>Ga0209990_10002101_pt1 | contig 15969 bp, 13 predicted proteins | sample NOAtaG_6_FD_187304 | JGI IMG/M metagenome (GOLD analysis project Ga0209990, IMG submission 187304) | Freshwater lake microbial communities from Lake Erie, under a cyanobacterial bloom - NOAA_Erie_Diel5S_2200h metaG (SPAdes) (version 2) | ecosystem: Environmental > Aquatic > Freshwater > Lake ...
GCTGGGTTCTCAACGATTTTGCTTTGCAAAATCGTTGAGAACGCAGCCCTAAAAAATATTATTTGGCGGCTTACGCCGCCAAATGAAAGGCCTTAAACCACCAGCACCCTATGGAAAACAACATGGCTTCGCCGACGAAACGTCGCAGGGACTTTTCGCAAGACATAAACATAACCAATTGAATACCAGACAAAAAAGTATAAAAATTTTTATTATTACGCCCTCGGTCATTCGAGTGAGGTCAACAGCTATGGTATCTGGGGTACGCGGGTAAAATTACTACTTATCACCTCATCTCAATTTTTATTGAATATTACATTCATATTACTTTCCCATCAAATTGAAGCGATTTTTGGCTTTACCTTCGGCGTTATCGCCATGCGCCTTTCGCTTTCCCGTTTTGCGTACATGTTCGAGGGGAAGCTGTAGTTGCAGCGCCATGCCCAGGGTTTCAAGTTCGATCACCACTATTTTGCGGTTACGGGTTTCCAGGAGAAATCCCTTCATACCGAAGAGGCGCCCCTGTATGATTTCCACTTCGTCGCCCTCCCTGGGGAGATCTTCCATTTTATTGACCTCGACCGGGATCCCTTCACCGGTAACGGCTTTGAGGATGTTGATTTCCCTTTCCGGGATCGCCAGCAGGTCGGCGCGTTGTTTCACAAAAAACAGCACATCGGGGTCTTCTAAAATGGGCACATATTCTTTTTTGATTACCCGTGCAAAAATGTAGCACGAAATGAGGGGAAGCTCCGTATGTACGATTTTACGGGTATAGTAGCGGGTCACTTTCTGCAGCGGCAAATAGATTTCCCTGCCTTGCTCTGCAAGGCGTTTAAGGACTACTTTTTCGCGTTTATAGCGGGTATAAACGGCGAACCAACGGGCTTCTGTCTCGTGCAGTTGATTGATCAACAATGTTTTGTTAATTTAACACACTATTTATCCTTGAAAAAATATCCTGACCATTTCTGTAATATGGGTTAGTTGCTCCGGGGTCAATTCCGGGTGCATCGGCAGGGAGATAACGCTTTTGCAAAGCCGTTCTGTGACCGGCAGGAACTCAACATCGGTGAAGTTTTTGAATGCCTCCTGGGCATATAATGGGAGGGGGTAGTAAATCATCGTCGGGACCGCATTATTTTGCAGGTGCTGCTGCAGTGCATCGCGACGACCATCATCCACGATTAGGGTATATTGATGGAAAACATGTGTCGAGTTGGATTGTCTGGCAGGGATATGCAGGCCCGGCAATCCCGACAATGCCTGGTCGTACACCTGGGCGGCACGTTGGCGGGCAGCGGCGTTCTCGTCCAGGTATTTAAGTTTGACATTGAGGATGGCGGCCTGGATCGCATCGAGGCGGGAGTTACAGCCTACCAGGTCATGGTAATAGCGCCTCACCTGGCCATGGTTGGCAATCATGTGGAGGCGTGCCGCGAGTGTATCATCATTGGTGTAGATGGCGCCGCCATCGCCATAAGCGCCCAGGTTTTTCGAGGGATAGAACGAAGTACAGCCGATATGGCCTATTGCCCCGGTCCTGGCCGTTTGGCCATTGCCGAAAGTATAGACGGCTCCAATCGCCTGCGCGTTATCTTCGATGACCCAGAGCTTATGGGCATTAGCCAGGGCCATAATCGGTTCCATATCGCAGCTCTGGCCAAAGAGGTTGACCGGTACGATTGCCCGGGTGCGCGGCGTGACCGCCTTTTCCAGGATTTCTGCCGTGACGTTGAAGGTATGGGGGTCCACATCTACCATTACGGGGGTCAGTTGCAGCAAAGCGATGACTTCTGCTGTGGCCACGTAGGTGAAAGCCGGTACGATTACCTCGTCGCCGGGTTTCAGGTCGAGGGCCATCATGGCGATCTGCAGGGCATCGGTACCATTTGCACAGGTAATGACGTGCTTTACCTGAAGGTATTGTTCCAAATGATCCTGAAAGCGCTTGACCACCGGTCCACCGATGAACGCGGTGGTATCCAGGACCTCCTGTATAGATTGATCTATTTCTGATTTATACCGGTCATACTGGGTTTTCAGATCAACCATTTGAATATTGACCATTTTCATGAGCTTTTATATTTATACCTGGGCCAGTGCTTTACCGGCCACGAATTTTCCAATTGCAAGCGATGCCGTAGCTGCCGGAGATGGTGCATTGCAGACATTGACCACCTGCGGGCTTTCCAGAATAAAGAAATCGTCCACCAGGTTGCCCATTGCATCGCAGGCCATTGCCCGTACCCCTGCTCCACCGCGTTCGAGGTCATCATATCCGACCGCTGGTATGAGGTGTTGCAGCGCTGTGACGAAGGCCTGTTTAGAAAAAGAGCGTTTAAACTCGTCTAAGCCGTAGCGCCAATGTTTAAGGGCCATTTTACGGAATCCCGGGAACGCCAGGGTTTCTGCCAATTCGCCGAGATGGAAATCCTGCCGCCGGTAACCTTCCCTCCGGAAAGCCAGGACGGCGTTCGGCCCTGCTTCTATCCCCCCTTCGATCATACGGGTGTAATGGACCCCAAGGAAAGGGAACTCAGGGTTGGGGACCGGATAAATCAGGTTGCGCACAAGATACTGTTTTTCGGTTTTCAGCATATAGTACTCGCCCCTGAACGGCAGTATCTTCAGACCCCGCATATCCTGGCCGCTCATAGCCGCCACTTTATCCGAATACAGCCCTGCACAGTTGACCACTACTTTTGTAGTCAGTTCGCCGGCAGGCCCGGTGATGCAGATTGCATTCCCTGCCACGCGCCGCATTTTTTCCACTGCAAACCCCGTACGCACCTCGCCCCCGTTAGCGCTGATCAGCGCGGCATATTTTTCTGCCACCCTGCGGTAGTTGATAATCCCCGTTTGTGGTACCCAGATTGCCTCTACCGCCGCGACGTGGGGTTCGATCTCCCGTGTTTCCGCCGCACTGATCCGGCGGATCCCATTTAGCCCGTTTGCCAGGCCATTGGCCAGGATTTTGTCCAACTGAGGCCGTTCCCATTCGCGGGTAGCGACGATCACCTTTCCGCAGATTTCATAAGGCACGCTATGTTCATCACAAAACTGCAGTAATGCATCATACCCTTCCCTGCAATTCAGTGCCCGGAGGCTACCAGGCTTATAATAAATGCCGGAATGGATCACCCCACTGTTGTGGCCAGTCTGGTGTTCTGCAAGGTGGGCCTCTTTTTCCACCACACAAATCCGTGTATCCGGCTTTTTCTCCAGTACCTTCAGCGCTGTTGCCAGCCCTACAATCCCACCTCCGATAACGATGATGTCGTATTGCATACCCTGTTTAGTACGATATATCAGAAGCTTTCGGCCCTTTACTATCCACATCCCTCTCCCAAAGCAGGAAAGCGCCCTGCGCCGCTTCGCGCGATAGACTGGTAAAGTAAGAATCCTCTGGTCTGAAAATGCGGAAATTGATTTTACGGTTGATGAGCGGTTCAGTTTTTTCTATAAGCCGAACCAGAAAGGGTTCGTCAATCTGACCCAGGAAAACCATATCTACGACCTGGCTGTCCATGCCCTTTGCAAAAGCACCTGTCAAATACACCTTTTCCAGGTTGCCCAGACGTTGGATGACTTCCTCCACGATATGATCCAGTCCCAGGTGCTTGCGCACCAAATTCTGAACTTCATTAAAAAGCGGGTGGGAGGTATTCGCCTGGAAGATTTTTTTGTTGCCGATATTGTAGCTTACCAGCATCCCTGCATCTTCCAGACGGTTCAATTCCAGGCGAATCCCATTCGTGGAATCCCCGAAATCACTCTCGAGGGCCCTGAGATGCGCTGTAGTAGAGCTGTCGAGAAAGAACTTTAACAACAGCTTAATACGTGTCTGTGAAGAGATAAGGGTTTCTAACATATCTTTAGAGACTGATGCGGGGCAAATATAGGCAAAAAAATTATTTGAGTAAAAAAATTACTCGAATAAATCAACAAGTGTGCGATTTTTGTTAATAAGTGCGACAAATAACTCCTCTTAGCCCAAACGGAAAGCGAAAATGATTAGACTTGAGGGGACGGGATGATCCCGGGCCAAATAGCCAAAAGAACCCGGAAATGGAAATTTTCGTCGTTCACGACCCTGTTAGTCGTCTAAAAACAATATATTGGCCACAAAAACATGTATTCAGCACAGCATACCTATGTGGCGATCATGGCAGGGGGCGTAGGCAGCCGTTTCTGGCCGGCCAGCCGGGAAGCCAGGCCCAAGCAGTTCCTCGACATCCTCGGGGTGGGCCAATCCCTGCTACAACTCACTTTTGGACGCTTTCGGCAGCTATGTCCCGAGACACATATATTTATTGTCACAAACGCCCGTTACCAGGACCTGGTGCTGGAGCAATTGCCGATGCTGCAACCCCATCAGGTACTTTGCGAGCCTTCCCGCAACAACACCGCGCCCTGCGTGGCTTATGCAGCGCTTAAAATCCATGCCCTCGACCCCGAGGCCAACCTCGTGGTCGCGCCCTCTGACCATATTATCCTGCAGGAGCATCAATTCCTCGACAACCTGCGTACGGCCCTTGCTTTCACGTCCAGTAACGACGCCCTGCTCACCCTTGGCATAAGGCCTGTTCGCCCGGATACCGGATACGGGTATATTCAGTATGCCGCAACGTCCTCAACCGCTGCCGGCGGGCAGGAGGAGGCCGTGCACAAAGTCCTCCGCTTCACAGAAAAACCCCCGCTGGAGAAAGCAAAAGCCTTCCTCGATTCCGGTGATTATCTGTGGAATGCAGGTATATTTATCTGGAAAGCAGCACATCTGCTCTCTGCATTTCAGCGATATGCCCGCGATATTTACGATATCCTGAGCCCCGGGATGCAGGTGTTCAATACGGAACTCGAACAGGAATTCATCGAGCAAAACTATCCTGCCACGCCGAATATCTCCATAGACTATGCCATTCTCGAAAAAGCGGATAACGTCTATACCGTCCCTGCAACATTCGACTGGTCGGACCTGGGCACCTGGGCCTCCCTTCACGAAGAGGCCCCCAAGACCACCCAGCACAATGCCTTAAATGCCGACCCCGCCCTGCTCTATCAGGTACATAACACGCTGGTGCGTGCGCCCAGGGGCAAAATGGTCGTCCTCCGGGGACTGGATAACTTTATTGTGGTGGATGAAGGAGATGTACTCCTGATCTGGCCCAAAGACCAGGAGCAGGAAATCAAGCAAATGCTCCAGGAAATTCGTTCAATGGGCCAGGAACACCTGTTATAACGGATTATGACCAGCAAGACGCAACCAATAAAGGGAAATGCAGCAAGAACAATCCATCGGCGAAGAAAAACCGATATCTACGGCAGATATGTCGTTTCCGGTATCCGGCTTACTCTGTAAAAGCACAGAGGGCGCGCTCTACCTGGCCATTAAGTCCTGTGGTATCGGGCCTGGCGATTACCTCATCGTACCTAACCTGGGCAGCAACGACCTTGCCGGGGCCCTTGGCCGCACAGGTGCGGTACCAATCCTTATTGACGTGGACCCGGAGCACTGGCTCATTGATCTCGACCTTTTAGAGGCATTTCTAATGGGGCACACCCTGCTCAACGATCACGACCAGCTGGCGATGCGGCATAATGGAGCTATAATCAAAGGAATCCTGGTCGTCCACCTCAACGGAAACCCCGCCGACCTCGACCGGCTGGGCTTTATCGCACAACGGTTCTACCTCCCGCTCATCGAAGACGGAACGGCGTCCTCGCGTACACTTTTCCGCTCCAAACCCGTAGGGGCCTGGGGTGATGTCGCAGCAATCGCCCTCGACATACACCCTGCCGGATACCCATCCGCCACTGGGTTACTGCTGGCACGCGATAAATCCCGCCTCGATACCGCCATGCAGTACGCCGAGGCAGCAGAGCCATACGAAAGACCCCGTCTCACTGACCTTGACCTGGCAACCCTGCAGCACTCCGGACAAGACAAAGAAAAAACCCGGGAACACATCCTGGAAGAAAGCCTGTGCAACATACCACAGATCCGCTTTCAAAATACCCTTCGCTTTGCACACCGGCATTCAGGCACTTTTATGCTGGAGACAGAAACAGCCCCCGAGTTACACGCATTTTTGGAGCGGCACCATATCGTTACTACGTCCCTCGCCCCTCCGTTAAATCTCCTGCCCCCTTTCCGAAAAAGCCTCTATATCAGCCAAAAGGACAGTGCCGCCAGATTATTCGATCAGGTGGTCTGCATCCCGGGGGTGGATATGATGCCGGAAGAGACTTTCGGAAAAATCGTGCCCCTGATCGAACAATTTTTTAAGGCATAAAATGACCCGATACTTCTTTTCCTAAAAAACAAAATACCCGGGGACGCCCCGCCCGTGCAGCTACCCCGGCAGGCAAAAATATCACCCTTTATCGGGGTTCCCTTCCGGCAACGTCGGTGTAGAATTGCCCATTTGTACCTGCCAACCGGCACTTTCTGCCATAAAACGGATCATGTCGAGGATTTTGATACCCTGCTCGCGCGCGCGCGGAAGGAGATCGCTTTGACGTGCTTTCTCCACGATAAATGCCTTGGCATTCTGGTTCATTTTGTTGTAATCTTTTTCAGAAAAAGAATTGAAGGTGCCTTCGGAAATATCGTAATAGTCCAGATCGTGTTCAATTGAAATAATGGACGGGGTGTCCGGGATATTCCGGATAAGGAGAAGACCCTCATCCGGGCGGGCATCGAAAGCCAGACGGGAGAGGTCATATCCGGCTGAAACCCTCGCCTTTACCCGCATAAGGGCTTTTTTGCGGAATATCCACCAGTCGTAAGCATAGAAGTCTTTATAGTTATACAGCTCGGTGAAATAGCCCTCTACCGTTACCAGCTTGGAGACGGTCTGGATCTTTTCGAGTAAAACCGCCGCATCCTCTTCCGTTTTAACTTTTTCCGGCTGTTGATACCAGTAACGTGCCGCCAGGAAGCCAAGGGCAAACAATCCTGCCACTACTACAGGCGCCAATAAGGTTTTGATGAAACGCATAGTGAAAATCTTTTAGGTTTGACGAAATTACTGCGGCAAATCCCTCTCCGGTTCTTTTTCCGAGCGGGGGAGATATGCGCTGAGCGGATAGCGGATGCCATTATAACTTTTCAGGACTGCCTTCACCGAGCCAACCGAAATCGGGGATTCGATCATGAGCGGCAGGCGGTTTTTGTCGTCAGAAGCATAAATCTTTAGCTTGTCGTCTTCTTTAAAAACATAGCCCTTAATCACGTCGGGGCTCATCAGAAGGGTGTTGAATCTGCCAAGTTTATGGATACGCTTTTCCGGTACCTTACCCAGGTAGCGGATACGCAGGGGCCAGACCTTTTTGTCAATAAATATCTTGATTGGCACGGGAGTTCCGGAAGACAATTTCTCGAATTCCAGGTTTCGCGTAAAATAAATAATCGAGAGAATGTCGTGCATACAGGGGTCCACATTATACTCGGTCGTTTCGGCAACTTCCCTGGTTTTTCCCCTAACCGAGGTCACCTTCCTGGTTGACTGGTCGAAAGTCAGTTTATCATAAAGTCGGTAGCCCCCTTCTTCCACTTCCCTCGACGAGGATACCGGCAGCAGGGTATTTTTATCCAGATACACCTCGTACTTATCGCGCACTTTGAAGAACCAGTCGTATGACGCATAGGTACTGCCTGTCGCCGTGATATGATAGCGGCTGCCGGCATCCCTGACCCTGAAGGTCAGCTCGCCTGCCGACATCCAGATGAAATTCCAGTTGTAGTAAATTTTGTACACCAGTTCCTCCCCGACCAGGAAAGCCTTATTAGATATGGAGCACTGATCTGCCGGCAGGACCTGCCTTGCCCCATGGGCACCATCGTAACGTTTGGATTCATTCCGATGGAAGCTGGTCAAAGCAAAAAAAGCGACGAAGACTACAAGAATGCGTGGCATGACTGGAAAGTTGGGGGTGAAGCGATTACAACGGGGGCTTGTCGTACCTGTAATTTTTAAATTTTTTAAACCATAAAAAAAAGAACGCCGGGACGGCGAGGTTTATTATAAAAAGGCCATAAGATGCCGATAAGATCTGTAGTGGATCGGCGCCCCAGGTCTGCCATATCAGGAGGGCAATCTCCCCACGGGCCAGGAAACCCAGCAAAGGCGGGAGCGGCAGGCCTGTCTGGATCAGGTAAATCGTAGCGATACCGGTAAAAGCGGCATCAGAAGGCAGATAAATCCCGCTGAAGCGGAGCATGGCATCGTATTGAATAGCATAAATACCATATCTCGAAATCGCGAGCAGCAATCCGCGCAGCATCTGGATACGTGAAAACCCACCCAGTGGGGTTATTTTTGCCCACCAGTTGCCCAAAAAGCGGGACCAGCCCCTGCGTTCCACAAAATAAAGAAGCGGCCGGAAGAAGAACCCAATACCTACCAGGCTAGAAAACAGGATAAGACCTGAAAACAGCGTAGGTGCAATTCCGGAAAGTGCATTACCTTGCAGATGTGCAGAAAAAAGTGTCAGTGCCGGAAGGCCGGTAGCCAATAAAACGGCCATTTGGCAATATGCCGAGCCCAACGCGGCATATACCGCCGGCCAGCGGCTGCCCGGAGGGGAAATCAGTACCCGCGCCATATATTCGCCGCTTCGGTTAGGGGTAAGGAAAGAAAGGGAAATGCCGCCCAACACTGCCCTAAACCCCTCCCGCAGGTCCGGTACTGTTGCAGGTGCAAAAAAATTCTGCCACTTGCGCACCTCCAGGTACCAGTTGACCGGCATCAGCAGGATCCCTGCCAGGAGCCAGCCCCACGACGGACGGAAACCGCCGTCGCGCAACTGTTCCCAGAAGCCTGTGGCGCCGCGATGAGCAGAAAGCTCGTACAACACCAACCAGGAAAGGATTATAACTCCCAGGCCCTGGAACACCTTTACCAGAAAGCGGGGAGGTTTTTTTTTCATCAGGGCACTTAGAGACAAAGACAACGGAAATTTTATTTTTTTGCGAAAAATCGTTTCTTTTATCTGCGGACTTGTTGCGACGGGTCAGTATAGTGGGAAAAAGAGCTGTTTTTCGTCCACACAAAACCTTTTTGAAGCGCATATCCCGGCTATTTCACCGAAAAAAGGTATTGTTTAGGCGAAAAAGCACCATTTTGGCCCATTATGGCCCCTCGGAAAAAATCTTATACACCATCCGGTATAAAATGCATCCATTGTGGAAAAAAAAGAGCAGGTACAACGCATTCTCGGAGTAGATCCAGGCACGACCATTATGGGCTTTGCCGTGCTGGAAGCACATCAAGGGAAACTGCGCAGCCTGGAAATTGGCGTACTGCAATTGCATCGCTTTGAAAGCCATCCCCAACGCTTACAGCGCATCTTCGAGCGGCTGCAAGGGCTTATTGATTTTCACCGTCCGGCTTCAATGGCTATTGAGGCCCCTTTTTACGGCAAAAACCCTCAATCCATGCTGAAATTGGGGCGTGCCCAGGGCGTCGCTATCGCTGCGGCGATCACAAAAGGCCTCGATGTAACCGAGTATTCCCCCAAAACGATCAAACAGGCCATCACCGGGAATGGCAACGCACAGAAGGCACAGGTAGCTGCCATGCTGGAGCGCCTGCTCGGAAGCCCGCTGGAAGAGCGGTACCTCGATGCGACGGATGCCCTTGCAGCCGCCGTATGCCACCATTTCCAATCGTCGGGGCCAGTGAAAGGGATTGCCCCGAAAAAGGGCTGGGAGGCTTTCCTCCGCGAAAATCCCGATCGGTTGAAGTAGCCCGGGCGACAGAAATCACTGCCCTGTCAAAAAGTTACTGCGGATAGCTACGGCAAGTGCTTCCATTTCAGCGGGGGAGAATATCAGATGTTGCTTTTCGAAGCTGATGTCGCGCATTTGGTTCAGGGGGATAAGATGGATATGCGCATGTGGGACCTCCAGCCCGATTACGGCTACCCCGATGCGCAGGCATGGCACGGTAGCACGCAGGGCTGTGGCCACGGTCTGGGCGAAGACCATCATCCGCGACAATTGATCGGAAGGCAGGTCGAAGATGTAATCCACCTCTGTTTTGGGAATCACCAGGGTATGGCCCTTCGCCTGTGGGCGCACATCGAGGAAGGCCAGGAATTCGTCGTTTTCGGCAACTTTATATGCGGGGATTTCCCCGCTCACAATCCTGCTGAAAATTGAAGGCATGTCTATACGCTTTAAATGGAGATATCGTCAATTTGAAATTGCATGACCCCGTTGGGTGTATTCACGGTAGCGATTTCGCCGATTTTTTTCCCCAGCAGGCCTTGTCCCATGGGTGAGTTGACGGAAATTTTCTTTGCCTTGAGATCAGCCTCTGATTCCGAAACGAGCTGATAGGTTATTTTTGCTTTATTTTTCAGATTGGTAATCGAAACCTTGCTTAGTACGGTTACCTGGGAAGTATCCACTTCCGATGCATCCAGTATCCTGGCCGTGGAGAGCTGTTTCTCCAAATCGTTGATCCGCAGTTCCAGCATACCTTGTGCTTCCTTTGCAGCATCATATTCGGCATTCTCAGAAAGGTCGCCTTTTTCCCTTGCTTCTGCAATAGCGCGCGCAGCCTCTGCGCGGCCTTTCGACTTCATCTCGTCCAGATCAGCTTTCAGCCGCTCGAATCCTTCGCGGGTCATGTAATGGATCGCTGCCATACGTTAATTTTTTAGCATTTGGTTTTAATTGCGGGACAATGCGTTTAAGCGGTTTTGTCCTCATAAAAAAAAGGGGGTATAGCACAACCGGTTGGGGGGGCCACCCGGGAAACTGCCCTTGCTTTAAACACTCCGCATCACAAAAAAAATAAGCGGCTTGCGCCGCCAGTTAATATTTATTTTGCCGCCTTCGGTGGCAAAATAAATATTCTTTGGCGGCTTGCGCCGCCGAATGATTTATGAGACAGTCTCAAAAATTTTTGGGCTGTCTCATAATCATGAATTTACAAATATCGCATTTTTTTTATTACCAATCAAGTGTTTAGAGGCTAATTCGCAGGGAAACGTTGTGCGTACCGTTCCAGACCCTGGTAGCGCGGTAGGCATAATCTATGGCGAGACGGGAATCCTTTTTTTCCTTACTCACCGGCATTTCGAGGGTTGCACCTGCGCTGGGGCCGGTAAAAATGGGTGCCTCAACGGCATTACCGACGCCCATTTCGAAGTTGTAACCGGCACGGAGCATAAATATTTCCTTAAGTGCATACTCCAGGCCTCCACCGATCTGATCGCGGGAGAAAGAGTTGGAGGTGAAATTGCCGACGGCTGTCAGGCGGTGTTCATCGCCAAAATAGAAGTCCTGCGACAAGCCGATATTGAGCATAGAAGGAAGTTCGTATTTTGCACCGCGCTGGTCGAGGGTAAGTTCATAGGACCCCCCGTTGGGGCTGGGGCGCTGTACAGAAAGGGCTTCGCCGCGAAAAGTCATCGGCGACCCGACATTGCGCAGGCTGATGCCAAACTTAAAATTATCTTTTGGCCCGGTGACATACTGGACACCCGCGTCTATCGCAAACCCAAATGCCGAAACGTTGGCCAGGGCCTCCGAAATCCCGCGCACCAGAATACCTACGGATACTTTATTCTCAAAAACGTGTGAATAACCAAGCGCGAGATTGAAGAAGTTTGGGGAAAAAGTAGCCCCGGTACCCTCGGGTTGATCAGTCGTCGTAACCTGTATATCCCCGAAATCCACCGCCATCAGGTGGAATCCAAACGCACCATTGGCACCAATGCGTCGGCTGAGGCCCGCAGCATTAAGCCGGATATCCGTACCTTGCAGGTAAATACAGTGCCCGAAAGCCAACTCCAGACTATTGATCCTGCCCAACCCCGCCGGGTTGATCTGCATAGCCTCGACGCCCCGTACCATAGCAGTGGACATGGTGTGCAGGCCTGCACTCCTCGCCCATGGATTGAGCAGCAGTTCGTACGCCCCTGCCTCCCCCTGACGGTCGGGGTTACCTGCAACCAGGTTTCCTGCGATTGCGAGGGACAAGATTAGCAAGGAGGTAAGTTTTTTTATTTTCATAATAATCGATTATTAATATCTGTTACACGCATGGCAACGGGCCAGCGTATGAGGTTGTACGGAAAGTCCCCGGCCCATCATTTGGCGGCTTGCGCCGCCAAATGATTTTTTTAGAGCGCCGTTTTCATTGATTTTGCTTTGCAAAATCAATGAAAACGGCGCTCTAAAAAAAATTGATTTTGCCGCCTAAGGCGGCAAAATAATATTCTCCTGAGACACCGATTTGTCGATTTTGCTTCGCAAAATCGACAAATCGGTGTCTCAAAGAAATTTATCACAACCCTGAGGGGTCAAACTTACGGTTCACCCCGAACCATTTAATCGTTCGCTGGCCCAGCTCCCCGGCATCCACGTGAATCAGATAGACCCCGCTACCAATGGGAATCCCCTTCGCATTTTTGAGGTCCCATTCGAGTGCTGGCGTGATTTGCTGGCGTTCGACCGCGCGATTGTTGCCACGCGGGACAGACCCCGTCTCATCTCGACGGTATTGACGGATAAATTTACCGTCCAGCGAGTAGATGGTGACGATACACTTTGCCGGAAGGTTGGTAATCTTCACTGTTGTGGTAAACTGGGACACTTCATAATCCGAGAATCCGTAGTAGGGGTTGGGCACTACATTGATTTGCCGGAGTGCTTCGCTAATACCCGCTACATCCAGCGCGGCAGCCTGTTTATCCTTTACCACAAAGCGGTACGTCGGATAGCCGTTATTTTTACCTGCTGCCGAAGTACGTACGTCATAAAGGTTTTTGACCCTCAGCTTGACTACCACATCACTGGGGATGAGGCCATCGCGATAGGATTTGAGCTGAGTACCGGGGCGCAGCATGAGCAAGCCGGCCCAGGTGATTTCGCGCACCCCGCGCAACTTGGAGAGCGAGGGCCCACGGAAAGTAGATTCCAGATTCTGACAACCATCGTATGCCTGCTTGGTCACATATACAAAATGCTGCCCTCCGGCGATATAGGGCAACAACTCTCCGGTTTGTGAAGAGCCAAGCGACAGGATAGCGGAGGGGTTGAACATCATATCCCTGCCATTGTTGAGACGTGGGTCGTTGAAGCCGGAATACACGGAATTTTCGGCGAAGAAAATATTGAGGCGCTGACCGGTCTCCACATCAATCGCATAGCCGGGAAACCATCCGAAGCCTGTACCGGCATTTTGCGTATCCGTATCCGGCAGCCCATCGTTATTGGCATCCTCCCTGCTGACGTTAGGGGCTGCCCGGAGGTCAAAATGCCTGCGCCCTCCCTGGGTAGCGAGGCGCTCCGCAGCATGGAAGCGGTTGGCCCCTTCCAGGATTATACAGCGGCTCCAGTGTGCCTTATTCGAAGTGAGTACGATATCCACGTTGTTGAGGTCCTGAAGGCGCATCTGGGAAATGGCGATCCCATTACCGCTAAGGTCTGTCCAGGCAGGGGTGATATAGGCGGGGAACCGGCCGTCGAAGTTGCGGTAGTTGGCGAGGCGGTAAGGTACGAAATAGCCGGGCCCGACATTGCTGAACGCCTGCCTGGGGTCGAGTACAGCATCGGGCTGCCCGTCGCCGGTGGCCAGGAAATTAAATACCTGCTGGTCGAAATCCGACAGGGAAGGCGCCAGGCCATCGCGTACGCCAAACAACCAGGGCTGTACCCCTGCCTGAAGGTACTCTTCCTCGTATCCGATAACGCCGTTGGTCGCATCAGAACGGTCACCGGCATCGCCGGCCTGCCCAATCGCGACAGAGAAGCCATAGCGCTTGACGATCTGCTCGTTGAGCTTGTCGAGGGATTTTTCCGAGTAAATAATGGGTTCCCGGAAATCGCTCAGATTGCGCAATTCCCAGCGTACGGGAGGATCGTTGAGGGTATTGTTGGAGGTGTTCCTGTCCACCACGCGAAGTTCGAATACACCATCGCGCACGTCCAGGGGGTTAAAGATTTTTACTTCCAGCGGCCCCCTTCCCGGGCGGTAGGTCACTTCCCCTTTGAAAGAGCCATCGAGAATGGCAAGGCGTACAGCAGGCTGCATATCCAGGAAATTACTGCCGGTACCGACTCCTTCGATCCGGGTAATTTCCACACCTTCCCCGAAAGCCGCGTTGAGGTTGCGGTCGGTAATCGGCCTTGGGATGACGGTGTAATACGGATTGACCCCGTCGCCGATATTCCGTCGGCCCTCCAGATATGGCCTGCGCTGGCCGAGTACCTGTTTAGGGTCAAAAGGACGGTAATTGTTGTATGCGTAGGCCACCGCCAGGAAGTAATATTTTCTGTGGTTGATGAGTTTCCGGTTACCCTCGGCAAACTGGTCTTCGGTAATCCGAAAAGTATGGCGGATGCCCTGGTCCTGGCCTTCCACTTTGAGCTCGGGCACGTAATATTCCTGTCCGGTAGGATTTTCGATACTGCGCCAGTTAAATATTTTCCCGATACCGTTCCGGATATCTACCTGGTAGATTAGTCGGGCTTTATCGGGGTTCTCGAGATCGGCGGTAGAGACTGTAGGACCTTCAAGCTGGTATAATTTATAGCCTTCGAAAAGGTAGAGGCTGTCCTTTTCGCCTACGGGCACCTGGAGGCCGCGCTCGGCATAGGCTTCATACGCATTATTGGAAGTAATGGTATCATTGGTGAAAACGGCGATAATTTCCCGGTCCAGTTCGATAAAATCCACATCGGGCGCGTCGGGGCCATCCGTCAGTTCAAAGCAGTTATCGAAGAGCGATTGGGCGATATCATCCGCTTCCAGGAGTTTGGAGATATCCGGACAGGGATAGACCTGATCGCCGACCCAGACTACCCCGACGATCAGCTCGTTTACTGCACCGGGATCCAGGCGGAAAGGGCCGGAGGCCTGTATGGTGCGGCGGTCGCCAAAAGGCAGGCGCTGGGTACACATAGACCATCCACGCGGGTTATTGGGCGCTTCGGTGAACGCGTACCGGATGGGGAAAGAGTTTTCCTGATAAGCATCTCCCCCAAAGGTAAAAGGGGTGCCATCACGCCAGAAGCCGGACAGGTAGTTATAATACTCCTGTGCGGTGGAGGGATCCGTCGTACCCGGGGGAGGGCCTCCGACGCCCGCATTATTATAATAGGTGAAGGAAGACATGCCGATGTCTTCGCCATTCTCATCGAGGGGCCCACGGAAATAATCTACCCCCAGGACGGGGATATCGGCACAATAGGTGTTGACGCCTCCGGGGCAGGCACAGCCGGTCTGACCATCTAGAGCATCCTCATTATAGACATAAGCGAGACTGCGGGTAGTGTCGCAGCCCACATAATCGTCGGTATAGCAGCCCAGATCGGGGTCCACCCACATCGCAAAATACGTATTGTTAATACTTTCCACCGCCCTGTTGATCAGTTTGTAGCGCTGGAAAGTCATATCGTTGATCTCGTCATTGGTGGCATAAGAGAAGGCCTGTACCTGTACTTCCATCTGGATAGGATCGGCACGGGACTCGGCATGGATACCGCCGGCATCGTTATAAATCCAGAAGATCATTTCGTCGGGAAACTGTGGCTTTTGGGTACAGCCCCGGATTTCGATGACCGGGAAATCCCCGCGTTCGGGATTGTAGAGGCCGTCGCCGTCCTGATCCCAGAACCCGGCGAGGCCCTGGGTGGTATTGGGTAGTTCAAACCGGTGGATTTCGAAAAAAAACTGGTTGCCGCGGGCAGGCCAGCCTTTGATATCGCGCGGGATATCCTTTGCGTTGTAGGCAACTCCCTCCCTTTGTGCCTTCTGCCAGTTGCGCAGATGGAGCTGAACGCTTTCCCCTTTGACGACGAAAAGGCGGTCCCACCGGGCGCAGGTTGCTTGCGTCGTACGACCGGTCTCAGGGCTTAGCGGCCCGGGATAGTAATCGAAATTACCCTGGCTCCGGCCATACGTTTGTGCGGCCACTTTCAGGTTCCCGGCTGGGTCAACTCCGCCC
>Ga0209990_10002103_pt1:0-2500 | contig 15961 bp, 12 predicted proteins | sample NOAtaG_6_FD_187304 | JGI IMG/M metagenome (GOLD analysis project Ga0209990, IMG submission 187304) | Freshwater lake microbial communities from Lake Erie, under a cyanobacterial bloom - NOAA_Erie_Diel5S_2200h metaG (SPAdes) (version 2) | ecosystem: Environmental > Aquatic > Freshwater >...
ATACTATAGTGAACTAAAATAAACTGAGTAGAAAAGGATTCCTTCTAATATCAAATACAATTTCGATTAGCCAAGAGAACATTAGCTTCAGAGCTTTGAGGGCTGTGGAGATTGTTATTTTACAACAGTATCACTACTTGCATCTGACGGCAAATTAGGAGCCGATGTTGCGAATGCTGGAATTAGTTGTATATATAACTACACCAATAATTTACCCCATAGGGTACAGAAGTGACGCCTACAAATTGTTAGGCAAACGTCATATCTACAATATTGCTATATTTTTAAATGGGCTGATCGCATACTACTTTTGAGTCTTGTAAGTGTCGCCATCAACTAATAAGTTGAAGTGACGCTTGGGGATCACAGTTATCCGCGCGATGAATTCACAAACAGTAGCGAGATTAACTACACGTCGCAATCTGAAACAAAAAATATAAGAGCATGATTAGTAGTAAACAGCTATATTCGGAAAACAACTGGTGAACAACCAAAATGAGTACACGCTGTACTAGACCTGTTCCATATAATCAATATTGTAAAGTCTTTGACAAATTAATTTTTGTAATACATAAGCCGTACTAGCCGTTGGAGAGGAACATTTGAATAATGCATTATAAAATTTCTAATCGTACCCGGTCCATAATTCCAAAACACCCCAGTAGGTAGAATCCGGTACTCAACCTAGAAGTAATATGGCAAGAATCTTGCCATATTACTTCGTCATACCATTAGGGTTAAGATACCTTTTTCCACTCCGTAATAATTCATCCCAATTGATTTAACAATCTATTCCTAGAATACTTGAGCGAAACATAGATTTTAATCAGTTTATCAGACCCAAGAGGCTAAGGTAATTACTCAATTTGTCATCGTTGTTATTGTATTTACCGATGATTAGTTCATTTGCGCTTTGATGCGATGATTAGTTGCAGCCATATGTGTTTGCCTTAACGCGTATAACCAGTACGCGTGGCATCACATAGGTAACAGGGTCTGCTATTGCGCCTGCTACAATGGATAAAAGAACAAACGGTTTTTGAAACAGCTTGTGACATCCCGCTGCATACCATCTGGGGATGATATCACGATGGGGACGCCCATAAAAAGCATAGACACCTGGTCTGGTAAAGGTCATGAGTATGGATTGCAGCCATCTCATAGGTATTCTGTTTGCTTGTTGCTCTTATTCTTATACAGATGGCACAAGTTGTTGCTTTTAACGCAGCATTAACCCGCATAGGGTTTAACGCTCAAGCGGTTGCAAGCCTAAATGCCAATGGTCTAACGTTAGTACCAGACCTTATTAACTTGAATGAAAAAGATATTGCTCAAGTATTGAAGATTGTGAGAGCAGGGCCGCCCGCACTAGTAGTGCCATATCTAGCACAGAAGAAGTTAGAAATATTTTGTTTCTGGGCCTCAAGGCAAAACAGATTGAATGAGCCTTTAGATCCTGCTCTATTTACTCAACCGGCTATAAATACTTATGGTGCCATGATGGCCTTATCGACGCAAGAAGAAGACCTTGTAGTCAAACCACACCACCAGGGGAATTCAAGAAAGATACCAAATGGAAAAGCTTTAAGGAAGGCGCTATTGCCTATTTGAATGCAGTAAAAGGCAAAGATGACATACCTTTAGCATTTGTCATTCGTGAAGATGCAGTTCCACAACCAAACCAAGTGTTCCAGTCTGAACACCATCGCCTCATTGCGATAACACCTCTACAAGGCCTGGAATATGAAGAAGACAATGGCCGGGTGTTTGACCTCCTTAAGTCATGGACCGTTAACAGTCATGCATGGACTTGGATGCGGGCATATAATAATGTCCGTAATGGTAGACAGGCATGGTTAGCCCTTGTGCAGCATTTTGAGGGTGATGCTCAGCGTGATAGAGTCAAGGATCAAGCTTACACTTCGATTGCATCTGCTAAGTATTATGGCGAAAAGAAACGTTTCACTTTTGAAACATATGTAACGATTCATCAAGATGCCTATGCTGATCTAGAGCAATCTGGTGAAATTATATTGGAAGAGAAGAGAGTGAGAGATCTATTAAGTAATATCAAAGATAACTCTCCTGCTGCCAATGCAGCGAAAGGTACTATACTCACCACACCCACTCTACGGAATAGCTTTGCAAATGCCGTGACTCACTTATCCACCACGTTGCAATTAGGACAAGCAATGCAAGATAATCATAATATCTCATCTACTAAGACTCAAGGTCAAGGTAGTTCATATGTTCATATGCTCGTGGTAACTGTGGAGGCAGGGGTGGTAGAGGTAGAGACCGAGGTAGGAACATCTACCTTGGTAATTATACCCCGGAGCAATGGAGAAAGCTATCTCCAGAAGATAAAGAGCGCGTGTATGATGGGAGACAAAAGTCCGCTGAAGATATCCCAAGCTCAAGATGGAAGGCAAACAGCAGCCGTTACTACTGATGGACAATAAAAAATATTTTCAAATAAGACTGTGATACTGTCATCTTG
>Ga0209990_10002103_pt1:12500-15961 | contig 15961 bp, 12 predicted proteins | sample NOAtaG_6_FD_187304 | JGI IMG/M metagenome (GOLD analysis project Ga0209990, IMG submission 187304) | Freshwater lake microbial communities from Lake Erie, under a cyanobacterial bloom - NOAA_Erie_Diel5S_2200h metaG (SPAdes) (version 2) | ecosystem: Environmental > Aquatic >...
GGAGCCCAGAATCCTCCATCCTCTGCACCTGAATTACTTAGAAAACCATGGGCACACACACGTCCAAGGCAACGCTGTACTACTATATAATAAGTAACCCAAAACAACATGGAAAGTGGCTATTTTTCAAATGGATTGGATGAATAACTGGTTGTACAGGGGTTGGAAGTAGGATGGCTGACCTAAAATATCCTCAGTTACATATATTATTAAGATGTTGTATAAATAACCATTCAAAAAATTCACCATGTGTAAGCAGTGAATTATTCATGGAAACCATTTGGAGAAAGTTTCATTTCCACATGGTTTTGGTGAATGCCTAGTAGTATATTGGTTGGAAGTAAAATGGCTGGCCAGAATATCTTCAATTAGAGGCATCTCAACAAAATTTTGACCATTGAAAACATTCTCTATGTGATAGCATTTATTAAGTAACCCAAAATCATTTGGAAAGTGGCTGATTGCAAAATGGGTTTGGGTGAATAACTGGTTGTATAGGGTTGGAAGTAGAATGGCTGACCTAAAGTTTCTGTAGTTAGATATATTCAGATGACATTTTATCCATTCAAACATTTAACAATGTGTAACCAGTGAATTATTCACAGGAACCAAATGGAAACACACTCATTTTCACATGGTTATGGTGTGTTAAGGGTTGTCTATGGTGGCAAAGAGTACACTCGTAAAGAAGCTATGAGACATTGCTAAATCCTTGTGGCTAGATAGAAACAATTATATGCACCGAGCCCACAATGCTTCTACCTCAACAAAAAAGATCGCACCACATGTGACAGATCAGTGCAATTCTTCTACCATAGGTTGGACCGATCCCTCCATGAACAGGACAGATATCTGCTATCCCTCTCTTTAGAGGACCTAATAAGAAAAAGTCAGAGTTGGTGAGAAGTAAGCCCAAAACTATGAAAAAAATGATCATGCTATTCCAAACCAATGGATTTTATTTTTTATGTGCCAAACACCATGGATATATTAGGCATGATCATAATATCTATACTACCCCTACCAACCCTATCATTACTAATAGAAGTATTGAGTAAACATATTTTGAGCCTACCAATACCCAGGCACACGGGGTTGGTGAGAAATTAGCCAAAAAAACTGTGAAAGAAATGCTATTTCAAACAAATGGATTTTTTTTCCTGCACTATACCATGGAGATTTTTGGCACATTCAAAAAAAATTTACTAATAGAGGTAGTTAAGGTATTTTATGCCTCCCATTACCCAGGAACATAGGGTTGGTGGGGGTAGTAAGCCCAAATTGTTATTAAAAAATGAAATTTCAAACCAATGGATTTAACTTGTTGCCTTCAATAGACCAAGGAAATTTTTTGCATAGTAAAAAAATCTTAACAAGTCAAGGTAGTAAAGATGTTTTGTGCCTCTTATGACTAAGGCATACAGGGTTGGTGGGCAGTAAGCCCACATGTTTTTCCAAACAAATGGATTTTATTTTTTATGTGCAATAGACCATGGATGTTATAAGCATGGTCATAATATCTACACTACCACTACAAAGCTTATCATTACTTCTTGAAGGATTAAACATATTTTACCTATTGTCTAAAGCATAAAGCCACCTTAAAACATTTTTGATAGTTGTCCAAACAAAGGTTTTTGACGGGAAAAATTCAACTCCTTTATGGACAGGCCTAAAAACAATTATGCAGACATGACCAGCGGGGGTAGTTAGCCATGGCAGTTATTACCTATGCCAAATTAATAAAATGGCTGTACTTATGGTCTAAAGCATAGACCCGCCTCGTAATATGATTAGAAAGTAGGGATAGGATTCGCTTCGTGTTCGGTTTTTTTTTCCAAATACGAATATTCGACTTTTTAAATTTAACAATAACGAATACGAAACGAATATTTTATATACGTACGTACTACGTAGAGTGTACTTAGTACTTAGTACTTACTACTTACTACATACTACATGCGTAAGTAATGCGTAGAGTCATCTGCGTATCTCGTAGCTACGCTCAGTAGTACAGGTAATCTACCTACGTGCTATTAAGAATTAAGAGAAGAACGAATCGCCTGCATCTTGCGCCTCTTGTCAGGGCCCACTGGGTCTGGCCCTCCAATCCGGGATCACACGGTCCCAGAATTTAGACTAGATAGGTTAAAAACTAAATGTATAGTTTTGTTCTCCAACAGGTTTGAGCCCCTTTACGTCAAATAATTCTTCCACAACATAACGAGCTTCATCAATACTTTCTTTATTTATTGATCTTTACTTCTATCCTATCATGTCATCCAACCGTTCCACCTTGGCATCAGATCCATCTACTCCGGATCAGCTTCGCGGTCAGGAAGTAACTGATTCCATTCGCCATATCACTCAACGCATGACTGATGACAATGACGGGGACGAACCAGCTTCGAAACGTTCCCAATACCTAAAGTTCACACCGGAACAGTTATCCCAATTGATTGTCGCTTGCTCTACACCAGGCAGTGGAACAACACATACATTGACCACCAGTCCTACTTCTACTGCCGTCATTGCTTCTTCGGCTCCGGCATACGCCACCAATGCTAAATACGAAGAAATCAGTTGCAAGCCCATCAAACCGGCCTCACAGCACAAGTAAAGCTAAAGGTATTTAAGCCTCTGATCAAGGTTTGACGCCTATACAGTGCCTAACCTTAATATGCATCAGCAAAGAAGCCTGTATTTTTTTTCGTAACCTATCTGTAACAAACATTCACAAGTTATAGCATAGCCAAGTCAGCTCAGTGACTTGGTTTATGATCAGAGGCTTAAAAGACCTCATAGCACAAGTAAAGTTAAAGGTTTTTAAGCCTCTGATCAAGGTGTGATGCCTATACAGTGCCTAACCCTTATATGAATCAGCAAAGATGCCTGTATTTTTTTGTAACCTATCTGTAACAAAACAAACACAAGTCAAAGCATAACCAAGTCAGCTCAGTGACTTGGTTTATGATCAGAGGCTTAAAATACATCACAACACAAGTAAAGCTAAAGGTATTTAAGCCTCTGATCAAGGTTTTAAGCCTATACAGTGCCAAACCTTAATATGCATCAGCAAAGAAGCCTGTATTTTTTTTCGTAACCTATCTGTAACAAAACATTCACAAGTCAAAGCATAACCAAGTCAGCTCAGTGACTTGGTTTATGATCAGAGGCTTAAAAGACCTCATAGCACAAGTAAAGCTAAAGGGCTTTAGGCCTCTGATCAAGGTTTAACGCCTATACAGTGCCTAACCTTAATATGCATCAGCAAAGAAGCCTGTATATTTTTTCGTAACCTATCTGTAACAAACATTCACAAGTCATAGCATAGCCAAGTCAGCTCAGTGACTTGGTTTATGATCAGAGGCTTAAAAGACCTCATAGCACAAGTAAAGCTAAAGGTATTTAAGACTCTGATCAAGGTGTGACGCCTATACAGTGCCTAACCCTTATATGCA
>Ga0209990_10002105_pt1 | contig 15952 bp, 34 predicted proteins | sample NOAtaG_6_FD_187304 | JGI IMG/M metagenome (GOLD analysis project Ga0209990, IMG submission 187304) | Freshwater lake microbial communities from Lake Erie, under a cyanobacterial bloom - NOAA_Erie_Diel5S_2200h metaG (SPAdes) (version 2) | ecosystem: Environmental > Aquatic > Freshwater > Lake ...
GGCCCTGGCGGCATTGTGGAACGGACATGGGAACGGCAGTCCCCCGGCCAGCAGGAAGCCTTTGACGCGCTAGAGGCCGCGATTGAGGCAATCACCCAAGACATCAAGGGCGCGCTACCCGCCACCGCCGCGCCTAGCAATTATGATGCAGACCTGTTGACCCTGATCCCGATGGGCGACCCGCACTTCGGCTTGCTTACTTGGTCAAAGGAAGTGGGCGAGGACTTCGATCTAAAGATAGCGGAGGAATTGACCTTCGCGGCGGTGGACCGGCTTTGCGCGCTTACCCCGTCCAGCGAAACGGCGATGCTGCTGAACCTTGGCGACTTCTACCACGCGGATAACAGCAACAACCGGACGCCGCATTCTGGCAACCAGCTGGACGTTGACGGGCGCTTTCAGCTTATCGCGCAAGTCGGGCTTAGGGCGATGATCCGCTGCATCCGGCGGCTACTGGAAAAGCATAACAAGGTGATTGTCCGGAACAACCGGGGCAACCACGACCCCCACCAAGCCTTCATGCTTTCGTTAGCATTGGACGCCATGTTTTCTAACGAGCCGCGCGTTGAAATAGAAATGACGCCCGCCAGCTTCTACTACTACCGCTTCGGCAAAACCCTGATCGGCTCCACGCATGGGGACGGGGCCAAGCTGGCCGACCTTCCGCTTATTATGGCGTCAGACGTTCCCGGTGATTGGGCGGCGGCGACTTGGCGGGTTTGGCATTGCGGCCACTTCCATCACGACCAGTTAAAAGATCATCCCGGCTGCACGGTCGAAACGCACCGGACGCTGGCCGCCAATGACGCTTGGCACCGCCACGCTGGCTACCGCTCAGGCCGCGACATGAAGGCCCTAATTTATCACCGCGAACATGGCGAAATTAGCCGCATTCGTTGCGGGCTTTCGATGCTGAAGGAGGCCGTATGACGTTGCCTTATATGTGGCTCGGCAAGGAAGCGGAATCCGCCGAAGTCCTGCTTGCCTATTACCCGCCCGAACCGCTTGTAGTGGTGGATGATAGCGAAGGGATCGACGAATGACGCCCTTTAGCTTCCCGCTGGACCGCCCGGACGTTCACCTGAGCGACCTTCCTGAAGGTATATCCGTTAGCGCGGAAGCTGCCGCCAGAGTGCTTACACAAGCCGCCAAGCGTATCCGTAGCGGGGAATCCGTTAGGGACGTATGCGAAGGGCTGGTTGACGTTGTGATTGCCCTGTCAGGGCGGATTTAGCTGCGGGCTTCCACCGCACCCCCCGGCGTAGCCAACCACCGGCTCCGGGTTAGTCGTCTTCCCGACGCGGGGGCGGGCCATAGGTGGTTTTCCTCCTCGCCATCGCCCCATTCCTTACCATAAACCACAGGAAAAGCAAGCATGGACAGACGCGCCTTTTTCGATCTTGTCCGCAAGGGCATTCTCGGCCCTACGCTGGACGGTGACGAGGTTTCCGGCTGCGAAGCCATCCTAGACGCAATGGATGGTGCGCCGATTAGCTGGTGTGCCTATGCCCTAGCGACTGCCTACCACGAAACAGCGCACACCATGCAGCCGATCAAGGAATACGGCGGCGACCGCTACTTTTTCCGAATGTATGACCCCAAGGGCGAACGGCCCGCACTGGCTAGCGGGATGGGGAATATCTATCCCGGCGACGGGGTGAAGTTTTGCGGGCGCGGGTATGTGCAGCTTACCTGGCGCAACAACTACAAGCGGGCCGGTGAAAAGCTTGGCTACCCGCTAGAAGGCAATCCGGACCTTGCAATGCGTCCCGACATTGCCGCGCAGATCATGCGGCGCGGGATGGACGAGGGCTGGTTCACCGGCAAGGCGTTCGACCACTTCTTGCCCAAGCAAGGCGCGGCAACCCGCGATCAGTTTGTGGAGGCCCGCCGCATCATCAACGGCAAGGACAAGGCAACCGCGATTGCCGACTATGCCGTGACCTTCCAGCGCGCATTGCAGGGGGCGGGCTGGTGAACGTAATCGAATTTCCCAAGCCCTCGCTGCACGACATTCCGCAAATGCTCCGCAACATTGCGGACGACATTGAAGCGGGGAACTTCGGCGCTCCCGTTTCCGGCGTCATGGTGCCGGAAAGCGATGAAAGCCTGTTTAACTTCGGTTGGGGTGATGCGGAAGGCTTCAAGGCAATCGGCCTGTTTCATGCGGGCGCTCAAATGCTGATGGGGGGCGAATGAAACTGCCGCCGATTACCACACCTGACGGACGCAGGGCTTGGGCGCTGATTGCCCTATGGGGCGCTGCCGCCGTCTTTACGCTGTTTGCAGCCGTGGGCGTCTATCTCACCCGCAACCATCCCGATTACGCTTTCTACCTTGCCCTTGCCGCACACGCTCAAGTGTTGGCGACTATCTCTGCAATCGGTGCGCTGCTTGTAAAGCGCACGATCAAGGCGGGCAGGGATGGGGTTGAGATTAGCGATCAGGGGGATGCGGTCGGCTGACTTATGAATAATTCCGATTAGTGGTCGGTTAGGAACGGCAGGGGACACGGGGCAAAAAACAGTTGTTGCGGGTCGCTTTTCTGTGTGCCTAATGGGCAGCGCCAAGCAAAGGAGGCGCATATGTCCGACAACGGAATGGTGATTAAGGATTTGGATGCAGGGCCGCATTTTGAATTTCATACTAAATGGGATTTTGTTGGCCCGGAAGAAGATATGGACCTGCTTGAAAAGGTCAGGTGGAATATGGTGGGCATGGCCGACGAAAGCGGCAAGCCATCCTCTTTTGTAACCGTGACGCGCCGGTCAGCCAATTCAGTCGTTGTTGAAGGTTTCGCATACGAAGCCCTAGACCTTTAGTTTAGTGCCCGCTCCCACGGCATTGCACGCCCCCTCGGTCGTCCCTAACGCGACCGGGGGTTTTCTTTGGAGCCACCATGCCCCTATTTGCCGCCCTAGACGCCGCTGTGGCGCTGTTTAAGCGTTTCCGCACCCTGATAGCCCTAGCGCCCGTTCTCGCGCTGTGCGCCTTCCTGTGGGTAAAGCTATACGGCTTCCTCTGGATCGACGGGGCAATAGAGCAACGCGACAAGGCCCGCGCTCAGGTTGTCCAGATGGAAGCCGCCAGCAAGGAAGCCCGCGCCAAGCAAATTGCGCTTAATCAGACCAACCAGGAACTAAGCCAAAGGATTGCCGCCGATGCCACGCTTCGCCACGCTGAAACTGCCGTTGCAGTTAACCGCGCTGTTTCTGATTATGCTCGCCGTAACCGGGTGCAAGACTACTGTAGTCGCAGCGGACCCGATGTTGCCGCCCTGCCTAGTGGTCCCGGCGCACCTGATAGCCCCAAATCAGACGAAGTTCTTGCCATTCCCCGCGAGGACTTTGAAGCCCTCGCCAACGATGCGCTGCGAGGTGCCGAGGCCCGCGCCTTCCTGATCGACCAGATTAACGCGGGGCTGGCGGTTGTTTATCCAGAGCCGCAGTTCTAGTTCGTCTTGAGCCGCGCCCATTGATCGCCGCCAATGGCGCGCTTGACGGCTATGGCCTCATCACGCAGCCCCTTTAGATCATCCATTGGGGTTCTCCTTGAGATTGCGGATGGCTGCTCTGACCCGTTCCCGATGCACGAAAGGCGTGATCGTTGTGTAGTTAGTCTGTTCATCTGCCACCTTCGCCGCCCGCTCCAAAGCCTCCCGCAACCTAGCCACTTCACTCCGCAGCGCATCGACCTCGCGGGCTTGGGTTTCGATCTCGCGACAGGCATCAAAAACTAGGCGGTGCGGCTTATCCTGCCAATCGTATGCGCGCGGACCTTCACCGCTGATCGCCCGCCGCAGATCGTATGTCAGCGGCGTCGGTAGGTGCGGAATGCCACAATCCTTTTGCAGCCGCGCCAGTTCATCCAGGTCGGGTTTATCGGTCATGGTTGGTGTCCTTGTTGGCGGGTCAATGGAAGCCGCTTCTGGCCTGCTCGTTTCGGGCGTGATTGTGCGGCAAATGCGGATAAGGGCAAGCTGGGCAGGTTGCCGCATCATGGTCGTGTCCAGCGCACCACCAGTTCCTGATCCTCACATACCAACTATCCCTCACAGCTCTGCCTTTCGTTGAGCATTGCGGCGGCGATGGTGTAGGCGCGACGGGCGACCAGCGCGGGGTACTCCTTGCCGCGTTTGCCCCAATCATTGCCGTAGTCGTGATCGACACACGCAGCCAAAGCCTGCCCCGCGAAGTAGTCCAGCAGGGTCATGCCATCATGCCCGCCGTTCACATGATCGCCGGTCGGAAACGCTTGCGGATTGTCAGCCATATCAGTCCTCCTTCGCCCCACGCGGGGCCTTGTAAAGCGCCAGGGCAAAGACAGCCCAAGTCACCGGCCAAGCCAGCGCCATCGCAATCAGTGCAGCGGGTGTTGCCCGTGGCGCGTATTCCTTGCCGGGGTTGAGGCATAGGACCACAGCGGTCAGGGTGGTCAGGGTTAGGTAGATCATTCGGGGGCCCTCTCCTTCTCACGGGCGCGCTTTTCTTCGCGGGCCTTGCGGTCACGGATGATCGCAGCGCGGGCGAGGCTGATAGCGTCGTCCAGATACTTGGCTTCGGCGGTGGCTTCATCATCGCCCATGCGGACGGTCGCAACCGCGTTGCCTTCTGGCATATCAATGTTCGGGCCACGCGCGCCGACTGACAGGATTAGGTAATCGTCGCCAACGTCTCGCAGCGCCTCAATTCGGTGGTGCAATTCGCGTAGTTCTGTCTCGGTCATTGGTTTGTTCCGGTGTGTGTAAGTGTTTGGCGGGTTTAGGGTCCGATTCCCCGGCAATCCGTCATAACTTGTTGAAATTGCTTGGCTGAATTGAACAATCTTTAAGTTACCTTTGGCGGTTTTGTGCGCCTTTGAGCCGTGGTTTGCCAATCAGTTTCCCCGTGCCGCGTTTGTTCCAGGCGGTCAAGCGGGCCTCCTGCGGTGCGCCTCTAGCTTCACAATGGCCGATTGCCCCAGCTTGCGCCGGTTGACCTTGGCCGCGTATTTCTCGACAATCGCGTGGGTCTGGCCGGTGATCGCCGCAACCTCTGGCACGGTGCATCCCGCCTCTAGCAGCACGTTGACCGCGTTCTTGCGCAGGCCATGCGGCACGGTTTCAACTCCGTGCGCCTTGGTGAAGCGTTGCAGGCGGCGGCGTAGGCCCATTTCGTTGATCCCGGTTATGATCGGCCCCATAGTCTTGGGATGGCGGGCTAGTTCGGCTTGTAGGGCTTCGGTTAGCGGCGGCTCCACTTCCTTGCCGGTCTTGGTCTGGCGCACCCAAATGCTGCCCGCGCGAATATCGCCCCACCGCATTTTCATAACATCACTGATCCGCTGGCCGGTGAAGTAGAGCAGATGCACGGCAAGCCTGATTGTGTCGTCATTGCTGACTAGCGCGGCCTCTATAACGTCCTGCGGCCACGGTTCATGCGTCCCGCCTTCGGCGCGTTCAATGTCCTGGATCGGCGTAATGGTGGTGCTCTCGTTGCGGCGTCCCCATTTGTAGATCACGCCTAGCACGGCAATCACCATGTTGCGGGTGCCAGCGCCCCACGCCTCGCCCTCTAGCGCAATGCGAACGTGCCGAGGCGTTAGGGCGTTGACGGGGAACTTGCCCCACACACTGCGGACCTTCTTTAGCTGGTTCGCGTATAGCTTGCGGGTGTTCAGGGCTAGACCGGCAAAGGTCGCGCTCTTTTCGTATTCATCGCACAAGCTGGCGACCGTGTAGCTGGGGGCCTCGCGCTTGGTCCTGGCGGCTTTGAACGCTCCGTAGCTATCCCAAAACCCGACCGTGCCAAAGTCAGGCAGGCGCTTGCGGATTGGCTGGCCGTTCGGTTTCTTTTGCCCGGTGTTAAAATAGCTATACCAGCGCCCCTTAGCGCGGGTGTGCTTGACGTGCTCAATTTCAGGCGGCTTGCGGACCATAACGGTTCTCAAATTCGCGTTCGTATTCAGGAACAGGCTCGGCACCTGATAGCCGGTCGATCGCCTTGTCCAAGGCTTTAACACACCACCGCTCGTTGTTCTCTAGGCGGATCGGCATCGGGATAGTTCCCGCCGTGATAGCGCGCTCAAATGCGGCAATCGACAAGCCGCAGTATTCAGCCGCCTCCTTTTGCCGCAAGAGCCGCTTCACGCTGCCTTGTCCTTTCCTAGCGGATTGTAACCGGGCTTCGGCGCTTCGTTCCAACGTGTGCCGTCAGCCCTGCGGAGCGGCCATGCGCTATCCTGTGAGCGGCGTTCTATGGTGCGGTTGTAGATCATGGGGTTTCTTCTCCTAGGTCTATGTTGTTTCGCGCCGCGTATTCCTCAATCACAAGGAACAGGTCGCTAAACTGGTCTTTCGTTAGCTTGCTTGACCGGAAGCCCATCGGCACAAAGCCCTTGCCGTCCAGCGCCATTTCAAACCGCTGCTCATGGTCCAGGGAGTGCATGAACAGGCATTTCCATATGTCGGGCGTCAGTTCCCGGCCTTCCGGCTTGGCGGCGCTGATACGGCTTAGGAGCGCCCATAGGCGGGCGTTTTGGTCGCTGGTGCGCCTTGGCTTGGCTATCGTCACAACGCTGCCAGCGGGTGCCGCGTCGATCAGCCGGTGGGCATAGTCGCGCTTGCTGCCTAGAATGACGGTGTGGCCGGTCATGTGCGCGGGGCCTCGATTAGCCAAGCGTCAAGGTCGCGCACTGCTTCTGCAAAAATGTCGAAAATCAGCCCCGCAGTTCTCGCTTCCGGCGCTGTGTGCGCCGTTACCCGTTTCCCGGCGTTTACGAAGCGGTTGGCTGTGGCATCTCGGTCAAGATAGGCCACCGCCCCCTCAAACGGTTCCATAGACCACTTGCGAATATGCTGGCCGCAGTCGGAAAACTGGACATACAGATCAGCCACCGCGCGCCTCCCTAATCTCTCTAGCTACCGGGCTTGCCTTGCAGAAGGCGTCGATCAGGTCATTGACCGTTGCGCCCTTGGCTTGCCGGTAATCATCCCAAAAGGACCGCTCGCCTAAGTTGTGCTGAAGGCTGTGGCAGTCCCGGCAAAGGCTAACCGTGCGGTGGTCGTCCGGTTTTTGACCAAGCCCTGCCCCCGAACCTATGCGAACGTGCGCAACCTCAATCCCGGCAGTCTCGCCGCAGTTGCAGCAAGCGTGTGACCTAACGAACGTGCAATGACGCTGCGAGCGCCACCGGCTTTCGCGCTTGGCTTTCTTTGGGATGCGGGCGGGAAGTATGCTCACGCTGCAAGCCTTTCCATAAGCTGCGCCCGGACCAGTTCGCGCTTGCGTTCCAGCGTTTCGGTCTTGCGGACAATCTTGGCGAGGGCGTCTAGATGCTTGTGCGAACTGGCGGGCAGATAGACGCGCTTACCGCCGACAATGCGCACGGCGTGTTCCGTATCGCTGCGGGGGTTCCACTCGCTAGCCCACATTCCGATCCCATTACTAAAGCAAGAGGTCAGTCTATATTTCGCATATAAGCGGTGCTTTACGCTGTCGCTCCATTCCTGAAACTCATCAAAGCTTAGGAACGTGCGGCGAGACATACGAAGCGCCCGCCAATAGACTTCTATCGCCCAGCCGTTTGCATTGGCGCTGCTTGAAAGCGAATAAAGCCGGAAAAGAACCTGCTTAGAACCGCGCAAAAATACCGGACGGCGTTTGTTGTTTTGCGCCACGCGGCAAAAGACCGTCTCTTGGGCCAAGGCCACAGACTTATACCAAGTCGAAAGGCCCATCGGCGCGTCCGGGTATTCCTTTTCACCCGCCGCGATCAAATCAGCATCGCTGGCATTTTCGCACTTGTCCCGCATCCATGCGTCATGGTCGCGTGCCTGCAATGCGTCTTGCAACGCATATTCCACACGCCGCCGCACTTCTGCGGGCAAGGCGTCCAGATCAATCAATGAAGCTGACCGGGGCAATTTCGCCATCCTTCAGCTTGGTGCGGGCAACGGCAATCTTAATCTCGACGTTCAGCGTGTTGTAAACTTGCTGCGCCAGATTGCAGATTGACTTTGCCTTTTCGGAATTGACGCGGCCATTGGCTACGCCCTGCATCTGCTCAACCAGGAACGTGCGAAGTTCGCGCGTATTGGTTAGCGGTGCATTAATTGTTGCGTGTGCGTTCATCGGTCTATCCTCGAATAAGTTGCCGGGCATTCGAGCCAACACCGGCCCGCCTCGGTGCGGAGTGGGGGAATGAGCAACCCCGGCCCGATCAAAATGGAATGTCGTCGTCCAGGTCGTCAGCAAAGCCGCCGCTGCCCGGATTGCTGTTTACGTGGTCACTGCCGGTAAGTTCGCGCGGTCGATCACCCTGCGGCCCGTCCAGCATGGTCAGAACCCCGCCGATGCCCACATTGACCTCGGTGCTGTAGCGGTCGTTCCCGGCGCTATCCTGCCACTTGCGGGTCCGTAGCTGGCCCTCCAGATAGACCTTGCTGCCCTTGTGCAAGAAACGCTCGGCAACGCCCACTAGTCCGTCAGACTGGATTGTGACGCTGTGCCACTCGGTCCGCTCCTTGCGTTCGCCTGTCGCCTTGTCTTTCCAGTTTTCGCTAGTGGCTATGCGGAGATTGCAAATCTTGCCGCCGTTCTGGAATGACTTGACTTCGGGGTCTTGCCCCAGGTTGCCAATCAGGATCACTTTGTTGACGCTTCCCGCCATGATTATGCTGCCTTCTTGTTTTCGCGGAGCCAATCTTTGGCCGCTTCAATTTGTTCGTATGTGATTGCCTTCAGGCTGGTGACTTCAAACGCTTTGCAGAAGTCGCCCACCGGCTTACCCGTCGCGTCGATTTGCGCTTGCAGCCAATCGCGGCTCTTGTCGTTAATCGGGCCGGTCGGCAGCGGTTGCGCCGGGGCGCAAACATTCGCGCGGCTCTTGTCATAAAGCGCCAGGCCAAAAATGTTCCCAAAGGTGCGGGCGGCGCGCTTCAAGGCATCCGTTTCAGCCTCCTTGGTAGCGCCTTCAATCGCGTCCCCAACACCCTTGGCGAACCCGGAGCCGAACCCGACAGCCTGCCGCGTCACGCCGCCAACCGTAAGGGTGCAGATGCAGGTATAAGCCGCCTGCCATTGTTCGTTGCCCTTGCCGTCCTTGCCCTTTTCCAGAGCATCGCGAGAAAGGTTGATAGTGTAAGACCAGCCATCAAAACCAAACACGCGGTTTAGTTCATTGATAACGTGCCAGCCTTCAAGGTAATCGCCTTTAGGGCCAAAGTTGCCGCTCGGCTTGACAACGTGCTTGGGGTCAAGCGGGGCCTGTAGCGCCTTGTTCTGCGCTTCGGTAAAATAGGTGGTCATTTCGTCCTCGCTGTCACAACGTCTTTGGCCTCGACGCGGGTTAGCCAATTCGGCAACTCGCCAGCGTCCGCGAATGCATCTTTGATCGCGGTCATGCTTGGCGCGTATTTCGGTTCCAGGTATTCCGTGGGGACGGCGCTCGGGTCCACAATCTCCAGTTTTGGAGAGCCGTCCCGCACGGAAAAGGTAACTTCAGGCAGTTGGAAGCCGGAAAGCTTGCCAGCGCGCAGCACCTTGCCAATCGCGGCCTTGAACGTATCGCGGCGGGCCTCTGTGCGCTTCTTGCGGATGGACAGGGCCTCAGAACGCTCTTTGATCCCGGTTAGCGTTTCCGTGTCCCTGGCGACCTGTTCCCATAGGCGGGCAAGCAGCCGGTCAATCTCGGTTTCGCCTTCCAGCATATCCGCCAGCAAGCCTTCGTCGCCATCGCACATAGGCGCTAGCATTTCGGCAATGCGGGCAATCTCGGCGGTCTGAATTGCCGGGTTCATGCCGCAATCCGATCCACGTTTTCAGCGTCCGGCTTATGCGCCGCCGCAAGGGCCTCGCCCACGGTAACGCCTACACCGATTCGCCCATCCCAAAGGGTGACGGAAAACTTGCCAAGCGCCTTGTGACGTTCAATCTTACGAATGTCGTCGCGCTCGAAAATGGCGGTCAAGTTGACGTTCATGCGGGCAACTCCGTTCCGAAAATAATAGCAAGGCACACGGCCACAAAAGCGATCGCGGCGAACCAATCTTCGCGGTTGGAAATGGTCACAGCTTGTTCTCCTGCAAAGCGCGGGCAAGTCTGGCGCGGGCCAGCATCGAGTTGCCGCCGTCCATGTAAATAATGGCCGTCTGAATTGCGCCGATCAGGTCGCCAATCTGTGCGCCTTGGCGGTGTGCCGTGCTGAAGAAGTGCGCGGTCATTTCGTCCGTCGCGCTTTCGAGCAGGGCAAGGTTGGTGCGCAGCCCGCTCATTCGCCCAGCCCCGCATTGACCGCGTGGAAGCTGTCGCGCCAGAAGCGGTCGGTTTCTTCACCTTCCGGTTCGGCGTTCGCGTCGTCGATGATTGTCTGGCAATCTTCGGCGTAATCCTTGAACGCAGTCAGCAGGTTGTCCGCTGCATCGCGAAACTCAAGGTCGCTAAAGTCGCTGGCCAGCTTGAGCAGTGCTTCAAGGTTCTGGCGCGCTGCATCAAGGTAGGGCTGGTAAAGGTTGCCCGATGCGATGGGGGTGATTGCGTTCATGTCCGTCTCCGTGGTGTGAGGCAGACAATACTTGACGTATCGCTCTTGTCAATACGCCGCGTATCAAATGGGCGCATTTTTTTAGGCCACGATTAACGCCCAAGTGTTTTCAACGATTTTAAGAGCGAGTCGCCTAGCTTGTAATCTGGCGCACTTTGCCGAGCCGGTCGAGCAACCGCAGCGCCCGAGGGGAAATGCTGCTTACAACAAATCCCAAAACCCTGATCTCGCCATCCCAGCTAGCAGCGGCCAAGCTTGGGGAGCCTAATTCGATCTCAGATTGAAATTCGGGGCGGCTAGAACGCGGCACCAGATAATTTTTGCCATTCCTGACGGCTAATTCTTTGACGGTGCGCTCGCGCAAACCGTCAGGTTTTACCCGCTCGACAATAACGTGGTCGCCAGCTTCCGGCTCGATTCCGTTGGCGTATACCGAAATGCAGTCAAGAATCGTGCCTGGTTCATAGAAAAGGTCCATTGAATAACCTTCAACTACAAGGCCGAACCTTTCTGAATCTTGCACCGGAGCCGGTGCGTCTATCACAAACTTGTCGAAAACCTCTTGGGCTTCACGCCAAACACCCGCCGCCACAGTTCCACCAACTATTAGTGCCAAAATGGTATTATTTGCTACCAAATCGGCTGAGTCAATGCCCTCCATGCCCAAAAGCCAGCCGGGCTTCACGCGAAAGGCGCGGGCGTATTTTTTCGCCGCGTCCAGGCTGAAGCCCCGCGTCCCGTTTTCATGGTGCCTGTAGCCTGCCTCACCCCATCCAAAAACGCGGGCCGCATCTGATGCCGATGCGTAACCGGCTAGCTCTCGCGCTTTACGCAGGCGATCTGATCGTTGGTCATTCATGTGTGAAGAATAGGCCATGTTTCAATACTTGGGGTATTGACATGAGCGATACGTGGCGTATTGAAGAGGCATGAGCCACCTTAATTCGATCTATGCAGTTTGGAGCGGCAACGCTGAAGCCTTGGCCGCAGACATTGGGGAACTGGGGGTAACGGTGCGCCAGTGGCGTAGGCGCGGCCACATTCCATCAAAGTATTGGCCGCGCATTATCGCGGCTGCCGATACTCGCGGCACTGAACTGACGCTTGCACAATTCATTGCAAGCGAAGCTGCGGACCGCGCCGCATGATCCCGCAACTGACTGACGGCGAGGGCCACCAATTCGAGCGCGCCCAACGCCTTTCCTATGACGCTTGGGAATACGCTTGCCTGCTCGAACTGGCGGAGGCTCACGCCGAGGGTCGGCGGGTAAGTTTCAAGGTTCCTTCTGCTGTCCATGCTTCGGAGATAGCCCATGACTAGGCCGAATGTCCTAGCCTATCTGGCCGCGCCGGACCGAGAATGTTCCTTGCGCGCTGTTTCGCTTGCCGTGGTCAAAGTCAGGGCAAGTGGCCCAACTTACAAGGAAATTGGCAAGGCGATCGAATGTTGCGCCGATACCGTGTCAGCGGCGGCAAATGGCACCGGCATGATCGGTGCCGATGCCATTTTCCGGCTTTGCTATTTCTGGCCCGCTGAAACGGAGTCGATCCGCGCTTTACTGATCCCGGTTAGCGAGGCCCCCACAATGGACGACCGCATTGCCCGCATTGAGCGGGAACTGGCCGCAATTCGGCAGGAGGCAGCATGACCGCACACTTAGACGACAACGGCGCAAGCCTTCAGCCTTTGGACGCTGAACGCGAAGGCGCACTTGAGTTCACCAAGATAGCCGCAACGTGGTTTGCCGTTGCCCTGCTGGTTGCCGTTCTGGCGTCCTGTGGCGCGAAGGAAGCTTTCGCATGACCCCCGACACTGAAGGCGCAAAGGTCTTTCGCGCCATGTTCGTTTGCTCCTGCATTGGTGCTGCGATGCTGGCCGCTTTGATCGGCGGTATCGGCTCTTGGCTGGGGGCTTGGTGAATGTCTCGCTGGTCCGCCTCCTACTGGAAATGGCGCATCGGCTTTGAGTTTCGCACCCGCATTACACGCAAGATCGGGCGCAAGTTTACGAGGGCAAGACTGTGAACCGCAAGAACAGACCCATTCCTGACGACTTCCGCGAACTGGCGCTGACCATGCCCCGTTATAAGCTAGCGCTACATTATGTTGTGGCACAGCGGACAATCCAGCTTTGGTTTCAAAAGCTAGGCATTGAAGGCAAGTGGCAGAACATTGCTGCCGAAAAGACCCGCCGCCCCGCGCCTGCCGATCTAGCGCAAGTTGCCCCCACTATGACCCGCAACGCGCTTTGCAAGCATTACCATTGCTCAGATCGGGTCTTGCTGCGCTGGTTGAGTGAAGCGGGCATTCAATGTCAGATTTACGCGCCAACGCCACCGCGCCGGGACAAGGCCCCCGCAAGGCCGAAGCCGGTTCATAATACGCCGCCACGGCAGCGCGTCATCGCCACGACTAGCAAGACCCTTTACGACTGCGCCGCCGATACGCTGCGCCGCGAGCGTTTCCACGTTCACCGCTGCAACGAGCGGGGCGGGTTCGACCTGAAGGGCAAATTCTGGCGCTGTGGCTATTCGATCCTGACCAATGACGAACTGCTGGCCCGCGCAGCCAAGTATGAGCAGCGCGCCGCGTGAAGGTTGTCCTGCCTTGGCCCGATCGGAGACTGTCTCCGAATGCGCGGCTGCACTTTCGCGTAGTTTCGCCGGTCAAGGCTGCTGCGCGTGAAGAAGCTACGAAGCTGACCTATGCCGCCATGCCATGTGGCGCAAAAGAGGTCCGCCAGCATTTCGCAGGGACCGGCCCGATTGGCTATAAGGTGACGTTCTACCCGCCAGACAAGCGGCACCGCGACGACGACAATATGATTGGCAGCTTCAAGGCTGCGCGGGACGGGATTGCCGATGCCCTAGGCGTGAATGATCGGCGCTTTAAGCCGCATTACTTCTTTGAAGAACCGTGCAAACCGGGCCGTGTCGAGGTCCAGTTATCCCCAGCCTGGGGACAGAATGGGGACAAGTTTTTGTCGCCAGATTCAACGGATTCTGCTACGGAAATGAATGGACCGGGCGATGCGTCAACATCCCCGGCCCGTGACCCAAACGCTTATCAGGAGCGCATCGGATGACTGCTTATACACCCGCCATAGGTGGGATTCAACCGGATTCGATAGAGGCCGCTAACGCCGTGTATCATGCACTGGCGCGCCTCTCTGTGACTGCGCCCGACATTGGCCGTCACCCTGCCATGATCGACGCCCGTAGCGCCGCCTACGCCCGCCTGATCGAACTGTCGGAGACGATCTAATGGCCGCTATGCCGTTCATGCCGCTTTATGTTGCGGACTATCTGGCCGACGCGGCGCACCTCTCCACGCTGGAGCACGGCGCTTATCTGTTGCTGATTATGACCTATTGGCAGCGCGGCGAAGCCCTGCCGGATGACGACAAAAAGCTGGCCCGGATTGCCCGCCTTGACGCCCGGAACTGGGCGCGGGTTAAACCGCAAATCTGCGAATTCTTTACCACTGGTGACAACAAATGGTTGCACCACAGGGTTGAGCGTGAACTGTCCAACGTGCGCACTAAGTCATTGAAAAAGCGCGAAGGGGGTCTAGCACGTGCTAAGCAGATGCACAGCAGTTGCTCAGCACCTGCTCAGCTAACAGATACAGATACAGAAGTAACAGTAGCTAAAGCTACTGACGCTGGCGCGTCATCTGACAAGGTGTTTTGGGACTCTGCGGTTGCTTACCTTGGCGGCAATTCCAAGCGGTCGCTGATCGGGAAGTGGTGCAAGGATTACGGCAAGCCCGAAACCGCTAGCGCAATCACTGCGGCACAGCTTGAGCGCCCGGCTGATCGGGTTTCCTACATCGAAGGCGTCCTTCGAAGGGGCCGCGTTGCCGCGAAGGCCGAGCCGGTGGTGGGGATATGACTTGGCACCCGACCAGAGCGGGCAAGCACCTTTGCCCTGAATGCTCACACACCCGGCGCAACAAGACCGACCGATGTTTGAGCGTCTCAACTACCGAAACCGGATTTGTCTACCACTGCCACCATTGCGGATTTTCAGGAGGAACAGGGAATGATCGAGGGACAGCACAACCAATGGCTCAACGCTCGCGGCATCCCATCCGATTTGGCGGCGAAGTTCGGTCTGGAGACTGTGGTGCGGGACGGCGCGAAGTGGCTTTCGATCCCCTACCGCTTGGACGGCGCTTTGGTGAACCGCAAGTTTCGCCGGACAAGCGAGAAACAGCACAGCATGGACAAGGGCGGCAAGCTTTGCCTGTGGAACGCCGAAGTTCTCTCCGGGCAGGGTGAGGTAATCATTACCGAGGGCGAGTTTGACGCTCTCGCCGTCATGGCCGCGGGGTTCGAGAGGGTTGTCTCGGTCCCGAACGGCGCACCGGCAGAGCGCATAGACGACCCGATGAACGCCAATCGCTATGGGTTCCTTTGGGAGCATGAAGCGGCGCTGAAGGGCATCGAAAGCTTTGTGCTGGCGACCGATGGCGACAAGCCGGGGCGGGCACTTGCCCATGACCTCGCCGCGATCCTAGGCCCGGAGCGGTGCAAGTTCATCAGCTACCCGGAGGGCTGCAAAGACCTAAACGAAGTGCTGGTGACTTACGGCGAACGCGAAGTGGTCCGGCTGATTACCGAAGCCAAGCCGTTTCCGGTCAAGGGCCTCTATCAAATGTCAGACTTCCCGGAAGAAGTGGACCTTCGCTCAATGGCGACCGGGATTGACTTGCTGGACGACCATTTGCGGATTGTGCTGGGCAGCTTCACGGTCTTTTCCGGTTACAGCAACATGGGCAAGTCTACTGTGCTGAATACCATCCTGGCGCATTGCATTGCCCGCGATGTTCCGGTTTGCGTGGCATCATTCGAGACAGCGCCTAAGCCCATCCTGCGGGACAGCATCGCCCGCGCTTTGCTGGGGTGCAGTTTTGAGGCTTTCCCTTCGCATCCCGGCAGGCAAGATGCTTACGCCCGGATTGAGCGCCGCATGTCGGTCATATCCAATTCGATGGACGACGATACGGACATTGATTTGGATTACTTCCTTGAAGTCGCGCGGGCCGCTGTCGTTCGCTACGGCGCTAAGGTTATCGTTTTGGACCCGTGGAACGAGCTGGAACACAAGCGGGGTAGGGATGAAACCGAAACGGACTACATCGGGCGGGCTATCCGGGCACTGAAACGCTTCGCCAAGCGTTACAACGTGGCGCTCTGGATCGTTGCCCACCCGACCAAGCCGCAAGGCAAGAGCGGGCCTCCGGGGCTGTATGACATTGCCGGGTCTGCAAACTGGGCGAACAAGGCTGACTATGGCCTGATCTATCATCGGCCTGACAAGACTGTGAACGCTGGCACCCTTTCAATCGTGAAGGTCCGCATGGGCTTTCCCGGTGGCTGCGGTGTGATTGACGTAAAGATGGACGAGGGGACGAGCCGGATTGTCCC
>Ga0209990_10002109_pt1 | contig 15944 bp, 14 predicted proteins | sample NOAtaG_6_FD_187304 | JGI IMG/M metagenome (GOLD analysis project Ga0209990, IMG submission 187304) | Freshwater lake microbial communities from Lake Erie, under a cyanobacterial bloom - NOAA_Erie_Diel5S_2200h metaG (SPAdes) (version 2) | ecosystem: Environmental > Aquatic > Freshwater > Lake ...
GTGGTCTCGCCGGCTGCGCGGTCACTGCCTTGCGACCATGATCAGCGACCTGATCAGCCGCCCCGATGCCGACGCCCCGCCGGCGGTTCTGGAGCGGGTGGTCCTGTGCTTCGCCCCGATCGTCGATCGGCGGCGCGCCACGGCCGGCTTGCGGCTCACGGCGCGCGCGACCGACGCCGGCGGCGTGCGCTTGAGCGATCTGGCGCAGGTGCTGGCGCCGACGCTGGAGGCGTTGGCGCCCTTGCCGGTCCTGCTTGGCAGTGTCGGCGCTCGGCTGGACGAGGGGCTGCAGCAGGGCGGCCTGCCCGCCAATGCGCTGCTGGAGTTCGACGCCGTGCTGGCGGCCCATCCGGGCGCTGCCGAGCCGCTGGCGGGACTGGCACGCGCCGGGGTACGGCTGGCGCTGCGCGGCCGTCCTCGGCAGCCGCTGGAGGCGCCGGTGCGGCAGCTTTTCGAGTGCGCCGTCATTCACCAGGACGAGGACTTGCGCATCACCGGTGGCTACGCCGGCGACGACTTTCCGCGGCAGCAGCGCAGCCTGCCGTTCCACACGCTGGGGGCGAGCAATCTGCTGGAAGCACGAGCGGCATTCGAGCGGGGTAGCACCGGCTGCATCGGCTGGCCGGTCGAAGACCCGCTAGGGCGGCGTGGCGGCGGCGGCGCCCAGCCGGCGCAACTGTCAGTGCTGGAGCTGCTGCGGCTGCTCCGTGAAGAGGCCCCGCCACAGCGCATGGAGGCTGTACTCAGGCAGGACGCGGCGATCGCCTACCGGCTGCTGCAGTTGGTGAATGCGCCGATCATGGGGGTGTCGCTCCAGATCACCTCGCTGCAGCACGCGATCGCCATGCTGGGTCGGCGCCAGCTGCAGCGCTGGCTGATTGCACTGCTGTGCACCGGCAACCGCGACCCCGACGTCACGCCGCTCGTCGGCTACTCGATCTGTCGCGGCCTACTGCTCGACTACCTGGGACAGGACAGCGAGCACGGACTCGGCGACGAACTGTTCCTCACCGGCGCCTTCTCGCTGCTCGACCGCCTCACGAACACGCCATTCGAGGCGCTGTTCCGGGGCGCGATGGTCGGGCCGATGACGGTCGAGGCCCTGCGCGACGGGCGCGGTCCGCTGCTGCCCTTCCTGGAGTTGGCGCGCGCGGCCGAGGATGCGCGGCACGACCGGGTCAGGCAGCGGTTGCGCGACCTGGACCTGCCGCTGCTGTCCTATAACCGTGCCCTGCTGCGCGCCCTGGCCGAGGGCTGGGCCATCACGCGCTCGCTCTAGCCTGGCGCCCGCACCGACCAGTCGGCCCGGCCGACCCGCGGCGCCAGGCCGTCGCGCGCACGCAGCAGCACGCTGCGGGTGCTGTCCCAGTCGATGCAGGCGTCGGTCACCGAAACGCCGTACCGGAGCTGGCCCAGGTCCGACGGTATCGGCTGGTTGCCCGCGTGCAGGTGGCTTTCGAGCATCATGCCGACGATCGACTGCGCGCCTTCCTTGATCTGGTGCACGCAGTCCATCAGAACCAGGGGCTGCAGCGACGCATCCTTCAGCGAATTCGCGTGCGAGCAGTCGATCACGATGCGCGCCGGCAGCCCGGCCTTGGCCAGTGCCCGTTCCGCCAGTTTCACGCTCACAGTGTCGTAATTGGGCCGGCCGCCACCGCCGCGCAGCACGAGGTGACCGTAGGCATTGCCGCGGGTGCGGACGATCGCGGTGCGGCCATCGGCGTTGATCCCGAGGAAGCTGTGGGGGTGCGATGCCGACTCGATGGCATTGATCGCGACCTCGAGCCCGCCGTCGGTGCCGTTCTTGAAGCCGACCGGCGTCGACAGGCCGCTGGCCATTTCGCGGTGCGTCTGCGACTCGGTGGTGCGGGCGCCGATGGCATACCAGCTGATCAGATCGGCCAGGTATTGCGGCGACAGCGGATCGAGGGCCTCCGAGCCGGTGGGCAGGCCGAGTTCGGCCAGTTGCACCAGCAGGCGGCGGGCCGCCACGATGCCTTCCTCGATGCGGAAGGAATCGTCCATGCGCGGATCGTTGATGTAGCCCTTCCAGCCGGTGGAGGTACGCGGCTTCTCGAAGTACACGCGCATGACGATGAACAGCGTGTCGGCCACCTCGGCAGCCAGCGCCTTGAGCCGCTGCGCAAAGTCGATTGTGGCGACCGGGTCGTGGATCGAGCAGGGGCCGACGACGATGAAGGGCCGCCGGTCACGGCCCTCGAGGATCGCGCGCAGAGTGGCGCGGCCCGCAGCCACGGTGGCGGCGGCTGCGGCGGAGAGCGGCGCGGCGGCATGCACCTCCGCCGGTGTGGGCATGGCATCGAGGCCGGCGACGTTGATGTTTTCCAGCGCCGCGGCGCCTGCCGCTGCCGGACTCAAGTCGTCACCCGCGCCAGCCGCTCGAGCGCGGCGCGCAGCGTGTCGTCGCGCTTGGCAAAGCAGAAGCGCACCACGCGGTGGTCGACCGGCTGGTCGTAGAACACCGACACCGGGATCACCGCCACGCCCCAGTCGACGATCATCCGCTGCGCGAACTGCGCCTCCGGCAGCGCGCTGACCGCGCTGTAGTCGGCCAGCACGAAGTAGGTCCCTGGGCAGGGCAGCACGCGAAAGGGCGTCTCGCGCAGGCCGGCCACGAAGAGGTCGCGCTTGGCCTGATAGAACGCCGGCAGCGTCTCGTACGGCAGCGGATCGCGCAGGTAGGCGGCGAAAGCGTGCTGCGCCGGCGTGTTGACGGCAAACACCATGAACTGGTGTACCTTGCGGATCTCGGCCGTCAGCGCGCGCGGCGCGCACAGGGTACCGACCTTCCAGCCGGTGGTGTGGAAGGTCTTGCCGAAGCTGGAGACCAGCACCGTGTGGGCTGCCAGCAGGGGCGAGCCGGCCAGCGAACGATGCGGCTGGCCGTCGAAGACGATGTGCTCGTAGACCTCGTCGGACAGCAGCAGCACTCCGGTGGCCGCGACGATGTCCTCGAGCGCCCGCAGGTCGGCGGCGGCCAGGCAGCGCCCGGTCGGATTGTGCGGAAAGTTGAGCATGATGAGCCGCGTGCGCGGCGTGATGGCGGCGCGCACCCGCTCCCAGTCGGGGGCGTAGTCGCGCGCGGCCTCCAGCGGCACGCGCACGATGCGGCCGCCGGCCAGCTCGATCGAGGGCCCGTAGCTGTCGTACACCGGCTCCAGGACGATCACCTCGTCGCCCGGGGCCACCAGCGCGAGCACCGCTGCCATGATGGCCTGGGTGGCGCCGGCGGTGATGGTTACCTCGGCGTCGGCGTCGTAGCGGTGTCCGTACAGCCGGGCATTCTTCGCGCTGATGGCCTGGCGCAGCGCCGGCACGCCCGGCATCGGCGCGTACTGGTTGTGGCCGGCATCCATCGCCTCGGTCAGCAGCGCCTGCAGGTGCGGGTCGCAGTTGAAGTCCGGGAAACCCTGCCCGAGGTTGATGGCGCCATGCTGCTGGGCCAACTGCGACATGACGGTGAACACGGTCGTGCCCACGCTGGGCAGCCGCGTCGGACCTAGACGCGAAGCGGGAGACGGAGCAACACTCATGCGCGATGCAAGCCAGGCAGCGGAACCGGGGGGCGGACAACGTCCGGCAAGACCGGTTGTCCGCAAGCACGAATTTATACTCTGCTGCTGTCTTTGGCCCGAACTGTCCGGCAGCGCCTGCAAGCCACGAGCAGAGCATGCGAACCGGCGGTCATTTCGGCGCTTTGCATTGTGCTGGTCTTGGCAGACTCGGTCACTGAACGAGTCCGGCCATCGAGCCTCCTGATCCGCGGCCTCTCGATGTTGATCGCCAACGGCAACAGAGTCTCCCTGCGCCGGGCCGGGCCGGTAGACCGTGCGCGCGCCTACGCCTGGCTGGTGGAGTCCGATCTGGCGCCGCGTTCCTTCGGCCCGCCGTTGTACCCCGAGCGACCGCCACCGACCCCGGATTTCTTCGACAAGCGCTACCCGCTGCATTACTTCGACGGCACACGGCCCTTCGATGGCCGCATGTTGACGGTGCGGGCGGGCAACGAGGACGTCGGCTGCATCGCTCACCACGCGGTCGACCTGTATCGCGACGTAGTGGCGCTGGAGCTCTGGCTGGCCGAAGCCGGGCGCAGCAGCAGAGGCTACGGGTCGGAAGCGATCACCCTTGCCTGTGAATGGCTGCAGGACAACTTCGGCGTCAATCGCTTCCTGCTGCGGCCCTCGCGCCGTAACGTGCGCGCATTGCGCGCCATGCGCCGTGCCGGTTTCCGCGAGACCGATCTGCCGCACGACGAAGTGCTGGAGACACTCGCACTCGACGCTCCAGCCTATATCGACGAGTTGCTGCTGTTCCGCATCCTGCCGTTACCCCCCGCCATGCTGGAGCGCGAAGCCGGGCATACCTACGTGTTCGTCGACAGCGAGTTCACCAACCTGATGGAGCCGCGGCTTATCAGCTTCGGTGCAGTAGCCACCGATGCCACCTCCTTCTACTGCGAACTGAATGACTGGCCGCGCGAGCTCTGCAGCGACTTCGTGCGCAGGAGCGTGCTGCCGCTACTCGATGGCGACGCGGTGCCGCACGCGATGGCCGCCAAATCGTTGCTCCGCTGGATCGCGGCCAAGGCGGTCAAGGGACCCACGGTCGTCGTTTCCGACTCGGGTTTCGACCGCTGGGCGCTGGCCGACCTGCTCGGCCGTGAGGATCTGCCAGCCGGCGCCCAGTGGCTGCGGCTGCCGGTGGCCTACGAGACGCTCGACGAGATCGCGGCCGAGCTGGGCCTGAGGCGCCACTACGCCCTCGATGACGCGCGGGCGCTGTGCCATGCGGCGCTCAGCCGCTGACGCCGTTGTCCATGGCGGGACCGCGCCTGGCCGACGCACTCGCGCGAGGGTCAAGGGCGGGGTCGGCGCGGTAGCGGCCGTGTCGGCGGCCCGTCGGCTTGCCACTGCTGCGGCGTAAGGACCATCAGCCCGTCGCGCAGGGCGCGCCGGCCGGTCTTCAGCAGCGCGCGGTCCTTGGTGATCAGCGCCGAGGCGCGCGCGCTGTGGGCAAGGTCGAGGAACTTGAGGTCGTGCGGGTCGGAGCAGGGCCAGGGCGCCGGCAACACGCGCTGCAGTTCGCGTGCGAGGGACTTCCATTCGGCCAGCAATTCGGACTGACGCGTCGGGCGCAGATTGAACTGCGGCCGAGCCAGCACGTCGCCCAGCTCGCCGTCGGTGGCGGCGCAGCGCCAGGCCAGCATGCGGCCGGCTCGCAGCGCCTGCCAGAGCGGCAGAGCGGCCGGGTCGGCAAACACCCAGCAGTCGAGCAGTACGTTGGTGTCGAGCACCACCTGCAGCAGCGGTGTCGGCAGACCGGCGGGTGCGGAGGGCGGCAGTGGCATCGTTCGCGGCGGTGCCGATCGCGACGGACTGCCGCCGCGACTGGCGGCCTGCGGTCAGCCGCCTGCCGGCGGCAGGGCGTGCGCTTGCAGGGCTGCGATGCCCACGAAGCGCAGCGCGCCCTCGTGGCAGGCGGTCAGGATCACCGGCGGCGCCACACCGGCAAGCAGGGCCTCACGCCAGCGGCTGGCGCACAGGCACCAGCGATCGCCGGGCTTCAGCCCGGGGAAGCGCCACTGCGGATGCGGCGTGACCAGATCGTTGCCGCGCTCGACCGAAAAACGCAGGAACTCCTCGGTGACCTGCGCGCAGACCGTGTGCGATCCGACGTCCTGCGGCCCGGTGTGGCAGTAGCCGTCACGGTAAAAGCCGGTCGGCGGGCTGGCGCAGCAGCACTCCAGCGGGCCGCCGAGCACGTTGCGGGCAGAAGAGGGGCGGTCGCTGTCGCGCGGCATGTCAGCGTCTCGACATCGGCCCTTGCGACGAAAGCAGCCTCGCTCCGGACCGCGCGCAGCACGGGGGCAGAAGTGGCTTCACGTCAGGGCTGCAGGCAGGCGTGCAGTGTCATGACGACGATGAGCGCCAGCGCGAGCAGCGGCCAGCCGACGTTCCAGAAGCCGCTGCCGGTGTCGGTACGGTCCTGGATGGCCGGAGGTTCGTCGGGGGAGGGTTCGGTCGGGTGCATGGTCGCGGAGGATAGAGCAGCGGGGGCCACGGCTCCCGCTGTCTCATCGCGGACGGCAGTCGATCAGGCCGCCAGCAGTTGGCGCAGCACGAAGGGCAGGATGCCACCGTGCCTGTAGTAGTCGACCTCGATCGGCGTGTCGATACGCAGCTTCAGCTGCACGCGCTGCACGCTGCCGTCGGGGCGCCGGACGACCAGCGTGGCATCCTGCTGCGGCCTGGGCTCGGCGCCGATGCCTTCGAGATCGAAGGTCTCGGTCCCGGTGAGTCCGAGCGTCTGCGCGCTGTCGTTGCCCAGGAACTGCAACGGCAGCACCCCCATGCCGACCAGGTTGCTGCGGTGGATGCGCTCGAAGCTGCGCGCCACCACGGCCTTGACACCCAGCAACTGCGTGCCCTTGGCGGCCCAGTCGCGCGACGAACCGGTGCCGTACTCCTCGCCGCCAAAGACGATGGTGGGAACGCCGTCGGCGATGTAGCGCATGGCCGCGTCGTAGATCGACATCTGCTCGCCCGAGGGCTGGTGCAGGGTGATGCCGCCCTCGACGCGCGCGCCGTCGGCTTTGGCCGGGATCATCAGGTTCTTGATGCGCACGTTGGCAAAGGTGCCGCGCATCATGACCTCGTGGTTGCCGCGGCGCGAGCCGTAGCTGTTGAAGTCGGCCTTGACGACGCCGTTGGCCAGCAGCCACTTGCCCGCGGGCGAGCTGTCCTTGATCGAGCCGGCCGGCGAGATGTGGTCGGTGGTGATGGAGTCGCCGAAGATGCCAAGCGCACGCGCGCCCTTGACCTGCGGCATCTTGCCCGGCTGCATCGCGAAGTCGTCGAAGAACGGCGGCTCGGCGATGTAGGTCGACTGCGGCCAGTTGTAGGTCTGGCCGGCGGCCGAACCGATCTTCTCCCACAGTTCGCCCGGCGCGCTCTTGACCTTGCCGTAGTTGGCGGCGTAGGCCTTCGGGTTCATGGCGTGCTTCATGAGCGCGTAGACCTCCTCGGAGCTGGGCCACACGTCGCCGATCCAGACGTCCTCGCCCTTCCTGCCCTTGCCCAGTGGCTCGGACATCAGGTCTTTCATCACGGTGCCGGCGATCGCGTAGGCCACCACCAGCGGCGGCGAGGCGAGGAAGTTGGCCTTGATGTTCGGATGGATGCGCGCCTCGAAGTTGCGGTTGCCCGACAGCACCGCCGAGCACACCAGGTCGTTCTTCGTGATGACCTCGTTCAGCTCGGGCGACAGGTCGCCGGCGTTGCCGATGCAGGTCGTGCAGCCGTAGGCCGCCACCGAGAAGCCGAGCTGCTCGAGGTATGGCAGCAGGCCGGTCTTGGTCAGGTACTCGGTGACGATGCGCGAGCCGGGGGCGAGCGAGGTCTTGATGTGGGGCTTGACCGCCAGGCCGCGCTCGACCGCCTTCTTGGCCAGCAGGCCCGCCGCCAGCAGCACGCCCGGGTTGGAGGTGTTGGTGCAACTGGTGATGGCGGCGATCAGCACGTCACCGTTCTTCACGTCGATGCCGTTGCTGGTCCTGAAGCTCTGGCCGAGCTTGTCGGCCGGCTGGTTGAAGCCACTGTCGGCGCCCGCGGCACTGACCGGATTGGAGAACAGCCGGGCGAACGTCTGCTTGACGTTGCCGATTTCGATGCGGTCCTGCGGGCGCTTGGGCCCGGCGAGGGACGGCGCCACCGTGGACAGATCGAGCGACAGTACCGTGCTGTAGTCGATGGCGCCGGTCTGCGGGATGCCGAACAGCCCCTGCGCCTTGAAGTAGGCCTCGAAGGCGGCGATCTCGTCCTTGGTGCGGCCGGTGCCCTCGAAGTAGGCGATCGTCTTCTCGTCGACGGGGAAGAAGCCCATGGTGGCCCCATACTCGGGCGCCATGTTGGCGATGGTGGCGCGGTCGGTGACCGACAGCGAGGCCGTTCCGGCGCCGAAGAACTCGACGAACTTGCCGACCACCTTGGCCTTGCGCAGCATCTCGGTCACGGTGAGCACGAGGTCGGTGGCGGTGACGCCTTCGCGCAGCTTGCCCTTGAGCTCGAAGCCGACCACGTCCGGCGTGAGGAAGTACACCGGCTGGCCGAGCATCCCGGCCTCGGCCTCGATCCCGCCGACCCCCCAGCCCACCACGCCGATGCCGTTGATCATCGTGGTGTGGCTGTCGGTGCCCACCAGGGTGTCCGGATACAGCACCCCATTTTTGCCATGCACGCCGCGCGCCAGGTACTCGAGGTTCACCTGGTGCACGATGCCGAAGCCGGGCGGCACCACGCCGAACGTGTCAAATGCCTGCATGCCCCACTTCATGAACTCGTAGCGCTCGCGGTTGCGCGAGAACTCAAGCTTCATGTTCAGGTCCAGCGCGTCCTTGCTGCCGTAGTGGTCGATCATCACCGAGTGGTCGACTACCAGGTCCACCGGCACCAGCGGCTCGATCGTCTTCGGGTTCTTGCCGGTCTTGGCCGCGACGCTGCGCATGGCCGCCAGGTCGGCCAGCAGCGGCACGCCGGTGAAGTCCTGCAACACCACGCGGGCGACGATGAACGGGATCTCGTCCACGCGCTCGGCGTTCGGCTTCCAGTTGGCCAGCTGCCTGACGTGTTCTTCAGTCACCTTCTTGCCGTCGCAATTGCGCAGCACGGATTCGAGCACCAGCCGGATCGATACAGGCAGGCGCTTGACTGCGGGATAGGTCCTGGCCAGTTGCGGCAGCGAGTAGAACTGCGCCGACTGCTTGCCGACCTGGAGGCTCTGGAGCGTGTTGTGCAGGTTGTGCATGAGCGAGAACCCTCTGTGGTTAGGCGGAGCTGCGGCCCCGCATGTTCTAACGTTTGAGCCGGATCTGGACGTCGTACAGCAGGCCCTTGTCGTCCTGACAGGTGCCGCCTGCCGAGCCAGACGACCCGAGGCCGCGGAAGTCGCAGCGCAGGCCGCTGCCGTCGGTTGCCTGCAGCAGCGCCTTGGCCGAGGCGCCTTCGGCGTTGTCGATCACCACCGGCGCGGTGCCGACACCGACCGAGCCGCGTCGGCCCCAGCCCACCCCGCCGGTCACGTAGGCGGTCGAGCGGCTGGACGAGGTGGTGACCCAGGTCCCGGTGTAGACCTGATCGTCGATCCGGACGGTCAGGCTGGCTTCGCCGCCGGCGCTCTGCTCGACTGCCTCGCCGAAGTACAGCTTGCCGCTGGTGCGCGGCATCAAGGTGAGCTGGTAGGTGGAGGCGCAGCCGGTCAAGACGGCGGCGACGGCCAGCGCCAGGGCGGGGCGAATCAAGGTGCGGCTCATGGAAGCTCTCCTGGAGTCCGATGGGATGCCAGATAGACCATCACGTTCGAAAAACGTGCCCGCTATCGCGTCCGAGTCGGGTCTTCTGCCGTTCCGCGAGCGCGTCAACGAGCCATCAGGTCGACGAACTCGTTGACCGGGGTAGCCGCCAGGCGCTTGGGGTCCATACACAGGTCGAGGACGGCCTGCGCCTGCTTTTGCGCAAACACGCGCGCCAGGTTGGTCTTGAACTTCTCGACCAGCACCGGCATGCCCTCCTTGCGGCGACGCTTGTGGCCGATGGGGTACTCGACGACGATCTCCTTGAGCTTCTTGCCGTCGGTGAACTCCACCGTCAGGGCGTTTGCGATCGAGCGCTTCTGGGGATCGTGGTAGTCCTTGGTGAACTGCCGATCCTCCACGCACTCGATCTTCTCGCGCAGCTTGTCGATGCGCGGATCGGCGGCAATCGAGTCTTCGTAGTCGGAGGCTTCCAGGCGGCCGAAGATGATCGGGACCGCCACCATGTACTGGATACAGTGGTCGCGGTCGGCAGGATTGTTGAGCGGCCCCTTCTTGTCGATGATGCGGATGCAGGCCTCGTGGGTGCGGATCGTGATCTTCTTCACGTCCTGGTCGGTTTTGCCGAGCTTGCGCATCTCCCGGTGGATCGTCATCGCTGCCTCGACTGCGGTCTGCGAGTGGAACTCGGCCGGGAAGCTGATCTTGAACAGCACTTGCTCCATGACGTAACTGCCATAGGGCCGCTGGAACTTGAACTCGTTGCCTTTGAACAGTACGTCGTAGAAGCCCCAGCCCTTGGCGGTCAAGACCGAGGGGTAGCCCATCTCGCCGGACTTGGCGATCAGCGCCAGGCGCACCGCGCGGCTGGTGGCATCGCCGGCCGCCCAGCTCTTGCGCGAGCCGGTGTTGGGGGCGTGGCGGTAGGTGCGCAGGCTCTGGCCATCGACCCAGGCCAGCGACAGGGCGTTGATGATCTCGTCCCGGGTCAGGCCCAGCATCTGTGACACCACGGCGGTGGACGCGATCTTCACCAGGACCACGTGATCGAGGCCCACTTTGTTGAACGAGTTCTCCAGCGCGATGCAGCCCTGGATCTCGTGCGCCTTGATCATCGCTGCCAGCACGTCATGCACCGTCAGCGGCGGCTTGCCGGCCGCCACCGCGTTGCGGCTCAGCCAGTCGGCCACGGCCAGGATGCCGCCCAGGTTGTCGGACGGATGGCCCCATTCGGCCGCCAGCCAGGTGTCGTTGAAGTCGAGCCAGCGGATCATGGCGCCGATGTTGAAGGCGGCCATCACCGGGTCGAGCTGATACGGCGTGCCAGGCACCTTGGCGCCGTTGGGCACGATGGTGCCCGGTACGACCGGGCCGAGCATCTTGGTGCACGCCGGGTACTCGAGCGCCTCGAAGCCGCAGCCCAGCGTGTCCATCAGGCAGTAGCGCGCGGTGTCGAACGCCTCCTTGCTCTTGACCTTGTAGTTCAGAACGTAGTCGGCGATGTCGACCAGCACCTTGTCGGGTTTCGGTCGGACGTTGCTGATGTGGCCGCCCATGGAGGAGTCCTTTCTTCGTTATCTGGTTTCGGAGTACGGGTAAGTCTGCCGCTGGCAGTCCGCGCTGGCGACTCGTGCGGCTACGGCTACTTGCGCTGGGCGATGGGTACGAACGCGAGGTTCTCGGGCCCGGTGTAATTGGCGCTCGGGCGAATGATCTTGCCGTCGGTGCGCTGCTCGATGATGTGGGCGCACCAGCCGCTGGTGCGCGAGATCACGAACAGCGGCGTGAACATCAGCGTCGGCACGCCCATCATGTGATAACTGGTGGCGCTGTACCAGTCGAGGTTGGGGAACATCTTCTTTTCGCGCCACATCACCTCCTCGACGCGGGCCGAGATGTCGAACAGCTTCATGTTGCCCGCGTCCTGCGACAGCCGGCGGGCCACTTCCTTGATGACCTGGTTGCGCGGGTCGGCGATCGTGTAGACCGGGTGGCCAAAGCCGATGATGACCTGCTTGTCGGCCACGCGCTTGACGATGTCGGCCTCGGCGTCGTCCGGGTCGTCGTAACGCCCGATCGTGTCGAAGGCGAACTCGTTGGCACCGCCGTGCTTCGGCCCCTTGAGCGCGCCGATGGCGCCGGTCACCGCGGAGAACATGTCGGAGCCGGTGCCGGCGATGACGCGCGCAGTGAACGTGGAGGCGTTGAACTCGTGCTCGGCATACAGGATGAGCGAGGTGTGCATGGCGCGCACCCACAGCTCCGATGGCTTTCGCCCGTGCAGCAGGTGCAGGAAGTGCCCGCCGATGGACTCGTCGTCGGTCTCCACCTCGATGCGACGGCCCGAGTGCGAGAAGTGGTACCAGTAGAGCAACATCGAGCCCAGGCAGGCCAGCAGCCGGTCGGCCAGGTCGCGCGCTTCGGCCAGCTTGTGGTCCTGGCCTTCGGGCAGTACGGCGCCGAGGGCCGAGCAGGCGGTCCGCAGCACGTCCATCGGGTGTGTGTTGGCCGGAATGCACTCGAGCACGTCCTGCACCGCCGCCGGGATGCCGCGCAGGGCCTTGAGCTTGCGCTTGTAGGCGGCCAATTCGGCCACGGTCGGCAGCTTGCCGTGCACCAGCAGGTAGGCGATCTCCTCGAACTCGCAGCGCTCGGCAATGTCCAGGATGTCGTAGCCACGGTAGTGCAGGTCGTTGCCGGTGCGGCCGACCGTGCACAGCGCGGTGTTGCCGGCGGTGACGCCCGACAGGGCGACGGATTTCTTCGGTTTCGGCGCCGCCGGTGCGGCTGCTTCGGTCATGGCCTCGATCTCCCTTGCTCTACTTCTTGCGGGCGAACAGCGCATCGAGTCGCCGCTCATAGTCGTGGTAGCCGATCACGTCGTACAGCTGCATGCGTGTCTGCATGGTGTCGACCACGTGCTTCTGCGTGCCATCGCGACGGATGGCGGCATAGACGTCGTGCGCCGCCTTGTTCATCGCGCGGAACGCCGACAGCGGGTACAAAACCATCGCCACGCCGGCGCTGCGCAATTCGTCCACGGTGAACAGTGGCGTGGCGCCGAACTCGGTAATGTTGGCGAGGATCGGCACCTTCACGGCAGCGGCAAACCTGCGGTAGGCGTCGAGATCCTTGGCGGCCTCGGCAAAAATGGCATCGGCGCCGGCTTCGACGCACGCGACCGAACGCTCGATCGCCTGGTCCAGACCCTCGACGGCGATGGCGTCGGTGCGGGCGATGACGAAAAAGTCGGCGTCGGACCGGGCGTCCACGGCGGCCTTGACGCGGTCGACCATCTCGTCGGCGCCGACGATCTCCTTGCCCGGCCGATGGCCGCAGCGCTTGGCGCCGACCTGATCCTCGATGTGCAGCGCGGCCGCGCCGAACTTGACGAGGCTCCTGACCGTGCGCGCGATGTTGAACGCGCTCGGGCCGAAGCCCGTGTCCACGTCCACCAGCAATGGCAGATCGCACACGTCCGTGATGCGGCGGACGTCGGTGAGTACGTCGTCCAGCGTGTTGATGCCCAGATCCGGCATGCCGAGCGAGCCGGCCGCCACGCCGCCGCCGGACAGGTAGATCGCCTTGTAGCCGACCTGCCGGGCCAGCAGGGCGTGGTTGGCGTTGATCGCGCCGACGATCTGCAGCGGCTCTTCTTCCTTGAGGGCGGCGCGAAACCGAGCGCCGGGAGACGGTTGAGCCATCATGAGTCCTTCCGGTCGGGTCTTCCTGCCTTGATCCTTCCTGCTTCCTGCTGGCGGCTGCTCTTGCCGGGGTGCGCGCGCGTTGGGGTCATGCTGCGAGGCCCGACCCGCGCTGCCGTGGTCGCTCTCAGCCGAGCAGGTGCGCCACGCCGTCGCGCTCTTCCAGCAATTCTTTCAGCGTGTGGTCCATCTTGCTGCGCGAGAACTCGTCGATCGGCAGGTCCTTGACGATCTCGTACCGGCCGCCGCCGCAGGTCACCGGGAAGCCGTACATGATCTCCTGCGGGATGCCATAGCTGCCGTCGGAAGGCACGCCCATGGTGACCCACTTGCCGGCCGTGCCCAGCACCCAGTCGCGGACGTGGTCGATGGCGGCATTGGCGGCCGAAGCGGCCGACGACAAGCCGCGCGCCTCGATGATGGCCGCGCCGCGCTTGCCTACGGTCGGGATGTAGGTGTCGCGGTACCAGGCGTCGTCATTGACCATCGGCTTGGCGGGTTGGCCGGCGATCGTCGCGAAGCGCAGGTCCGGGTACATGGTCGGGCTGTGGTTGCCCCAGACCACCATCTTCTCGATGGCGGCAACCGGCTTGCCGGTCCGAGTGGCCAGTTGCGACAGCGCGCGATTGTGGTCCAGACGCAGCATCGCGGTGAAGTTGCGCGCGGGCAGACTTGGGGCCGACTTCATGGCGATATAGGCGTTGGTGTTGGCGGGATTGCCAACCACCAGCACTTTGACCTCGCGGCTGGCGACCTGGTCGAGCGCCTTGCCCTGCGCGGTGAAGATCTGGGCGTTGGCCGCCAGCAGGTCCTTGCGCTCCATGCCGGGGCCGCGCGGACGGGCGCCCACCAGCAGGGCCACCTGGGTGTCCCGGAACGCGGTCATGGGGTCCGAGTGGGCCTCCATGCCGGCCAGCAGCGGGAAGGCGCAATCGTCCAGTTCCATCATCACGCCCTTGAGCGCCCTTTGCGCCTTTTCGTCGGGGATCTCCAGCAACTGCAGGATGACGGGCTGGTCCTTGCCCAGCATTTCGCCGGCGGCGATGCGAAACAGCAGGGCGTATCCGATCTGGCCGGCGGCGCCGGTGACGGCGACGCGGACGGGCGCTTTGCTCATGGATGTCCTCCCGAAGGATGCATTGAAACAGGCGAATTCCGTCCGGCCCGCAACAGGACGGCGCGAACCGGCGCAAGGCCATTCCGGCGCGGCGCAAGGCCGGCCCGGGCTTGAAGGCGCTTGCGCGGCTGGCAGACGGTCATGGTGCGGTGGCGGCGGCGGGGTTGCAGGGGGCGGGCGGGCTGGGCAGGGACCGGGAAAAGGAACCAACGGACAACCGGCTGAGCGAGTATAGTCCAACTCTTATATAAGACATAAGAATCCTCGAAGCTCCGCCGGGGCTCCGATTCGCTTCCGCCGATGCCCGATCCTGAACTGTCTACCCGCGCGCCGGCCACCGAGCGGCCGGCTGGGCGGTCGCCCGCCGACCGGGCGGTCGACAAGGGTGCCGTTTTTGCGCCGTTGTACCGGCAGATCAAGCAGTTGCTGATGGCCAGCCTGGAGCAGGGCGAGTGGAAGCCAGGCGAGTTGATTCCATCGGAAATCGAGCTGGCCGCCCGCTTCCAGGTGAGCCAGGGCACGGTCCGCAAGGCCGTCGACGAGCTGGCTGCCGAACATCTGCTGCTGCGGCGGCAGGGCAAGGGCACCTTCGTCGCCACCCATCATGAGCCGCGCGCGCAGTACCGGTTCCTGCGGCTGGCGGCCGATGACGGCGCGGCGGCGCCGGCGCACAGTCGGTTCCTCGAGTGCCGTCGCCTGCGCGCCAGCCGGGAAGTGGCCGGCCGGCTGGAACTGAAGGCGGGCGACCCCGTGGTCTCGATCAGGCGCCTGCTGCTGTTCGAGGCCACACCGGTGGTGCTGGACGACATCTGGCTGCCCGGCAACGTGTTCCGCGGCCTGAGCGCCGAGCGTTTGTCCAGGTACCACGGACCCTTGTACGGACTTTACGAGAGCGAGTTCGGTACTCGCATGATCCGCGCCGAAGAGCGCATCCGCGCGGTGGCGGCCGGCGACGTGGCGGCGCAGTTGCTGCACGTGGACGTGGGCGTGCCGCTGCTGGAAGTCGAGCGCTTGTCCTACACATATGGCGATCGCCCGGTCGAACTGCGCCGCGGCCTGTATGTCACGACCGCCCATCACTATCGCAACACCCTGACCTGAGGTTGCAAGTCACGGCCGCTTTCATGGGCACTTCGATTTTGTTCGCTGCCGCAATTTGGGGACAATACGTTGCCTCGTGGCGGGCGCAGTTCACCAGGAAGACGAGAGACTCATGAGCACCCCACCGACCCACGCTCTGGCGGCACGGAACCGTCGGCAGTTCCGCAACATCCATGTCACCCAGATCGTCCGGTATCGGCTGCCGCCATCTGGCTGGGTGTCGATCCTGCACCGGGTCAGCGGTGCTGCGCTGTTCCTGCTGTTGCCGCTGCTGCTGTGGCTGTTCGACCTGTCGCTGATGTCCGAGCTGAGCTTCGCGCGCCTGCAGGAGGCGGCGTCCCACGGGTTCGTGAAACTCGTCCTGCTCGGCGCGATCTGGGCCTTCCTGCACCATCTCGTGGCCGGTGTGCGCTACCTGCTGCTCGACCTGCAGGTGGGCATCGACAAGAGGGCGGCGCGCAAGAGCGCCATCGCGGTGCTGGCGATCAGCCTGCCGCTGACGCTGCTGGCGGCGCTGCCGCTGTTTGGGGTGGTCTGATGAGCGCGACGGGCCGTCTCAAGCGCGAATTCCCCCTCGGGGGGACAGTGCCCCGCAGGGTCGCCAAGGGGGCAACATGAGCCCGCCGGGTCGCCCCAAGGGCGAATCCCCGAGCGCGCAGCGTGAGGGTAGTCCAGTGAGTACGCGTTC
>Ga0209990_10002116_pt1 | contig 15906 bp, 13 predicted proteins | sample NOAtaG_6_FD_187304 | JGI IMG/M metagenome (GOLD analysis project Ga0209990, IMG submission 187304) | Freshwater lake microbial communities from Lake Erie, under a cyanobacterial bloom - NOAA_Erie_Diel5S_2200h metaG (SPAdes) (version 2) | ecosystem: Environmental > Aquatic > Freshwater > Lake ...
ATCTCCGCGATTCCAGCCCAATGGTTGAAGCCATCACCTAGGTTTAGCTCTAAACTTGAGTTAGGTTGATCATATACAACAGGAAATTTTAAGGATGGATACTTGGGAAAGCTTTCGGATGGCAGGCAAAACCCTTGCCGCTAATCGCTTGCGTAGCACATTGACAATGCTCGGTATCATCATCGGCAATGCCTCGGTAATTTTGATGGTTGGGATCGGTCAAGGCGCACAAAAATATGCTGCTGAACAGTTCCAGTCCCTTGGTACAGACGTGATTTTTGTAATTACTGGTACTGATAATGCGCGGCGGAATGTCATTGCCCCGCCCAATCGCTTAGTACTTGCCGATGCCGAAGCGATCGCTACCCAAGTACCCACCGTTCGTAGTGTCGCAGCGCAGATTAATGGCTCCGAGCTAGCGATCGCAGGTAACAATACTAAACGCGCTACCCTAATCGGGACGACGGACACCTATGCGATCGTCCGCAATGCCGAAGTTAGCGCAGGACGTTTTTTTAACGAGGAAGACATTAAACGGAATGCGCGAGTGGTCACAGTCGGAGCTGCGATCGCCAAAGAGTTATTCCCACAGGGAACAGCAATTGGTCAGACGGTGAGAATGCGAGGTACTAGTTATGAAGTCATCGGCGTGATGTCGGAAAAAGGTGCTTTTCTGGGGACAAACCAAGATGACACAATTTTTATGCCGATTACGACCATGTCTAGCCGACTGACTGGCAAAACTTCCCCCTATGGAGTTGCTGTCGCCGTCATTAATGTTTCAGCAACTAGTAATGACAACGTAGACGCTGCTCAATTTCAAATCTCTAACCTATTACGATTGCGGCATCGCACTTCTGATATCAATGCTGACGATACATTTACAATTCGTACCCAACAGGACGCGCTAGCAATTGTTGGTAATATTACAGGTGCATTAACGATCATGCTTGCTGCGATCGCAGGTATTTCCTTACTAGTTGGCGGTATTGGCATCATGAATATCATGCTGGTATCAGTCACCGAGCGCACAAGTGAAATCGGACTTCGCAAGGCGATTGGTGCTTCACCCAGCGATATTCTCACCCAGTTCACAATTGAAGCGGTGATTTTGTCGTTACTAGGTGGTGCGATCGGTACAGGTATTGGCGTTGGCGGCATTTTACTAATCGCCGCAGTTTCGCCATTACAAGCTGGTGTATCCATCGGCGCAATTACCCTAGCCGTTGGCGTATCTGGCGGCATCGGTCTATTTTTCGGCATATTCCCCGCCCGACAAGCCGCCCGACTCGATCCAATAGTGGCTTTGAGAAGTATTTAACACAAACATGAGAGGCGGCGCTTCGAGCCGCCTCCCGTTAAACAATAAATTATGATTACTACCAACACGATCGCATCAATTCCCGAAATAGCTGATGATTCTCGCCGTGAAATCGTCCGCCTGAATAATGTTTGTAAATTTTATGGTCAGGACGATACGCTAGTTAAAGCCCTAGATGATGTTAGCTTTGTGATTAAAGAAGGCGAATATTGCGCAATTATGGGCGCTTCTGGTTCTGGGAAATCCACTTGCATGAACATCATTGGTTGTCTTGATAGCAGCACTTCAGGACAATATTTTCTAGATGAACAAGATGTCTCTGATATGGAAGAGCGTGATCTTGCCAAAGTTCGCAATCTCAAAATTGGCTTCATCTTTCAGCAATATCATTTATTACCACAACTCTCCGCAATGGAGAATGTGATGTTGCCAATGGCTTATGCCAATATTCGTCCTAAGGAACAAAAAGAACGGGCGGCTGCCGCACTGGAAAGGGTTGCGATGGGACATCGATTAAATAATCGACCGAACCAAATGTCGGGTGGACAGCAGCAGAGAGTCGCGATCGCGAGAGCGATCGTTAATAATCCTGTAATGTTGCTAGCTGACGAACCTACAGGCGCACTAGATTCGCATACTACGGCTGAAGTAATGGAACTATTTGGTGAGTTAAATGCGAGTGGGATTACGGTGGTGATGGTCACGCATGAAGCGGATGTGGCTCGAAATTCGCATCGGATTATCTGGTTCCGTGATGGTCAAATCATTCACGATCGCCTCTCGCCGTCGGATCTAAACCATGTAATTTGAAGAAAAGGGCAGCGCAATGCGCCGCCCTTTTCTTCAAATTACAGAAATTGAATTATTCTCGAGCGCAATCGGTTCAATTTCATCAGCAGGGGAAAAGCCCAAAATTTGTGCGTAGAAATAGAACTCACCATCGAGGGCACGTTTGATATTTTCGGCTTTGCGGAAGCCGTGCTGCTCGCCTTCAAAAGTTACGTAGGCAACTGGTAAACCCTTTTGACGTAGAGCCTCCACCATCATTTCCGCTTGATTGGGCGGTACGACCTTATCCTCTAAACCTTGAAAAAAGGCGATCGCACAGGAAAGTTTTTCGGTGAAATGAATTGGCGATCGCTGAATGTAAATTTCTTTCTGTTCGGGATATTTGCCGATTAGACTATCGAGATAGCGCGACTCAAATTTATGGGTATCTGTAGCAAGAGCCTCGAGATCGCAAATGCCATAATGACTCGCTCCTGCTTTGAAATCATCGCGAAATGTCAAAGCGCAAAGGGTCGTATAGCCGCCAGCACTTCCACCTGAAATCGCAAGGCGCTCGCCATCTACTAAGCCCTTATCGGCAAGGAATTTTGCACCATTAGCGCAATCATCAACATCGACTATTCCCCAATTCCCTTTAAGGCGATCGCGATATTCGCGTCCATAGCCAGTGCTGCCGCCGTAGTTTACATCTAGCACCGCAAAGCCACGACTTGTCCAATATTGAATGCCCAGACTCAAACTTCCTGAAGTCGAAGCGGTGGGGCCACCATGACTTTTGACTAACAAAGGTGGTTTTTCGGAATCATCTGCTTGAAAATCTTTGTTTTTCGGAGGATAGAATAATCCATAGGATGTCTTCCCATTTTCGGTGGGAAACTCTATGGGCTGAGCGGCGGAAATATAGTCTGGGTCAAGCTGTAGATCTGAGGCAACTCGTACTTTTTGCCAAATGCCCGTTGACAAATCCAGTAATACGATCGCAGTTGGTTCCGTTGCCGAACCACCATGAAAAACAGCGTGATCGCCTTCGCAATGTAATCCTGAGATGGAACTAAATGGCATAGAGATTTCTTGTAAACCTGTTTCCAAATTATCGGGATCGAGAATTGCTAAATGAGATTTACCATTTTCTGTATAGGAACAAAGAATTTTGCCATCACCTGTAAAGGCATAGGTTGTCATGCCAAATACCCACTGCGGCAAACCAAACTCAGCAGACTTTGGACAGAGAGCCTCAATAGCAAAATCTTCTACTGAAGTACGATAAAGATTCCACCAACCTGTACGATCGCTAACAAAGTAAAGTATCCCTTCGGACGACCATTCTGGCTGAAATATGGATTCCTCAACACCTCCTGCGACCAGTTGCGGATTTTGAATTGTGAGAACGCCTGTATCTGATTCCACTAGATCGGCAACCCAAAGTTCGGTTCCATCCCAAGGCATATTGGGATGATTCCAGCTAATCCATGCGAGTTTATCGCCAGTAGAATTCAATCTAGGCGAAGCATAAAAATCTGCTCCTGTGACCAATACTTGAATATCTTCTCCGTTACTGGTATCTACTGCCACCAAAGTATTAATCGGCTCACCGCCACTCGTATGGTCTTCGCGTACACAAATCAACTTGCCATAGATGCGATTCCAAACAAAATCAGCATAGCGATAGGCACTTTCTGTGGTCAGAGGTTTGCATGAGCCACCGCCTACTTTGCGATAAATGCGGCGATCGCTAAAGTTAGAGAAATAAATGCGCCCATCGCTTACCAGATATTCGCCACCGCCATATTCATGGACTAGAGATCGTGCATTGAGCGATACAGGTGTCATTTCGCGATAATTGCCATCCATGTCATAGCGCATGATCACGTTACGCCCTGATTCTTGTGGTCGGCCTTCATTCCAATAGACATTACCTCCATCAATCGCGATCGCGCCGAGGCGAATGCTACTAGAAACGATCAAGTCAGAACTAATTGGCGATTTCCAAGAACCGTATGGTGCGAGAGGCATAATTTTACGACAAGTTTTTTTTGCTGGGATCGAACTAATGTTCTTTAATCCAGATTATACCGAAACCTGCTTACAGCGATTTTGCCAGTAGAAAACTAGCGAAATATTAATCCATTTAAAAATGTAATAAAGCCCCGTAAAGGTAATGAAAAATATAATTGTGCCAAAGAGAAAATTAGGGTTTGCAAAGTTGTAAATCGTAGTACGAATAACATGTAGGGGATGGGTGAACAAATCCCAACTATTTAATCGATTAAATCTTCCCAGATACACCCCGATCGCACAGATGAAATTTATACTTACTTCGAGCCAAGCTGTAGTTTTGATTAACTTCAGCCAACCTAAATATTTGGTCAGCTTCATTATCGAAACCAAATAGCACTGAAAACCCAGCAACATAAAAGCAATATATTGGGGAATCAAGATAAAAATTATGCCGTTATCGGAAACGTCAGGCACTCGCACATCATCTATAAAATGAATAATATCGGTGATGATATAAGGCGCATTAGGCAAAAATAAGATGAACGCAAATAAGCCGAACCACCAGATCGGATTTAAAGGTAGCTGTTTTGGTGATCGCTTCGCAAATAAAATAAAACTCATTGCGCAGGGAATTATGGCGAGGAAAAGATTCCAAGCCATAAAGCCCCTAATATTTCCCCAAAACAATTCAATTGCTGCTGTCATTATTTTTACTCCGTAGTATGTTGAGTAGGGTGGGCAATGCCTACCTTCCTAATTTTTAAGATAGACTTTTATGATAAATAGTTTCCCAATTTCACAGGGCTGGTTGATCGCGATCGCCCTTAATACGCTTCTCGGTGCGATCGCCTTACTGTTACCACGTAAAGTCTTGACCACCTCAGGGATATGTCATGCATGGGCTTTGGGAATTACGGTCTGGGGCTGTCTAGGATGGCAAGGCTATATCGTTATTTTAAGCTATTTGATCGTCGGTTCGGGGGTAACTCGTATTGGTAAGGACATCAAAGAAGCAAAAGGCATTGCCGAAAAACGCGATGGTGCAAGGGGACCCGAAAATCTTTGGGGATCGGCGGCAACTGGTGCTGTTTGCGCGATTGGTCAGGCGATCGCACCCAATCCGCTGTGGTTATTAGCCTATGTCGCCAGTCTCAGTACCAAACTTGCGGATACGACTGCTAGCGAAATTGGCAAAGCATACGGTAAAAGTACATTTTTGATCACCACGCTCAAGCCAGTAGCCGCAGGTACAGAGGGTGCGGTCAGCCTAGAAGGCACGATCTCAGGAATTATCGGTTCGTTGTTAATGGCAACTATCGGTTGGGCGGTGGGATTATTAACTAGTCCTTGGGATCTGCTTTGGTGTGCGATCGCTGCTTTCATTGCCACCAATATCGAAAGCTTGATCGGAGCAACTTTACAAGAAAAATATGACTGGCTCACCAATGAGCTTGTCAATGGTATTAATACAACTATTGGAGCTGTGATCGCGGTTTTAATTCCACAATTATTACAAGCTTTTAACCTTAAGTTAATTTAAATTTAACCTTGATAAGTCAGGCAACAAATCTTAGATATTTTTGCATAAGATCCTCCTCAAAGCCTTTGTTAGCAGATAGTATCACCGATTATTTCAAGGATTTACTTTATTCCAATAACAGTTCACTTTGCAATTACAATAATTATCGTGTTTCTATTCTTTTTTTATTTACTTTTTGATAAAGTGGAGTTTAATCTTGACTACAATTGACTTGTTTAATAATGCCCATGACTTTGTGATTATCCCTGCTGGACAAGTTATCTTTGCGCAGGGCGGAGTCGCAGATCAAATGTATGCGATCATCGAAGGGGAAGTAGAAATTTTAATAAATGGTAAGTTGTTGGAAACTACGGCTGCTGGTGGTATTATTGGCGAAATGGCTCTGATTGACTCCAGTCCTAGAAGTGCCACTGCGATCGCTAGAACCGAATGTAAGCTAGTCCCCGTCGATCAAAAGCGGTTTAACTTTTTGGTGCAACAAACCCCAAATTTTGCAATAAACGTAATGAAAATTATGATTGCAAGAATTAGAAAATTAGATGCCCTTGTTTTATCGCTTAAATAGATTTAACCCAAGCGATTTGTAATCAAAACCCTAAAGATAAAGGTGTTTTGCACCCCACCTTTATCTTTAGGGCTAGCTGTAGCTAAAGAAGTTAAGAAATAAAACCCAAAAGAGAGTTGCGGCGCTTTGCGCCGCAACTCTCTTTTGGGTTTGCAGCTATAAAAGTGAATTTTGTCAACTTTTTTGATGAAGACCTAACATTTGAGAAATGGGACAGCGCAAAACTGTAAGATTGTTGCGAATAGCTTCACTTAATCATTAAAGGAATAGCTCAAAGTGACTAAAGGCACAGAAATCATTGCGATCGCTGCACGAGAAATCCTCGATTCGCGCGGCAACCCAACCGTTGAAGCGGAAGTCAAACTTGCCAACGGCGCAATCGGTCTCGCACAGGTTCCCAGTGGCGCATCTACAGGTAGTTTTGAAGCCCATGAATTGCGAGATGGAGATAAAAAACGCTACCGAGGCAAAGGGGTATTAATCGCAGTTCGCAACATTACTGAAAAGCTACTACCCGAATTGCAAGGGGTAGATGCGCTCAACCAAGAACTCGTTGATCGCATTATGATCAAGCGGGACGGTACACCCAATAAATCCGAAATTGGTGCAAATGCGATTTTGGCTGTGTCTCTGGCTAATGCCAAAGCAGCATCCGCAGCGATCGGACAGCCTCTATATCGTTATCTGGGCACACCTCTCTCGAATGTTTTGCCAGTTCCCCTGATGAACGTTATCAACGGCGGCGCTCACGCAGATAACAACGTTGATATCCAAGAATTCATGATCGTGCCTGTAGGCGCACCAACTTTTAAAGAAGCATTGCGCTACGGTGCGGAAGTATTCGCGGCGCTTAGCTCGATCCTTCACGAAAAAGGCTTGTCAACTGCTGTAGGCGATGAAGGTGGATTTGCACCTAACCTTGAGTCAAACCAAGCTGCTCTAGAACTGTTGATAGATGCAATCACCAAAGCGGGTTACAAACCAGGGGTCGATGTGGCTTTGGCACTAGATGTCGCCTCTAACGAGCTATTTAAAGATGGCAACTATGCGATCGATGGTAAATCCCTTAATCCTCAAGAGTTTGTCAACTATTACGAAGGGTTGATCGCCAAATACCCGATCGTTTCGATCGAAGATGGTCTAGAAGAGGATCAATGGGCCAGTTGGAAGGCTATGACTGATCAACTTACTAATACTCAGTTGGTTGGTGATGATTTATTTGTAACTAATAAGACTCGTCTAGAGCGTGGTATTCGTGAGGGTTGTGCGAGCGCTATTTTGATTAAGCTTAATCAGATTGGTAGTTTGACTGAGACTTTGGAAGCGATCGCTACTGCTGACAAAAATGGTTATCGCTCGGTGATCAGCCATCGTTCTGGTGAAACTGAAGATACCACAATCGCCGATCTTGCCGTTGCTACTCGTGCAGGTCAAATTAAAACAGGTTCTCTCTGTCGTAGTGAGCGTGTTGCTAAGTACAACCGTTTGCTAAGAATCGAAGCAGAACTTGGCAGCCAAGCTGTCTATGCTGGTGCTGTTGGTTTAGGACCTTCGCGCTAAGCAATACCAAAGCACAAAATGGCTACGCCATTTTGTGCTTTTAAAAACCTTGCTATACAAGTTGCACCACAGGGATATCTACTAATAACTTTTGTTTGGTTAACAGATCTAGAACCGTGATCCGTAATGTGCGCTTTTCGTCTACTTGGAAGGAAACCTTGATACGATCGCTACCAGTTTGCCCTAGTGGATCAAGCTTCGCGATCGCCTTACTATTTTCATTGAGAATCTGCGCTGCAACTTGCTTGACATCTAAAACACGGGTAACAAGTCTGTCATCTTCAAAATAAACTTCTACATTGGTTTCACCCAACTCACCAATAACTAACTCAATGCTAGGCTGATCGACAACAGATGCACCAAGCGTGAGTTCTACTGGTTTGGGCAATGGATAGGTCTCACCCGATTTAATAATCGTATGCCAGTTATGTTTTTTGTATCGCTTGTCCCAAAAGCGCACACCATAGCTGTGATAAAGAAAGTCCTTTAATTCCCATCCCTGCGAAATTGCTCCATGAGCGATCGCCTCGAATGGTTTATTAGCTTTTACCTTCTCGACAGGAAAATGCCGCACAGCCCATTCCTTTACAGCAGGAATTTGCGATGTACCGCCTACTAAGAGCACTGCCTCAATTTGATCTAAATCAATATTTTGGCGAGTTACTTGTTGGCGGATGCGATCAAGAGCGCTATCGAGATTAATAAAAAATTTATGCTGTTCAAGGATTTGATTTAATTGCGATCGCGTTAAAGTTAATTCATAGGATTCAAAGGTTTGGTCATTAAAATAAACCTCAGTTGATGATTCAGCATTAGAAAGAGCGATCTTAATTCGTTCAGCTAAGCGGTCTATGAGCGAGTTCTTTGGCAAGCCTAAAGTCGAATGGAAGTAATCGACGATCCAATTATCAATATCAATGCCACCAAGATTTTGCCCAGTTTTGGCGAGAACTTTGGCGGTTTGTGAACTTTGATTATTAGTTAAAGGTTTATTCTTAACAGTGCGATCGCCCCATTTTAATAAGAAACCTAAAGGTGATTTGGGCTGGGTAGATTCCGTTTGTAGTTGCGCATAAGATAATTTTACTAATGACAAATCTAACGTACCACCACCAAAATCCACCACTAAGATGGTTTCATCACCACCATTAATTCCATAGCCCAAAGCCGCCGCAGTAGGCTCGTCTAATATTCGCACCTGATTTACAGTTAGTTTTTCGCAAACTTCGCCAAGCCAATTGCGATAGGACTCAAAGCTATCGACTGGAACCGTAAAAATTAATGAGTCAACATCTGGTAAGCGATCAATGATTCTCTTTAAGAACCATTCGCCCACTAGTTCAAATTCTATTTCGCGTCCATCTACTTCTGGTACAAACATGGACATATTAGAGCCAATCGCTCTTTTGAAAGCTTTAAAAAATCGCTGTTCGCCTTTATTACTCTTGTTGTCTAAACCGCGATCGCTAACTTCCTGTCCAATTAGCACCAGCTCATTTACTGCATCCTGCACATACACAAAGCTAGGAATCAATGGTGGATTGTCAGCAATAAGACTGCTGTAGTCAGCTAGTTTGACTGTTTCTATAGCTCCATTCTCATTAATTCTTGCAACAACAGTATTACTCGTCCCAAAATCGATCGAATATTCCATAATTATAAATTCCTCAAATAGTCTCCAAGGAATTGAACTTGATTAACCATATCTTCAGCATCTCTAGAAGATATAATTTTCATCAAACCTCTCAAATAATCACCAATAGAGTACTGTTGTTGGGTAATCAGAATAATTCCTGAATGAGCTTCATTTGTCTCGATAAACTGAATATGCAACTGCACAAAATCAGCAATATTAGCAGTGCAAATTGTACGACTTTCATGAGTTGCCCATCTAAGTTGAGCCTCATCGCTAAAGCCTTCACGGTTTTCTTCCAAGACAGTAGTAACATCAATTCCACGGCTTCGCAAAGCATTAACCAAAGAATGTGCCATCATGTCCTCATCCATGTAAAGCTTAATTTTGGTCACGCCTCAACCCCTTGTTTTTGAGAAAAGACTTTTCGATAGTTTTCGTAATCCATCAAATCCTTAGCCAAAGATGCATCAATATCTAGCTTGTTTGCATGATAGTAAGCGAGAGCAGCATAAATCTGCTCTAATTTCAAATGTGGGTACTCATCCTGAATTTGTTCAGCATTCAAACCCTGCTGCCACAGGGTCGCAATCCGCCCAACAGTCATACGAGTTCTCGCAATGCGAGGACGGTTTCCACAAATATCAGGAGACTGGACAATAAGCGTACCAATATCAACAATAGTTACTGCCATAATTTTAGGCTCTCTGTTCTTTGACTTATTCTAATGGTAAATAATCTATGTCTAATTTTAGGTTCTAATTCGCATACTGATGTCTAGCCAATGCGATCGCGTGACCATTGCCGAAGTGGAAATATAATCTACACCTAGATTTGCAACTTGGGCTATGGTATTGAGCGTAATATTGCCTGAAGCTTCAATTTTTGTATGGCTGCTATTTTGGCGGATGAGGGCGATCGCTTCTCGCATCATTTCTACTGGCATATTATCGAGCATGATCACATCAAGATCTAGTTGCACTGCTTCCTTTACTTGAGGAATTGACTCAGTCTCTACTTCAATCGATGTCGTAAATGGAATATTTTCGCGTACTCGCTGTACTGCTTCTGTAATACCGCCAGCCGCCGCGATATGATTATCCTTAAGCATCACCGCATCATCTAAGCCATAGCGATGATTGATCGCACCACCAATGAAAGTGGCATATTTCTCTAAGATGCGCATTCCTGGAATAGTTTTGCGGGTGTCAACTAGATGTGCTTTCGTGCTACTAATCGCTTTGACATATTCTGCCGTAGAGCTAGCAATCCCTGACAATCGCATTACTAAATTAAGCGCAACTCTTTCACCCATAAGCAATGTGGCAAGGCTGCCCGTAATTTCGGCGATGAGTTCACCTGATTTCACAGGTTTCCCATCTTGCGTGATCGCGGCAAAATTTACTGATTGATCTAATAAATAAAATACTCTAGCTGCGATCGTTAGCCCTGCAATCACTCCATCAGCCTTAGCAATCCATACAGCCGTGCCAATTGGCGCATTACCATCTGGGAATAAACCACTAGTGCTGCGATCGCCACGCCCGATATCTTCGCGTAACCAGTCTTCAATAAATGGATCTAAAACAATAAAAGGAGGAAGCATTATCTAGATGTTTTTAAATGGTTGAAAAGAAATTCCTAAACTGTAGGGGCAATTCATGAATTGCCCCTACAGTTTAGGAATCAGGATCTAAGTATGAAGCCAAGCTTCAGTGGCAATACCTAATTTACTAGCTGTATCAATTAATTGATGTAGCTCCAAATTAGAAATACTTTCGCAAAGATTAACCTCTATATGAATTGGTTGCTTTTGGGTAGATTCCAAATCGAGAATCTGTCTAGCAAGTACACACTTTGGGGCAATCCTTACTGATAGATAGTTGAGGAAAGCCTCTTGAGAAAGATCAAGGTCTAACTCCAGATCTAGGCGATCGCTAATTGCTAAAGACTGCTCAATCTGATTGAGATAGCTAAATAGCGACTTTTCGTCGATATCTTGCAATTGCGAAAGTTGCTGAATTTGGCTCAAAATATAATTTTCGATAATTTCGGCATCTTCTTCATGGGTAAACTTACAGCCCAGATTAAGCGCCTCGATCGCGACAGCATCTAATCCCACGTTCGGAAGTGATTCGCCAGTTTCTAATCGCTTGAGTTCCTCGGTGAGGCGATTGTTTAGCACAATCTCCGCAGCGACTTGTAGTTCACGCGGTACTGGTAGATCATCCCGACGGAATGAGATCAAGATTCCATAGTTATCACGATAAACTTGTTCATAAAGCTGATCGAGTCTAGTCAAAGTCTCATCGGCGAGCATTCGCAAAATCCGATGACGCTCTTCCGCAAAGAGATGATGCAGATTGAACTGTTCACCACTAAAATTGCTCGCCATCGCTAGTATTACAGCAGCCGTATTCGCTTGTTTGAGAACCTTAAATAGAGTTGCTTTGATCTCTTCGTATTCACGCCGTCCTGTAAAGGGTTGAATACAGCAATGGAAGTCATCACCACCAAGATGCAATACTGCAAAAATATAATTTACAGATTCTTGCGTGATTCCAGAAACTAATTGAATTTGCCCGATCGCTAAGGACATTGAGCCAATCCTTTGCAGTTGATAATCTTGCTGTTGGATTTGGTAGCAATAGATTTGTTGCGATCGCGCATAGTTACCCAAAGTTGAACTAAGGGCATATTGTGCTGCAACTTGAGCGAGCGTAATGCGGTTAGTCGCTACTTGATGCTTAAAGACACCTTCACCGTCTTTAAATTCAACGAGATTGCTTGGGGCTTTTGCCATGCGATGAATAAACTCATCCTCTAGCAATACACCTGCAACATCAGCCGCTAGTTCGATCGCTCTGGCGGCATAGCGCAAAATCTGTACGGTTTCAGGTCGTGATAATTCTTCAAAAAACCAACCGCAACTCGTAAACATGAGCAAAGCGTGGCGTTGCATTTCCAACAACCTGAGAGCATCAACTCTCTGAGCCGATGTTGATACTTTGCTTCCAGACTGCTGCGCAAAAAATTTCTCTAAAACTGGAGAATGTTCAGAAATGCCATCGCGCAGAGAATATTGCAGCACGTCAATATAGCGATCGCGTGCTTCCCAAGGATCATTAAAATATTTGCGTCCGATATCTACATAGACAGCGGCTAGGCGATCGCGTAGCCAGTTGAGACTATCGCGCAGTGGTCGCCGCCATAGGAGTTGATAGCCCGAGCCTTCGCCACCACATGAGCAGCCACCTTGCCAGCGATCGACTCCGTGAGCACAACTCCAAGCAGTTACAGATTTTAGCTCTGCTTCCCATTTGGGCGGAAAGAGACTTAAATAATGTGCATAATTAGAGACATTCCATCCGCGCTTAGGAAATTCTTCGACAAAGGCATAGGAAAGGGTTTTTTCAGTAAAGTGCTTATGGTGGCCAAAGGTTTCGCCATCAGTTGCTACGGAAACAATCTGATGCGGACGGTGATCCGCCTGTACAGCTTGACTAAGACGCTTAGCAAAATTATGAGAACTACCTAAGAGATCTCCAAAGCCCATATCACGCGAGATCGGCCCATCATAGAAAAATACATCGATATAAGCATCAGTATCTGCTGGCAAATGGTATTGACCAAGTTCCGATACATTGCTGTTATTGGCATTATGACGACGCAAATAGCAACGATAGGGACGGTTAGGATCAATCTGGGCTCCGCCTACTTCTTGCCATGCAGGGTTAGGGTTGTTCTCAGTGGGTTGGGGACGACAGCGCTGGGCTTGAGATGGTGCGAGAATAATAAACTTGATCCCCTCCAGAACTAGAGCTTCAAGGGTTTCATAGTCTACGGCAGTTTCAGCCAGCCACATCCCTTCAGTCTCGCGCCCAAATCTCGCCTTAAAATCTTCTTTGCCCCAACGAATTTGCGTCAATTTGTCGCGCCAATTCGCTAAAGGCATAATGATGTGGTTGTACACCTGTGCGATCGCATTGCCATGACCATTAAGACGCTCGGCACTGCGTTTATCGGCTTCTAAAATCGCTTGGTAGGTATCGCGATCGTGAAATTCCATCCATGAGAGCAGTGTTGGCCCCATGTTGAAACTCATGTACTCATAGTTGTTGACGATCTTGACGATTTTGCCATCATGGCGCTCAATCCGAGAGAATGCGTTGGGGCGATAGCATTCATGGTGAATCCGCGCATTCCAGTCATGAAAAGGAGCCGCGCTTTCTTGCCGCTCGATCGCATTTAGGTAAGGGTTTTCACGCGGAGGCTGGTAAAAGTGACCGTGAATCGTAATATAAATTCCCGAATCAGTCAAACTCTTGACATCAGGCGTAGAAACAGAAGCAGCAACAGTCACGCAAATCTTCCCTTAAAGCAAACGACATTTATTATATCTTGGCAGATTTTCTTGATGGTTCGCAAGCAAGTATCAAAATAAAATCCCAAAAATGAGAGGCGGCGCTTTGCGCCGCTTCTCATTTTTTATCTAACTCGTTTGACGATAAGTTTGTATGCGCCCTTGCCATTGGGAGCAAAAGCATTAACGATCGTGCGATAAGTTCCTGTGAAAGGTAATTCGAGTGTCATTGATGCATTCTTGCGACTGGGCAAACCATTGTTTTCTTGCAATATCCTGCTATCTGGTGCAAATAAAACTAAATAGGGATGAAAATCAGAACTGACAAGTTCAATTTGAACTACTTGACCTGCTTGACCATTAAAACTAAAAGCATCAAAAAGACTACCATCTCTAGCAAAGACTCGACTCTGAGTTCCTAGGATTCCATTTTTCTGCAAAATGATGCGGCGATCATCTGTTGATTCAATTGGTGATTGAGAAGTGAAGTTGTTAGTCAGCCGACCTGTGATCGTACCCGCAATCGTGAAAGAGCCTGCTTGCCCTACTTCATAGGAGTTTGCATAGAGCGTATATCCACCTGTATTAGACAAAGTAATCGCAATTCGAGCATTTTTACCGCCACCACCATCATCATCTTCAGCGATTTTGCGTCCTGTTGAGTCAAATAAAACCAAATAGGGATCAATGCCATTGCCACGCATCTCAATCACCACTGATTGTCCAGCTTCACCTTGAAATTGATAGGCTTTGTAATAGCTACCATCGGGCAGAGTATTGTCTGAAGCCGTTAAGACTGATGCGATCGCATTGCCATCAAGATTAAGAACATTAGAGCTTCTGGTAACTGTAGGGGTATTATTCGCGATCGCCCCTTGTCGAGCCGAGGCTATAAATTGCTTAACAGTATCAGCTTCGATCGCTAACCCGATCCCACTATTAGCGGAATTAGTAGTAAAAATAGCAGTATTGACACCCACCAGTTCGGCACGACTATTCAGCAATGGCCCGCCAGAATTCCCAGGGTTTAGAGCTGCATCAGTTTGTAATAATTTGCGATCGCTATCAATGCGACTAATGATCCCTGTGGTCAAGGTTCCTGCAAACCGCCCGAATGGATTACCGATTGCAAAAGCTCTTTGCCCCACTTGAATTCCGTTTGAAGATGCAATTTGAATTGTCGGAAGGTTTGTGGTTACGCCCTCTAGTCTGATTAAAGCAAGATCAGGATTGCGACTGCTTGCCATGACCACCCCACGAAATTGGCGCTTATCGCTCAGGATCACGTTTACCGTGGTGGAGCCACGTACCACATGGGCATTAGTTAAAACTAAGCCCTTGGGATCAATAATTGAGCCACTGCCATTACCACTGCGAGACTGGATTGATACGACTGCGGGGCTTGCTTGTTTGTAGACACGAATATTTGTATCTTCATCTTGAGCTTTTACGGGTGGCGGCGCGATCAAAGGAAAAGTAGCGATCGTGCTTATACCGCCGCATAATATTAGGCTTGCTGCCAAAAATTTAATTAATCCTTGTTTCACAAAACTATCCTCAGTCGCGATCGATCATTTAATTTGAGTGGAGCAAATTATGCAAAATCCAACTCACAGAATGTTAGAAGTATTTTGTTGATATAAAGTTGCTTTACTAAACTACTCGCATTTTGAATCTAATTTTTAAATAAGACTTGCTATCTAGCCTAATACAGCAATTCTCATTATGAAAAATTGGTTTTTTGAAAGTCCACCTAAGGTGGGCTTTCAAAAAACCAATTTTGGTGTTTCCAGTGCCGTTGGCACTGGAAACACCAAAATTGGTTTCATAATGACAATTGCTGAGCCTAACATTTAGGGTTTGTTTAATTTGCAGTCTTTAATTATAATATTTTTTATAAAGAGGGATTATACGACTTATGGCTGTAGATTACAAATTCAGACAACTACACCAACACAACTTATTCAGTACGCTTGGGAATGTGTTTGAGCTAAGTTAAATGGCACTGGTCAATAGAAAGAGATAAAATTATGGAGAACAATTTTTAAAATTTCTCAATTCAAAATTTACTCAACAAAAAATATGGTTTTGCAGTATTTTGAAGGTAACTTGATGTTTATACCGCAGTTGCGGATAA
>Ga0209990_10002120_pt1 | contig 15897 bp, 11 predicted proteins | sample NOAtaG_6_FD_187304 | JGI IMG/M metagenome (GOLD analysis project Ga0209990, IMG submission 187304) | Freshwater lake microbial communities from Lake Erie, under a cyanobacterial bloom - NOAA_Erie_Diel5S_2200h metaG (SPAdes) (version 2) | ecosystem: Environmental > Aquatic > Freshwater > Lake ...
AAGCCCCTAATTGCCTGTCTTTTGTCCTGTGTGGGTGTCTTGCTGCCGATCCCAGTTTTAGCGACACCGGTGGCAGTGTTAAAAAGTCAAGAAAATGCCAATCAATGGACAGATATAACCGAACGTTTGCAAAATGTCGGGGTTAATTACTGCATTCTCCAGAGTAATCAGTGGCAAAGCGACGCGGATTTAAATAAAATTAAGGTTCTAATCATCCCCAACGTCGAGACTATTTCCGGTTTACAAGCTGATGTCTTGAGTCGTTGGCTTAATCGCGGTGGTAAAATTATTGTCACCGGTCCGGCGGGGAATCTTTCGGAACCTGCTGTGCGTCATCAATTGCGATCGCTATTTGGGGCTTACTGGGCCTATCCCCACTCCCAAGCTTACACCCTGCGGCCGACTAATTTGGGTGAACTGAAAAACCAAAAACCTTTAGCCAGCAGTCTCCTCGGTGGTGTGGTTATCCCCACGGGAGTTAATAGCCAAACCGTTGCCGTCTGGGGGGCGCGCAACAATCCCCCCGCCGTTGTCCTCAATAATAACTCGATCTTTCTCGGTTGGCGCTGGGGCAGCGATGCCGTCGCTAATCTCGCCCTCGATAGTGCTTGGCTAGAAACCGCCCTGCAACGCTACGGCATTAATCGCAGTTCTTCTAATAACACAATTGCGCCCTATTGTCAAGGTCAATCAACAATAGTTAATAATATTAATAATACCCCAACAGCGATCTCGCGTAGCGAGCGCGTTGCGATCGCACCCCGTCGCCCTCTACCGCAGATTTCAGAAAATCCCCCCAGTGAAACGGCGAGATTAAGTCCGAGTACCGAGGCAATTCCCCCCAGAGCCAGCCTAACTCCTCAACAAATTAGCCAGATGACGGCGGAATTGCAGGGATTAATCGGGCGTTATGGGGTGACTCTCTTAGCTTTAGAGGCCAGCAACAGTAATATATCCAATACTGATAAATCCTTAGCACAAGCATTTCATAATCGCGGGAAAAATTCCCCCACCTCAGATACAGCCAGACGATTCCGTTTAGCCCTGGAAAATGCCCAAGGATCGTTAAATAATTTTCAGAATTTAATCGCTCAGGGGGACTATACCCAAGCGCGGGAATTTTGGTTACAAGCGCGGCGAAATCTTTGGGATAATTATCCCACTAATCGACAATTTGCCCAACCAGAAATACGGGCAATGTGGTTAGATAGAGGAACGATCGTAGAAGCTAAAAATGAGGAGGATTTAGCTAAAGTATTCGATCGCATGGCGGCAGCTGGTATTAATGTGGTCTTTTTCGAGACAGTTAATGCTAGTTATACTATTTATCCCAGTCAAGTTGCCCCCGAACAAAACCCTTTAACCAGAGGTTGGGATCCCCTAAAAGTTGCCGTTAAATTAGCCCATGAACGCAATATGGAAATCCACGCCTGGGTGTGGGTTTTTGCGGCGGCTAATCAAGCTCATAATAAAGTATTAGAGCAACCATTAGATTATCTAGGTCCGGTTTTATCCCGTAATCCCGATTGGGGGGCAACTAATAAAAGTGGTGGTTCTTTTGATTACAGTCAAGGCATGAAAAAGGCCTTTTTTGATCCTGCTAATCCCGAGGTACAGAACTATCTTTTATCTCTTTACGAGGAAATTGTCAAGAATTATGATGTGGATGGCTTGCAGTTAGATTATATTCGCTATCCCTTCCAGAGTCAAGATTCTAATCAAACCTATGGTTATGGTAAATCCGGCCGCTGGTTATTTAAACAAATGACGGGAGTTGATCCAATTACGTTAAATCCCCGGGGTGCTTTATGGGAACAATGGACTAGCTTTAAAATCCGTCAGGTTGATACTTTTGTCTCGCAGGTTTCTACTCGCTTAAAACAGATTCGCCCCCACTTAAAAATGTCGGCGGCGGTGTTTCCCCTAGAACAAAAAGAACGATTATATCGTATTCAACAAAACTGGGAAGAATGGGGACAAAATCAATGGATAGACCTGATATTTTTAATGACTTATGCTCTCGATACAGGGACTTTAGAAGATAAAACCAAGTCTTTATTTGATCGCCAAATTGCAGGAAATGCTCTGATTATACCCGGTATCCGTCTGTTAAAAGTACCCGATCAAGTCACGATCGATCAACTACAATTTATTCGCAATCTTCCCACTTCGGGATTCGCTCTTTTTGCCACAGAAAATCTCAATCCCAACTTGCAAACAATTCTTAATCGCATTCAGGGATCGATAATTACGAAAAAAACCGAACCTTTACCCCACCGTCAACCCTTCAAAACGGCGGCGGCGAGGTTTAATTCCCTGCGTCAAGAGTGGAGTTTTTTAATAATAAATAATTTATGGGCAATGGAGGAGGGAACCTTAAAAGCTTGGGGGCAAGAAGTGGACGAAATGGCTAATCTATTAGAACAGTTGGCTAATAATCCCAGCCCTCGCAATTTGACTTTAACTCAAAATGCTTTAAAGCGATTTAGCTATAAATTTAAATCTGTGATGTCCAGACAAAAAGATTTATCTGCCTATCAAATACAGGTCTGGGAAAATCGCCTCGCCACCCTACAAAGTCTCTTAAGTTATGGTCAAAGGGTTGAGTTTTAATTAGGATTTACTGAAAAAGTTTATTGGTGGAGTTAGGAGAGAGGATTCAGGAGACAGGATTCAGGAGTTGAGAGTTGGGGTTTTAGGGAGTTGGGGTTTTAGGGTTTTGGGGTATTAGTTGAAATTCCCCTATCTCCCCACACCCCACACCCCACATTCTACGCTCTCTTGTCAGAGGCCCGCCGGAATATGTAACAATTTATAGAAGAAACCCCCAAGCAAATTTAACGAGAAAAACATGGCAGCTACAATTAAGAAAGGAGCTTTAGTCCGCGTGGTGACGGGAAACCTAGAAAATAGCCTCGAAGCCCTAGCCAGCGATCGCCGTTTACCCAGTTATATGTTCAACTCGACAGCAGAAGTCTTGGATGTAAAAGATGATTACGCTTTGATTAAATTCTATGTTCCTACCCCCAGTGTGTGGCTAAAGCTCGAACAACTGGAACCCGTCTGATGAGGATATTGCCTCATCCATAAATCATGGTTGACTTCTACGATACACTCATCCCCTGCCAATCGCCCCGAGTCTCGGTTATTGGTGCCGGTAACGTCGGACGCACCTTGGCCCAACGCATCGCCGAAAAAAACCTCGCCGATGTGGTTCTCCTCGATATCGTCAATGGTTTGCCCCAGGGTATTGCCCTAGATTTGATGGAAGCTCAGGGCATAGAACTGCACGACAGCGAGATTATCGGCACTAATAACTATGAAGACACGGCAGGCTCGGATATTGTCGTGATTACGGCTGGATTAGCCAGAAAACCGGGCATGAGTCGCGATGATCTCATGAATGTCAATGCCAAAATTGTTGTCGAGGCCGCCACTAAATGCCTCAAGTATTCTCCGGAAGCCATTTTTATCGTCATCACCAATCCCCTTGATGTGATGACCTATCTAGTCTGGCAAGCAACCGGTTTACCCCCCCAAAGAGTGATGGGAATGGCCGGAGTCCTCGATTCTTCCCGTTTACAAACCTTTATCGCCATGGAATTGGGGGTTAGTACCGCCGACGTTCATGCTATGGTTTTGGGTGGTCACGGTGATTTAATGTTGCCCCTACCCCGTTACTGTACCGTCAGTGGTGTGCCGATTACCGAATTGATGGACGAGATAACGATTAATCGTTTAGTGGAGAGAACTCGCAACGGTGGGGCTGAAATCGTCAAATTACTGCAAACTGGCGGCGCTTATTACGCCCCTGCTTCCTCTGCCTGTACCATGGTCGAGACGATATTGAGAAATCAATCCCGTTTACTGCCGGCGGCAGCCTATCTTAAGGGTGAATACGGTTTACAGGATGTCTATCTGGGGGTTCCCTGTCGCTTGGGCTGTCGGGGTGTGGAAAGTATTCTGGAAGTGCGTTTGACCGATGCTGAACGTCTGGATCTACACACTTCTGCTGCCTCAGTTCGTCAGAATGTTCATTTAGCCCTTGACAGTCTCAAGGTTTTGATGTAGTTAATACAACTCATATTTTAAGAGGGTACAGGGCAGAGAACCGTTATACAAGGGAGTGCGACGGGAAGAACGCAGACCGATTTGTTTAGTCAGTTCTTTGTTACCCGATAAAATATAGGCTGTCCAACCCTTAAACCTCTGTTTTAAGACATCACCGAAGGATTTATATAAGGCCCCTAATTCTTCGGTATTGCCCAATCTTTTGCCGTAAGGGGGATTACAGAGAATAATCCCTCGATCGCTCGCCGGTTCTAAGTCGGTGATGCTTTGCAAGCTAAAATTAATGTGGTCCTGCACTTGACAAAAATAGGCATTATCCTCGGCCTGATGCAAAACCTCGTAATCGGCATCACTAGCATAAATTGGCGCATTTAGCTGAAATTTTTGTTTTTCTTTAGCTTCCTTGACCAAAGATTGCCATAAATCCGGTTGATAGTCTGGCCACTTCTGAAATCCGAACTGGGAACGAGATAAACCGGGGGCAATATTTAAAGCTTTTAACGTCGCTTCGATGACAATGGTTCCCGAACCACAGAAAGGGTCCAAAAGCGCCATATCATCCTGCCATGCCGATAATTCTACCAAAGCAGCGGCGAGACTTTCTTTCAGAGGTGCGACTCCCATGGCCCGATGATACCCGCGACGATGCAAACTGTGGCCAGAACTATCTAAACTAAGCACACAGCGATTTTTCTCGATATGAGCGTTAATTTGCAGGTCGGGGTTTTCTGTATCCACAAAGGAACGGGGATTCCCCTGTTGACGCTGTTGGTCGATAATAGCGTTTTTGATGCTTAAGGCGGTGTAATGGGTGTGATTGAGGCGATCATTCGTTCCCGTACATTGTACCGCTAAAGTTTCCTCACTGCTGAGATAATCGCGCCAATCAATGGCTTGAATGCCATCATACAGTTCCTTCCCATCCCCACAGGGAATTTCGGCAATGGGAACCAAAACTCGAAACATAATTCTTGACCAAAGATTGACTCGATAGAGTAGGGAGATATCCCCCTGAAAATGGACTCCCGTGAATACGGGTTTCACTTCTTTGGCCCCTAGGAATTCTAATTCCCTAGCGGCAATTTCTTCTAGTCCCCTAGCGGTAGTAGCAAAATAGGATCGAGTCATTTCAGTTATCAGTTATCAGTTTTCGGTTTTCAGTGACTAGCGCCGGTCGTTGGTAGCTTGAAATCAGAAAGATTTTAATTTTTATCCCCTTGTAAATTCCCGATCTGATTCGCTCAAGTCAGTTAAAATGGGTGCATCTCATATTCGTGACTTTCTCTCACCTATAGGTGAGCAGCAGTTAAGTAGGTGGGTGGAATTAAATATAAGATGAACGTAGGTTGGGTTGAAGCATGAAACCCAACGCCCGATTATGTTACGCTACCGCTAACCCATCCTACAAATAATTGTGCCTCCCTACTTATTCAAAGAGGGCGAATGCAATTCGCCCCTACAATAATATTTATTATCGCGCCAATGGTAGGGGCGCACCGCGTGCGCCCAAAATGTCCTATAGATATTTCTTCAAAATTCAGATGCACCCATAATAATCCTCTTTTGTCAAGGCAGCAATGCTTAAGAATTGTGTCGCTGTGGTCATTAGTTTTATCCTGACAAATGCTCAGACCGACTCTGTGGCTCTCTCCTCTCCCCTGAAGTCTTAACAAGTAATTGAGATGCACGGGCAGCTAATCTACTGAGAAACCCAAAAAATGCGTCTTTGATTAGGATCCCGTCGGGGACTTTGTTCCCCCATCACTTGCCGCGCTTGACTAGGATCAAAGCTGCGAGTAAATTGATCTCGCAATTGATTAACCCGTTCCTCCTTTTCCTGGGCTGCCAAACGCACTTCTTCCAGTTTTGTCTGTTGGATCTGTTGGTAAGGTAGCAAACGAGCGATCGCAAAAACTGCCGTGATGGAAAGAGCGCTATAGGCAATAATTCGCAGCCAAATCTCGATAACTTGCCAGTTTTGGGATTTATTGCCGCTTTTTGGCTTTTTTCGTGTTTTTTTGTCGGTTTGGTTTCGTGTTCCTGCGGTCATAGATTTATGAGTATAAGTAAAATCGGTCAGAAAAGTGGCTAATTACTTTCAAGTTACACCCAATCACTGATAACTGGTAACTGATGACTGATCACTGAAAAAACCCCAATCGGTCTATCCTATAGCTAGGTCAGACGGGATCAGGGTTTATTGAAAGCGACTTTACTTATAAAGTTCCGTCGCTAGACGAAAAGCCAAAATCCCGGGGATTAAAGCAATTACCAGAGCGACTAAAACTTGAGTATCAGAAAGCATTGCTGATTATCTCCTCATAAAGATATTCATCCAATACTTTCCGACATCATCGGGGTCCTCTGCATCATTTCGTTACAAGACTTCATATCTCCCCACCCCGATGACGGTTATCTCCCCTAGAAAAGAAAGTTGTAAAAGCGTTAAGCTGAAGTATTGCCATGATTACATTTATTTTTACCTGCGGCCTCAATGTTAGACTCGCTCCTTGATTCATCTCTAACCCTTAGTCTAAAAACCCCGTTAATTCTGTTGGTTCTCATTGCCCTAGAAGCGGTATTATCAGCAGATAACGCCATTGCTCTCGCTTCCATAGCACAGGGATTAGGAGATCATCAGCGTCAACGTCAGGCCTTGAATATTGGCTTAGTTTTCGCCTATATTCTCCGTATGGTCTTGATTCTTACCGCCACCTGGGTGGTTAAATACTGGCAGTTTGAACTTTTGGGAGCAGTATATTTGCTCTGGTTAGTTTTTAATTACTTTGCCTCCCCTGAAGACAAAGACCACACCCATCATAGTCTCCAGTTTCAATCTCTCTGGCAAGCTATCCCCCTCATTGCCGTTACCGATTTAGCTTTTTCCCTCGATAGTGTCACCACCTCCATCGCCGTGGCCGATGATACTTGGTTGATCCTGCTTGGTGGTACGATCGGAGTAGTTACCCTGCGCTTTATGGCGGGTTTATTTATTCGCTGGTTGGAAGAATACACCCACCTAGAAGATGCTGGTTTTGTCACCGTCGGTTTGGTGGGTTTAAGATTGCTGTTGCGGGTGATTAGTCCCGATTTTGTGCCGCCGGAATGGATTATGATTAGTTTAATTGCTGTCCTCTTTGCTTGGGGTTTCTCAAAACGCAACGATCGAGAACCAATAGAGAGTGATACCGTCCAATCTGATAAATTGCCTTGACACTCCCCACTCCCCACTTCTCAACCCCTCACCGACCACTGAAAAGAAAATCCCTAGAAGATCATGTCATCTTTACCGACTCCATCTGCTGATACCTTAGAAAATTCTACTCGATCGCCCTCTTGGAAAATTAAACTCCTCTACGATGGAGAATGTCCCCTCTGCTTGCGCGAGGTCAATTTTCTGCAAAAACGGGATGCTGGGAAAGGATTAGTTGCTTTTGTCGATATTGCCGCCGAAAACTATAATCCACAGGAAAATGGCGGTATTTCCTTCGCGGCAGCCATGGGACGAATCCACGCCGTACTGGCTGATGGTACTATCCTCCAAAATGTGGAAGTGTTTCGCCAAGTCTATGATATTTTGGGCATCGGTTGGATTTATGCCGCTACTAAATGGCCGGTTATTGGGTTTCTAGTGGATATTATCTTTGACATCCTCGCCGCCGTAAAACGGACGGCGATTCCCAAACCTCACGATTTAGGTTTCTGCTTCTTTCCCTTGCGGGGTTCCGCACCTGCCTTAACAGATTTACTCTGTTCTGGTCTTATGGTCGCTCTACAGACTGACACCGCAAGCCCTGCGGCCAAAATATTTTTACTAGCGTTAACATCTCGGTCATGGTGTGTCCCACAGTCTGGACAATCCCATTCTCGAACATTTAACGGCATCTTTTCGACAATATACCCGCAATTACTACACCTTTTAGAGCTAGGAAACCATCTATCTATTTCGATGTAATTTCTCCCATACCAACGGCATTTATAGGCTAATTGTCGAGTGATTTCTCCCCAGCTTACATCAGATATTGCCTGAGATAATTTCGGGTTTTTGACCATATTCTTGAAGGCTAAATTCTCAACAACAATCGTTTGGTTTTCACGAACTAATTGAGTGGTTAGCTTATGTAAATGGTCTTTTCTACTATCAGTAATTTGAGCGTGAATCTTGGCTACTTTGATTCTTGCTTTTTCCCGATTTTTTGAGCCTTTCTGTTTTCGAGAAAGACTTTTAGATGCTCTTCGCAGTCTCCGATAATGCTTGTTAAAATGCTTGGGATTAGATACTTTGTCACCATCGCTGGTAATGACAAGGCTACTAATTCCTAAGTCAATTCCAATGGCTTTATCTGTTACTGGTAATGGCTTAATCGTTGGGTCATCAAATCTAATTGAAATATGCCAACGTCCTGAGGGATGTAATCTGACTGTTACTGTGCTTGGTTCACAGCTTTCTGGTATTTGTCTTGACCATCGAATAGGTAAGGGTTCTGTGCATTTGGCTAAATAGATTTGTTTGTCTTTGAATTTAAAAGCAGACTTGGTAAATTCGGCACTTCCTCCCTGATGTTTTTTCTTAAAGTTAGGATACTTAGTACGACCAGCAAAGAAATTAGTAAAAGCTGTTTGTAAATGTCTTAACCCTTGTTGTAAGGGTACACAGCTAACTTCGTTTAAAAACTCTAATTCTTCTTGTTTTTTCCAATCGGTTAGCATTGAAGAAGTTTCAGTATATCCTACTCTTTCTTGCTTTTCGTACCAAGCTTGTGTTCGTTCGTGGAGAGCTTTGTTGTAAACTAATCTTACACAGCCCAATGTGCGCCGCAATAGCGACTCTTGTTCGGGTGTGGGGTAAAATCGGTAAGAATAGGCTTTTTCCATGTCTCATATTTTAGCATATATTTCGTAAACGATGCTCATATTTAACAGCAAAGCCAACCTAAAACGGCGGGGTTTCAGACCCAAATTTTCGATGACATTTGGGCTTCTTGGCGATTAACCTTAACCGGAAGACCGAATTTACAAACAATCTTAGCAGAACGTCAAAAACGTCTGGAATGCAACTCATCAAATCGTTGTTCTCAGTCAGTTAAAATCTCCTAAAAAAATAGGGAGTATTTAACTCTCTAGTAGGGATATTCTGTTGGTGATCTAAGTAGGTGGGTGGAATTAAATATAAAATGAACGTAGGTTGGGTTGAAGCATGAAACCCAACGCCCGCACGGGTTACGCTACCGCTAACCCATCCTACAAATAATTGTGCCTACCTACTTAACTACGCAGTTTTTGCAACGCTTTCGACTCAATTTGTCGCACCCTTTCCAGGGATAATTCCAAAGTGCGACCGATATCACCTAAAGCATGGGATTTACCATTAAAATTTAGTTGGCAATTTTTCGGACATCGAGTCCTCAAATTGCCGCCCCCTGCACCTTCCCCACTGGTGCGTTGCTGAGGGTGGGGACTGATGCAGGTTCGTTCAACTCGACACGATACTAGACAATCGGCTGAAAGACACTTGTCGAAACAAAATCGCCAACAGCTAACCCCATGTTAAAAGAATCAATACAAGCTTCCCGCACGTGAACTCCGCCATAAATACGGCTGAGGGCATCTTCCATTCCCGCTTGATAGAAGCTAGTGAAATTACGAACGACACCGGGAAGTTCTTGGGAGACAGCACTAAACTGATAGTTCTGCCCAAAATATTTAGCCATAACTCCAGCAAATGCTCCCCCCATGGCGGAATGCCCTGACATATAATCCGGGAAAGGCGGCGAATTAACCCCCATTAATGTTGACAGCAAGGATTCCCAATTGGGATCGCCCACCGTAGAAGTTAGCCCGTCATTGGCCGCAAATCCTCCGGCAATTATGTCATCAGGGCGAGGTTGGAGTTCAGTGTATTTCTCTTTCCAAGCGACGATTACCGCATCTGCCAGCGCGGTATTTAACGCGGCAAATAGGCTGGCATCTTCTTGCAAGGTATTGCCCTCGCGCACGGCGATTTCTTGAGCAATTTGGTTTAATTGACCGTAGGGACGGAAGGTATCAGCCCGGTCATAGGCAAAGAAAACAGCCATTTCTGTCTGGTCTTCTGTGCGTAAAGTGGTAGTGAGAGCAGTGTCTTCCAAGCCGCCGTAGAGCCGGACTTCTTCAATTTCTTCGGCATACAATGCACCCTGATCATTAGGATTGTCGGGACGGCCATCAAGAGTTACATCAAGTTGATTTTGCGAGACAAACTGGTCAATGTTGCCAATTGTCCAAGGAGTTACCCCACCCCAGTTGGCACCGAGTGCTACCCCAGCAGTGGGTCCTAAGGTTTCTGGTGTCCAGACATAGTTTCCCGACGGCGCAGTGAAAGGCGTATTGTTGCTGGAACCATCATTAGTGCGTAAATTGATGCTCTGATTGCCTACTAAAATGCCAAAATTAAAACCCCTGCTTTCAGCGGTGGCACTGTCCTGAATCTCCGCCAGAGAATTGGTTACTTGCTGTAATAACAAGCTATTTTGTCCAGGTAATTGAGTAGAGAGAACTCGATAAGCAGCACCAACTACCGCCGCCTCCAACGAGGTAGTTCCTGGTGCGTTCACATTTACAGCGTAGGAGGGATATAAAGTGTTGAAGGCCTGGACCGTATCATAGACAGCAGTAGAAACCAGCGCCATTAAGCGAGAACCTACTGTCGGCGGAACTCCCCGCCCTGCTTTTCCCTCGGCTTGAATCGCATTTAAGGCGATCGCATTCCAGTCGATGATGGCATTAGTATTGAGTCCCGATACTAATTTACTGGTGACATTATTGGTTTCCAGTTGTTCGGCAATTTGGTTATTTGCATCAACTTGAGCAATGAGAAAGTAAGCCCCCGGAGCGATGACTGAAGTATTGTTTTGATACTGTAAGTTTAGGGTGACTGACTGCCCGGCGCTTAGGTTCAAGTTTGTGCTGGCACTGGCGAGTAAGGCATCGTTACTGTCAATCTCACCGTCAGTGGAAATGTAGAGTCTAACAGTACTGGGACCACTGGCGATCGCCTGTCCCTGATTAGTGACAATTACCTGTGCATTCCCCTGAGCGCCGAAGTTAACCGTACTTGGCAAATTAATCGTGCCAAAACTGCCCACTAAATCTGGTGGTGAGACACTTGAGGTAAGACTTGGGGTAAGACTTGGGGTAAGACTTGGGGTAAGACTTGGGGTAAGACTTGGGGTAAGACTTGGGGTAAGACTTGGGGTAGAACTTGAGGTAGGACTTGGGGTAGGACTTGAGGTAGGACTTGGGGTAGGACTTGGGGTAGGACTTGAATTGTTGTTATTGCCGCTATTGCCATTATCTAATATGCCGTCAAGTCCAATTGCCTCTAAAAAATCAACTCCACTCAAAAGCGCATCTAAAGCTTGTTGGGAGAGTTGACTTAAATTTCTGTTACCGATACACTTCTCTAGCAAATCATCAATATCACTGTTCCTGTTAGTCCGACTGGTCCTGTTAGTACTATTTGGTATTTGCTCGTTCTCAGTTACTTTCGGCTGACGGTTGAGGGTATTTTGTGGTGATGACCCGGAGGTAGTCGTAAGAGTGGTTGACTGCATGGCTAATAAGTTAGAAAAGAGTTATGAAGGTAGATTAGACAGTGATGCAATTCAGACTTGAATCGGCCAAGCTGTTCAAGACAGAAAGCATTGAAGCTTAACTTGTCGTTGCGATCCCGCACCAAACCGATCTCACCGTCAGTAGCAATTTACAGGTTCACAGTACAAGTCCCACTGGCGATTGTCTGTCCTTGATGGGCGACAATTACCTGTGCGGTTCCTTGATATGTTGGAAAATGGTGACAAAACAGGAACTATAGGGGCAATTCAAACCTGAGTTTTGCGATACCACTAAGTGATCTAGGTCACAATATTACAATAGCCCATAAAATCCATAAAGTCAAGCAATTTTTATGTCTTTATGTATAGATTTTTATGTCTTTATGTATAGATCTTTATCTAGGGCTTGCTGAAAAAGCTTTTCGGTGGTGGCAGGGTGTGGGGTGTGGGGTGTGGGGTGTGGGGTTTTACCGGTTTTGAGGGGGTCAATTACCTAATTTTCAGGGAAAAAGTCCCTGAATTTTCCCCCTGATCACTCCCATGCCCGGTACTTTTTGATTGACAAAAAGTCCAAAAGTCTTATCCAACAAGGTTTTTAGATTTATTCAGCAAGCCCTAATTAGGGTCTGCTGAAAAAGTACGGGCGAAGCATTCGGATAGAAAATCTACGGTTTCACCGATAGGTTATTGCCCGAATGCTTCGCCCCTAGAGGACGCGGGCCGATGAAGACGCAAGGTTTTGAAGCACGATTCTCTCAAAATCTTGCACCTGTTTCGCTCGTAAAGCCACAAAACCCTTACCTTGCCTACATTTCACATTGATTCAGCAAACCCTAATTACCTCCTTGGTATGCGACTATTCTGCCTGGGAAATAAATGGTACTTTATTTTTTTGCAAGTTCCTTACTGCGACCGACGATCGCCCAGAGATAGCTAATTGCTAAGGCCAAAAACGCGAAGGAAATACTTTCTTTGACGATAAAAATACCCAGACCGATCAGCACACAGGGAACGAAGGTACTTCCCTGACTGGTGAGAATAGTGGCGATGGTCGGCACGCTGGTCAACCCGTAGGCGATCGCACACCAAACCCCCACCAGAATCAAAAACACGCTGACGATAACGATCAGACTTGTTACGCTACTACTGGCGAAAAGGGGAACGTAAATGCCGATATTATCGCTGCCGTTGGCGACGGTCAACGCAGCCACGCTATAGGTGCGCGGGTCAAACCAACGGCCGAGGGGGGAATGTTTCGCACCCTCTAGGTTGACTTCGACATTCTCCGGCTCCTCCTCCTTCTCCTCTTCTTTGAGAAGGGAAAAGATGCCGAGAATCACAGGAACGAGGCCTAGATAGCGAATCCATGGGGTAGGGATGAGAAAGCAACCGAAAAATCCCGCTAAACTGGCAATAACCAGCAGACTAAAGCCGATATACTGACCGATGACGATATCGCGACGACGGAAGAGTTTCCCCGTTTGGCTGAAGAGAATCGTCAGGATCAATATATCGTCGAGGTTGGTGGCGACGAAGGCCGCTACACCGGTAGATATCGCGATCACAATCTCGATCATCGTTTTTTTCCCTAAGATAGCCGTCGGGTTTTTCGGTTCGTTATGCCTTGTTCGGCTTTTTCTTCAAAGGTTTGGCCACAGGAGAATCCTACTACCTATCCCGATCGAGAAACTGTATTTCCCACGACCGATCGCTTTATCCCGGTGCGGGATGAAAAAAGAAAGCGAGGGCGATCACTGCGTAGGTCGCCACCAGTAATATACCCTCTAGCCAGTTCGAGCGACCGTCGTTACTGATCGAGTTAGTCAGCCACACTGCGACGGCGACGGCGACCAATTCAAACGGATCGAAATCGAGAGCCATCGGCTGACCGATGAAATAACCCGCGATTACGAGAACCGGTGCGACAAAAAGTGCGATTTGTAGACTCGAACCGACGGTGACAGAAACCGCCAGATCCATTTTGTCTTTTAAGGCGACCCTAACCGCGGTGGCGTGTTCGGCCGCGTTGCCGATAATTGGCAGCAGGATCACCCCCGTGAAAAGGGTTGTTAATCCTAATTCGCTCGTAGCTTCCTCTAGGGTATTAACTAACAATTCCGATTCGACCGCCACCCCGAGCGTCACGAGCAGTAATATCCCCACCCACAGCCAGAGATTCGGCTTTTTTACGCCTACCGTTTCCCCCGACTCTTGATCGAGATCGGCGACCCCCACCTCGTAAAGATAGGTGTGGGTCTTCATCGAAAACAGCAGACTCAGGCAATACACAAAAATTAATACCACCGCCACCGCTACCGAGAGACGCTGGAGGACGATCTCCTGGATTGCGGCGGAAGTGTATTGAACGGTCGTGGGTAGGAGGATCGCAGCGACGGCGAGATTCATCGACGAGGAATTTAAACGGGCGGTCACGGGCTGGAATTTCTGTTCTTTATAGCGTAATCCGCCGAAAAACATCGATACGCCCGTTACCAGCAGCAGATTCCCGATAATCGAACCGGTAATCGTCGCTTTCACCACCTCGATCAAACCCTCTTCCAGGGCGGCGTAGGCGAGAATTAATTCGGTAGCGTTGCCGAAGGTGGCATTCAGTAAACCGCCGAGATTGGGTCCGACCACGACGGCGATTTCCTCGGTTGCCTTTCCCATGTAAGCGGCGAGGGGAACGATTGCCAGACAGGCACTCAGAAAAATGATCGTCACGTCCCAATGGAGGAAATTCCCAGCGATCGAGATCGGGACAAAAACCAACAAAATGGCGAAAATCCAGTTTTTTATATTCATACCAAGGGATGTTTCGGGATCAAACCGCGCACGGTTTTGAAAAACAGACTATCAGCCTTCTTTACTGTTTCAATTACCCGAATCGCCCAGTAATATACTCCCGGGCCTCGTCGGTTTGCGGATTACCGAACATAACTTCCGTGGGGCTGAATTCGACTAATTTCCCCCGGCGTTTCCCGGACCGATCGGTTTCGGTGTTAAAAAACGCCGTCCAGTCGGCGATCCGCGATGCCTGCTGCATATTGTGGGTGACGGTGACGATCGTGTAACTTTCCTTCAGTTGTAGGCACAATTCCTCCACCTGACGGGTAGAGATGGGATCGAGGGCCGAACAGGGTTCATCCATCAATAAAACATCTGGCTTCATAGCGATTGCACGGGCGATACAGAGGCGCTGTTGTTGTCCCCCCGATAGTGCCGTTCCTTTTTCTTTCAGTTTGTCCTTTACTTCCTCCCAGATCGCCGCCTGCCGCAGGGAATACTCGACCAATTCATCCAGATTTCCCTGATAACCGTTGGTTCGAGGCGCGTAGGCGATATTCTCGTAAATGCTCTTGGGAAAAGGGTTGGGACGTTGGAAAACCATCCCCACCTGTCGCCGTAACTTGACCGCATTGACCTGCGAATCGTAAATATTCTGATTTCGGTAGAGTAATTTTCCCTCCACCTTGGCGCCGGGGATGAGATCGTTCATTCGGTTAAAGCAGCGCAAGAGGGTACTTTTCCCGCAACCGGACGGCCCGATAAAGGCGACGATTTTTCGTGCAGGAATTTTAATATGAACGTCCAGAAGAGCGAGAAACCCGTTATAAAAAACTTTGACTCCTTCTGCGTCGAAAACACTGTGATCTGGGTTAAGGTGGGTAGTCATGGCAAAAATTCTCCTGAGTGTGATTAAAGATGTGTTTCGAGGGAAGTGGGGAGTAGAGGAGTGGGCAATTAAGAAGTCAAATAGACTTATCTAACCTCCTGCCTGCTGCCTGCTGCCTTCCCTAATTCGGTGTCGAATAACGTTGACGTAGATAGATGGCGATGGCGTTGAGGGCGAGAATTAACAGGATCAGAACGATAATCGCGGCCGCCGCAGCATTGGCGAAACCGGGTTCGGGACGGGTGATATAGCTGAAAATTTGAATCGGTAGTGCCATAAAGCGTTGGAATAAACCCGGATCGAAAGTGAGGAAACTAACCGCGCCGACGACCATTAAGGAAGCCGCGTCTCCGATCGCCCGCGACACGGAGATAATGACCCCCGTGAGAATCCCCGGCACCGCGTAGGGTAAAACATGGTGTTGGATCGTTTGCCATTTGGTACTGCCTAGACCGTAGGAGGCTTGGCGTAGGGAATCGGGAACCGCCCGGATCGCCTCCCGCGCCGTGACGATAATCACCGGCAGCGAGAGAAGCGCAAGGGTTAACGCGCCGGAAA
>Ga0209990_10002127_pt1 | contig 15868 bp, 27 predicted proteins | sample NOAtaG_6_FD_187304 | JGI IMG/M metagenome (GOLD analysis project Ga0209990, IMG submission 187304) | Freshwater lake microbial communities from Lake Erie, under a cyanobacterial bloom - NOAA_Erie_Diel5S_2200h metaG (SPAdes) (version 2) | ecosystem: Environmental > Aquatic > Freshwater > Lake ...
CCAATCAATACTAAATCGGTGTAAGTTCCGGGAATTGTTGAAAATGTGACGGTTGCAGCAGCACTTCCCAAAGTCGTCGTCGCGATCGGCTCATAGGTCTTTGGCATTGTTATCCCTTGATTCCGTATAAGGCTGCGTGGGTATATTGAACGAATGAAGCCGAACCGTCCGGAAATAGTTTCAACGAATTCACCGCATTTGTGTTATTCCACAAACTCGAAAATAAACGGATATGACCGGCACCGTTTGCATCGTATCCGCCTAGAGTTCTAATGGTGGTGTTCTTATTAGTGTTGGCATAATCTAGAACATCGACAACGGCAGAACCAAACACGTTGCTTGTGGCAGATGCCGACGGTGCGAGTAGTAATGCTCCCCTTGCAACAGATGATGAACCGGTGGCTGAGGCGTTACTACCGTCTCCGGCTAGGGCGTGTAAGGCGTAATTGTTGCCGGTGTCTCCGTTTACTTGAATAAAAATCGTATTGACTGCGGCAGCGCGATTATCTCGGCAAGAAAGGCGCACCTGAATATGTTGATAGGTTGATGGAATAGATGAGAAGGTAATATCGGCAGCACCACCAGCACCTACGGTGACGGTTGCGATAGACTCGAAATCGCCTAACTGCACGCCTGAGCCAATAATCCCTGGAATGAGAAGCATTAGGTAAGGTCGCCTACCACTAGCCAGGTGTCGGTTCCGACCTTGATGCATGAAGCCGCCGAGTAGCGAGCTCGAAGCACCGGCGCGGTTGATGTTGCTCCGGTCGATGTGATGGTGGTCGTGCCTGATGTGACCGCCTTGATGGTGGTTGCACCGGTTCCAAGCTGAGTGACGTTGATGACCGAACCGATTGGGAAAGCAACGTTGGCGTTGGTCGGAATAAGGAAATCGTTAGCCGAAGCGACGTTCATGCGAACGAGCTTGTTTCGGTTGTCGGTCAGAACTGCGGTGTAGGTCGCGGTCTGGTCGTTCAGCGTGACCTTGCCTAATCCGTCATCGAAACCGTTACCGATTGTTCGCATGGCAGACGCGCCATCTTTGACCAGATCGGTATCGTCGGGTAGATCGATTCCGAAGATTGTCGTGGTTGCCATTAGCTAATAACTCCTATCGCATTCTGCCATGTAAGTGTAGCATCTACGTCACCCCATTCGAGGGTAGCCGTTACCTGATCCCAATCCTGCGCGACCGTCCAGAATTCGGTCGGGCTGAGGGTAAGGCTCAGGGAAAGTCCTGAAAGTGTCGATCGAAACGTCCAGCCTTCGACGTAACCCACGAACGAACCGCCGTTGATGTTTGCCGGCAGGTTAGCGATTGCCACCGGCATGCCCATAAACACGTTGAGAAGGTCATCTCGGTTTGCATCGCTTAGTTCTGGGTTTTGCAGGGCATAGGTAATCGAATCGAATTTGGATTTCGGAGTAGAGCGGAACGTCACGAAACGTTCAGCCACCGCTTCGGCGTCTGGGTCGTCATCGATCAGCGAATTGATCGTCCTGGCATAAAGTCCATAAGTGTCGATGGAAGTCTGGTCGGTGTAGGTGTAGGACGTGCCGAAATTGTTTTTATAGTTGATGACCAGGTCGTTCACGATATCGCCCTGGCGCGTCGTTGAGCGGATACCCTCCGCGAGCGCATGATTGGCGTCGAGGTTGACGTAACCGTTGGCGACTAGGTAATCCTGCCGGTGGTCTGCGTCTCCATAGGAAATCAAACCGTTTGCGTCCTCATAGAGATAACCGATGCCGGAATTGGCAATATCTGAAACGTAGGAATACATATTGACCGGCGCAGCCGATCGGCTGATCATTTCGTATTCGCCTTCGTCGATTTCGCCTATGCCTACGTTTTCGGCGTCCTCCCAGGCAACGGTCGGGTCGTAGGAGTTCCAGGTTTCAGAGGTTGCAACCTCATTCCATGAATTCGTCAAAAGGCTTTCGAGAATGGTTCGAATCTGAATGCCGTCAAATGCTTTGCTCAGCGATCCTTCCCAGACCGCATTCTGGAGCTTTGCCAAAGCCCCAAGCGCATAAATGTCTAGGACGGTGACGGTTGCAGCTGATCCGGTGCGCTCGACTCCTACCGCTATGTCTGAGATTCGACCACCAAAAATCGGAACGTAAGTGTTCGTCGTATCTTTGACTTCGATATTGATCGCGGTGTTGATGCCCCAGGAATAGACCTGATTGGTGAGATTGAGGACGCGAATCGCCGCATAGCCAGCCTGAGCCTGAGCGTTGACGTCGGTTCGACCAGAGGTGATTGAGAAGCCGACCAACGTGATTCCGGTGATTGTGTCGCCGTTAGCCTTGATGCGATAGTCGGGAGTCCAGGCGGTCACGTTACGAGGACACCGCCTAAGAAGCCGCCGCCGCCACCGGTGCCACGCGATGCTGACTCGGTGAGAACTCGGGCAATCTGGCGAGCGGTTGACTCTGAGTCGATTGCTCCGTTGACGGTGATGTTATTCGTTACCGGTGCGACTGCCGAAGCTGCTGGTGCGCTCGCGGTTGGAACACCGCGCTCGATTGCTCGGATGGATGGCGCGGAAGGTGATACCGCACCGCCTGACGGTGATGCGATGGTTGGAATGTTAGGAAGTAATGGAACCGCGTTGTAAGCCTTGATGAGGGCGTTTATGCCGATGATGGCAGCTTCGACGGTTGCGGTGATGACCTTCGCCACCGTCGCGATAACCTTGATGACTCCCTCAGCGATGACGCCTAAGCCTTTGAGCGCACCACCTAGCACCTTGCCGATGGTCGGTGCGATGTAAGTCTGGATCAAGTCTGCAAATGCGCTGAACGATTCTCGGTTGTCGCTGATGGCGTTTCGAACGCGGTTGAAAAGGCTGACCGCGCCTTCGAATGCCGGACGCAAAACCCGAAGCACGATGTCCACGGTCTTTTGGATGTTATCGGCAAGACCGCCAGGCGCACCGAATGACTCGGTAAATCGGTTGATAACCGGCACCACGTTAGCGTTGACGAAATTGATGAGTCTTTCGAGGATTGGGAGCAAAGCAAACCCGACCGACTCCTTAGCTTCGTCGAAGCCGACTTTGAGACGATCGAGACGACCCTGGAAAGTGTTAGCGGCTGCGGCTGCCTGACCCGAGAAGGTCTGCCCTAGTTTCTGGGTTATTTGGTCGAATGAGAGGGTTGCGACCTCAGCCTTAGATAAACCCACACCCAGACGCGTTAGACCGCCTAGATTGCCTTCCTGAGCCTTTGAGAGAGCTTCCGTGACCGCTTGCAGGCTACGACCTGAACCAGCCGATACGTCAAGCGCAAGGGCTTGAAGCTTCTGAGCCTTTTCGAGATTGCCGGTCGCTCGAACAAGTCGATCCAGGCTTGGTCGAAGTTGATCATCCGCGACGCCGGTAGCGAGTGCGGTTTTCTCGATGAAGTCCTCGGTGGCTGCGACCTGAGCTTCGGTTGCGCTGGTTACGTTGACCAGGGTTCGACGTAGCGATTCCTGCGCCTTCTCATCCTCGATTGCGGCTTTGACTCCATCGACTGCGAGCTTGACCGCGTAGGCTCCTGCCGCGGCTGCGGCGGCGGCAAACGCTAGGGCTGCCTTCTTGCCGAACTCAGCGACCTTGTTGCCGAAGGTCTGAACTTCCTTCTCACCCTGACCAAGTTGCTTTTTGAGGTTATCGACATCGGCAAGGATGGAAAGTTTTAGCGTTCGGAATTCAGCCATTTCAAGTCCACTTCTTCAAAATGCGATCAAAGGCTTCGACCCATTGGGCGACTAGTTGAGGCTGAATGCGACGGAGTGTCGGATAGATGAAGTAGCCAGTATTCCCACGCCCCGAGGATCGCGGAGTGCGTTTTGGAAATTGTGTGAATCGATTAGAACCGAACTCAAAACCACGCCATAGTTCTTTCGTCGTGCCACCACCGCTAAAACGCTGACTGGCGAACCCATAAGAGAATTCACCGACTTTTGAGGTTCTGCTAACGCGCACACCATCTGCGATTCGCCGAACCGCGACCGGATTGACTGTGCGAGTGAGCGCGGCTTTCCTGACTTCCTGCGCCGCATATTGCGCCAGCTCATAACCCATTTTCTTCGCTTCGTCGGTGGCTTGGTCGTTCATCGCTTTGAATGCGCCTATGACCGAACGCAGTTCCTTCTTGTCGAAGGCTAATGCTGGCTCGGTCACTTGCGCTCCTTCAATATTTCGAGAGCGGTCAGGATGTCTGATGCATCCGTCCACTCACTCATCGGAATTCTGGTCGCTATCGCCAATTCGACGATGAGCCGGCTCAGGCTTCCGGTTGGGTGACTTTTGGGTCGGACTCACCTGCCGCAACGTCCTCGACCGTAAGGCTCCAAACGTCAAAAGGTTTGACCGGTAGTCCTGCGGCTTGACGCTTGTGAGCGTGATACGCCAGGAACATAAGATCCCAAATGCCGATATTTCCTTCGGCGTGCGTGATCTTGTTGCCGGTTTCCCTTTCCCACTTAGCCCACTCCGGCGGCTGCGCGGTGTAGGTTTCAATAGATCCCGAGGTATATGTAATTGTGATTGGTAGTTTCATATCCCGATTCTCCGATTAGCTAAAGGACTCAGCCGGAACGCCGATGACCTGGAACTCAAATGTTACTGTCTGCGCGTCGTTTCCGCTTCCACCGGCTGACGGCCAGGAAGGAAGAATCTGGAAAGTAAAGACCGCGCCTGATGCTGCGGTGAACACGGTGCTGATTCCGGTGTTCGGCGCTGACTCAGCGACGCCCCAAAGGATTTCGCAAAGCGATCCGGCAACACCCCAATCAGCGAGCATTTCAACCGAAAAGGTGAAATTGTTATCGAGAACTTTGTAGGCTTTGCCATCGAGTGTCTCGTAGGTTTCGCGAACCATTTCGCCGCTTAGAACGGCTGAGGTCGCCTGAGCGTCGAAATTGTTACCACCGATAGTGAAGGTAACATCGCGACCGGTAATTACGGCGGTAGGCATTTCTGCTCCTTAGTTTTGGAAATAGGTTGAAACCCGAATATCAGCGACGAGCTGATTTGCAGATCCAACCTGTGTGACTGTTGGTCGGTTGACCTCTCCGACGATATAGCCGGATGGCAGATTCGTCAGAACGCTAGTGATGAGTTGTTCCAGGTTATCGAGTGCGGCTGCGTTGCTCGCATAGTTGACGCCAACGGCGAGAACCATATTGACGCGTAATCTCAGGGTTGCTTTGCCGATTGTTTCGATTTCCAAATATGGATCATCGGGAACGAACGACACGTGAGGAACCTGGGGAGCCTCGGGAACGTGATCGTAGATATTGGCAGGAACCGCAGCGAGCGAGGATTTGAGCGCGGCGCGAACCTCGGTCGCGATGGTCATAGGGCGATCGACTCCTGATCGATGTGACGACCGAGAAGCCCTGAAACTCTGTTGAATAGGCTTCGACCGAGCCGGAATGGCGTTACCTGAAAATCGACGCCTTCGATCTGACCGCCTACTGCGCTGCGTGATTGGAAAACCTCGGTGGCGACCGCTAGAACCGCCGACTCAACCTCTGGAACGCCTACGTAGGTGCTCGCGCCACTCAGGGTCGCAGTTCCAGCCGGAATAAGGTTTCGTTTTGCGATGTCGGCATTAGTGATCGCCACACGGAAGGTCGTATCGCTAAGACCGTCTGCGAGAACGGTGTGAGTGCCGTTGAAAGGTGAGCCGGCATTCGCGATGACGACGCTCTGACCTTCGTTGAACACCTGAACGGCGTCGAAGGTGAAGATTGCTTGGTTGTCTTGCAGTTCGACCGAACGAATCGGGCTGGAGTATTTGACGAGCATCGGAAGCACGACATTTTCAGCCGTATCGATGACGTCCTCCAAAATTGGATCCGAATAAAGCGAAACGGAGACACCGAGGACGGCGCGGAGTTGACCTACGCTGATGATTGTCGGCACGTGTGCTCCTTTCGGTTAGGGATCCTGGGTGGGCTCGGGATCACACCCACCCAGGACTATTTGATTGTTACTAGCTCAGCTTGCGGAAAGCCGTTGGGTAACGGTTGACGACTGCGGCATAACCATAGACGCCGATCTCGATGCGACCATTTGCAACGAGATTCGCACGAATTTGAACGGTGCCGGACTCATGGAAACGCATCGCTGCGGATGGGTAAACGAGAGCGTGCTTGACGTTTGCATCGTCACCGGTGTAATTCGGGTCAACGACCAGGTTCAAGCCTGCAACTGTGCCGGCGGTGGAACCTTGTGTGATAAGACCGTTCGCGTTGCTTGGAAGAGCTGCGGCGAAAAGTGGTCGGTTGTCGCTACCGGTTGCTGAAAGCAAGTAAGCGAAGTCGATACCTGCCGAGCCGCCTGTTGGAGCAACGAGGAGACGATTTGGTGTGAAGCGCATGACGTTATAGGAGTCAGCGATACCGTCAGCGATTGCTGCATAAACGGAGCCACCAGTTGAGGAACCTGCGTTCTGTGCTGCGATTTGCGCTGCGTAAGCGTCGGTCTTTTGCGCGTAGGACGCTGCAAGCTCGCGAAGGAGCAAGTCGACGAACGATGGGTCGCTTCTGTCCACGAGCTCAACATTGACCACGTTAGCACCGGCGAACTTGACGATTGTATCTTCCTGGAAAGTTACTGCGGTATCGGTTGAATCGAACTCAACGCCTTCACCGGTAACTGCAACGGTCGCCTGCGCACCAAGCTTCGGCGTGAAAATCTTCATGCCGGATGCTGGAAGAGCTGCGCGCTCGATGGAGTTGATGAACGGACGCGAATCATCGATGACGCCGATGATGTCGCGAAGATAGTTCGGTGGAACCATTCCGGTGTTCTCAGAAACGGTCGAGATCTCTAGTGCTGCAACGAGATCGCGTGCATCGGTGTCGCCTTGTGCAGCGCGAACCTGTGCGAGTGCGTATTGTCCTGCGGTAACGTTGAGGTTGACGCGAGGAGTGGTGAACATTGGCGCAGCCTTAGCTTGCACCTCTGCCACCGGTGCTTCTACCGTTTCGACGGCAGGAGCTGGAACGGTAGTGTCGGACACTTGTTCTCCTTGTGTTGTTGGTTGATCCTCAGAAGCGGATGCCTCTTCGGAAACTTGTTCGTCGCTTGCCGCGACCTCAGCGACTCGCGCTGAATCGATTGCTGGCTCTGTGACCAGGCTGACTTCGATGAGCTTTGCGGATGAAATAACCATCGCGCCATCTTGATTCGCCCAATCGTTCAATTTCACACCCACGCTAAAGCCGTCTCTGAGTCCTTCGGCTGCCTCGACGAGGGCATCTGATGCGACGGTTGTATTTGCCAGTCGGAACTTGGCTTCGATGCCGGTATCGGTAACTTCTGCGCTGAGCATCTTGCCGATTGGCTTGCTCATCTCATGCTCTAGCAAAAGCTTCACATTCTTTCCGAACTGAATTGAATTCTCGCTGAAAATGGTGCGTCCGGCTGACGTATTGCCTTCTTCGCCCCATGTAACGATCCGACCGGTGAGCGTGCGTGACTCGACGTCTGCCGCCGTGATGGTCATTGGGAAATTGATCTTCATCCTAAGAGATCCTCTGCTTTCCTGACTTCCTCCACGGTCATCGCTCCGATGCCGGTGAGAATCTGATAAATCTGTGCTCGCTCCAAAGGATTTCCACGAAGGAAATCATCTAGGTCGAAACGAACGCGAGTGCCTGCCGGCGTGAAGTCGTCCATCGATAAACGCGATTCGATTGCGGTGAGAATCGGACGAAGCGAGAAGTCTATAAGAGAACGACGCTCTGATGTAGCGTTTGAATAGGTCATCGAGGTAGATTCTGCGCTAAGGAAATATGCAGGGATTCCGCATTGACGCGCTAATTCAAGAGCGATGTATTGACGAGCCTCGCTAAGTTGAAGTTGCTTAGGATCAAAGCCCAAAGCCTGCAATTCGACGTCAGCATTGAGGAAAGCGGTTGCGCGATTTTGACGGCTAACTTTCCATGACTCCAAAAGTGCTTTGATGCGCTCGGAAGGTAGGTTCGTGCCGGTCGATTTGAGAACCATCGTTGGGAGCGGTTCTTTCGCGTAGATTTCGGCAGCCTTTTCTAATTCAATCGCTGCTCTGATAGTGCGACCGGCACGATTCAAGATTCCAACGTCTGCAAGATTGTAAAACGCAATTACTGAACCGACACCGGTCATCGGAACGTTCTGTCCGTTGACGGTATATCCGATTACTTCTGTGCCAAGAGGATTCGTTCGAACGCTAACCCAGGTGGGATCGATGCGAGTCCATTGACGGACGCGACCACCATCCGAAGCGGCATACATGTCGAGAACCTGACCGTAAGCGACACCGAAGAGCCAAAGATCTTGGGCAAGATATGAATAAATCAACGATGCAGGAACGCGAGGATCTGGTTGTCGAAATGATCGCTCAACCGGAATGCGTGAGCCTGTTGCATCATTGAATTTTTCAATTGGTAACGATCCGACCGTTGAGGTGATGATTCCGTTAGCGCGTGCAACTGCCGGAACTGATAAAGCGGATGCGCGAGGAACGCTGATCGTGCCGCCTGCGATATTGAGTGCGGTTTGGTTGACGTAGAAAGGTGCGAGAGAAGCTGCAACGTCAACTACGTCGTTAGCTTGTTTTGGAGTGCCGAATAAATCGGATAGGACGCCCATTGATGGATAATTCTAGCACGAAAGACCGTCTAATAAACGAAACCGCCGGCGTCCAAAACCGGCGGTCGCGTTTCCTGGAGTATCTGACTCCGGGAGCGGATCAAGCGCGTTCAGCCTACGACGATGTCGATCCCGTCGTCAACCCGAGTCGCGAAGTGAGTGACCAGGGCTGACGCAACGGCAGCGCAGACGGTGGCGCTGGATGCCCGACGACCGATAACCCATGAAGAATCCCCACGTTGATACTTCACGGCTGAAAGCACCTGTTTCGTAAATTCCTCCTGACCTGAGTGCCTAAACCTGCCTGAATTGATGGCTCCCGACCATTCGTCACACGCCTGCATGTAATCGTTGCCATCGACGTCATGAACCGGAATACCGGCTGGGATGAGTCGAACCGCGATCGCGGATGCGGTTTGCTTCGAGTAAGCAAGCGTCTCGACCTGATACTTTCGAACCCACGGCGCGATGTCGTTCGCCAGGGCTTTATCGTCGAGAGCCAAATCTCCCTTCCATGTCTGCAACAGAACGACACCGAATCGGTCGCCATCGAGCTTTTGAGCCGCAACCAAAGCCGCTTCCTGGCGACTGGGGCTGAGATCAATACCAAGCCACGTGGTCTTTTGAGGATCCAGCACAATCTTCTCATCGCGGCAGGTTTCCCATTGATCAGGGTCAACCGCACCATTCAAAGTCGTCACCCATTGGCAAAGCATTTCGGTTCTAATCGTGTCCGGTGGATCATTGAGAGCCATTTTGAGATTCTCAGGATGGATCGTATAACCGAGCGATGGATTTGCCTGCGCTAATCCTTTCCACATGGTCATGGATCCGTCGATGGGAGTATCAGGATGCGCCGAATACTCCCACCAACCGATATCGTCACCTGAACCGCTTAGAGAGGCGAGAGCGCGTTCACGCAACGAATTCAGGATTACCGATGAGGCGTCACCGGCGTTCGAGTAAATCCAGGTCTGCGGATTCCTCGCTGCCTGGAGCGTATAGCGAATCGATGCCCAGGTTGCTTCGTTTTTATATTCGCGAAGCTCATCGAGGTGGATGGCTTCGGGCTTTGAGATACCGCGAGTCGCGTTATTGCTCGCTCGGTAGATGTACCGCGCTCCGTTCATGAATTGGATCTCTTGTTCGCCATTCGCCCACCGGATTTTCTTCACTTCGCCGGCAAGTTTGGAGCTTTCGACTATGTCCACGAGTCGCTTGAAGGATTCCCGGGCGGTCGAGATTGTGTGAGCCGTTCCGATTTGTAAATCGTCCTCGAATAACATCGCTCCGGCAAGGATGCGAAGGATCATAAAAGTCGTCTTGCCTGATTGCCTGGCTATGAGAAGCCCATTGAGCGGATAAGCCCAACGTCCGTTTTCTTTGACTTTGAGCGACTCCGTGGCTACCCATTCCTGCCAAGGAAGCAAGGGGAAGCCGATTTCGCGGCAGAAGTCGATCATTTCTTGACCGCGAGAGGGTAAATCTAGGGTTTTGGAGTGGATTCGCGGTTCTGTAACACCCCTTATTGTCGATAAGTCCAGATTGCTCACGAAGCTTCCCCATCTAGGTTTTGCAAGCCCGATTCCTCGCCGTAGTGGACGATCGTAGCCGTTTGAGAGGTAAAAGAGCCCAGGGGGGTCGATGGTGTCGGCGGCTTATCAAAAAACCTACCCCCCTTTGAATAATTACATTTCGCACACGCAGCAACGAGATTATCTGGAGTATCCGCGTTCTGATCGATGAGCTTCGACCTCGGCACTATGTGATCAACGGTCGTCGCTTCACCACCGCAATAAAAGCATATATAACCGTCACGTTTGAGTATCTGGCTTCGTAGCCTGCGCCATTGACTCGTTGATCCGTTGCGTTTCAAGTAGCTAGCCATTAGTGCCAGCCCTTACGAATCAGGTGTCTAAGTGCCTTGCACGCTGAGCCGTCATAGCGGTGATCCAAATAGTCGAGATGCGCTTTGATTTGCTTACGAGGTGTGAGATCCCTATACCAAGTAGATCGCATCTGCCCTAGTCCGTAATGGCTGCCATTTCGAGCCTTGTAGTTCCAAGTGCTCTCCCTATGTATAAGCTCCACGTAGCACTCGAACTCAGTCCAATCCTTTATCTGGTTATGAGCATATAACTTCAAATTCATAGAATGGTTTTTCCAAGCATAAGCATTTTGCACGCTATTTGAGGAAATGATAAATAATCCCAAAAGGATTATGAATAGAGGTCGCCCGATCGCTAGAGCCCCCGCTCGGGCTCCGACCCCGCGGGTTGGCACGCTAAGCGTATCGCGTAAGTCAAGCATCTTGCACGCACCTTTCATGATAATCTCATTATATGGATAGTGATTTACGCCACAAGGTCTTTTGGATAGCAATCCTCGCAAAGCTCACGCATATAAACCCATTTTCCGCACATTAGGCAACGTTGAACTCGCTTATCGAGCTCCATAACCTGCCGCTTTCAATAGGTGGATAAGATCATCGAACGTCAAAATGGCGACCCAATCGCCAATCGCCTTCTCGCCTTGCCCATTCATGCGAAGCACTCCGACGCCTAACCCTGTCTCACGTCGCCTTCTTTTGAGCTGAGCCAAAGTTTCGCTGATGACCAGGTCTCTGCGTCCTTTGACTTCGATGTCCAAGCCAGGAATGCCGAGAACATCAGAACCAGCAGCCGCCATGCTCGTAGTGTGCGCGGTGTGGAACCCATGACGTACCAAATAGTCAGCAACGATTTTCTCACTTTCGCGTCCTCTCTGTCGCCTACTCATGCCCACGCCGCTTCGTAGTGTTCTTGACATGCCCAATTGAAGTCGAATGGATCTTCCTCATGCATTTGAACCCTGAAACCGGCATAACTGACGAGATCGACACCGCACCAATCACACTTGACCGGTTGCTTATTGGGTTCGCCTGTCCGGTCGATGCTAGTCATTAGCTCGACCTTCGAACACCCATTTACCGCCTACCATCTTGCCCCACTTAGGCTCGCATTGCTCAGCCTTGCGTGGTGATCCGCAGACATATCCGCAGTAAGGCTTACCAGCCTTTGAGGTTCCTTCTTTGCGCAGCATGTCGCCATGAGCGCATTTGAAGCCTTCAATCGATGCGCCTAGCTGCGCCTGGAGATCCGCGATGAATGTGCCGGTATCTTCAAACGCCTTTGTCTCGACGTCATCCCAGACGACGGTTTCAGGTTCGTTGGGAACCTCTTTGACTTCTACGCTCCCTTTGAATGGTCGTTGGACAAGCGGCGAATCCCCTCGGACGACCTTAGCCATCTCCTCACGTGATGGTCGCTTTCCTTTTGCAGCGTAGCCAAGATTCGCAAGGGCTCTGCCAAGACTAGAGGTCTCTGCATTTTCCAAAGCCGAAGTAGAGTTGACGCCTCGATCAGTAACAATCTCCTCAGCCAATCCTGAGGCAGCCGCCTTCTCATCGGTATCCGTTCGGTAAAGGCAAGTGCGGACAATAAAACGGTCACGTTCAACGTGAACCAAAGTCGTCTCAACCCTACCCATCGGATACGCTTCCCAAAATAAACGTAAGCGATCCTCCACCGGTTCATAGTCGTTCAGGTTCCATGCCATCTAATTCTTCCCTTCCTATCGCATAGTCCAATTGCTCACGAAACGTCCAGACCTTGCCCTGTCCATCGACCTGGCATTCATTGGCGCATGGCTGGCAATATGCCTTAGTTCTGCCACGTCGCTCCTTCGTTTCGCTGATGACGATCCAGCGCGCTGGCGTCATGGCGCGAATATGCCACTCGCCACCGACTTTCCCGAACCTGAGCTTACAGATGTCGCACCAGATTTTTGAGTCATGATTCGCCCTAATAGGCATCGAATTCCTCTGGATCGACTGTTGCGAGCATGGCAGCGAGTGAAAGGTAAGCGACTCCGTCCACGTAACCGTCTCGACCTCGATGACCCGGTGTTTCGGCGATTCTGCTGATCTTGACCAAAGCCATACAGACCGCGACTTGATCCGGTGGTATTGGGATACCCAGATAAGCAGACCAAAGATCGGCGATGCGTCGATGATTGATATATGGGTGACCGTAAATCTTTCCTCGTTCACCTCGGATGAAACCTGCTTCATCGAGAATGCTTTGAGGTGATATTGCCTTCGGCGAATCGTTTTCCATCTTGCCAGCCTTTCCAATAGAAGTTTTCGGTGATTGCGGTGTAAAGCAAGCCCAGGATGGGAATTGCTATGAGTGCGATGATGTAATAAATGGCTATCGGATCAAACGACATAGCGGTCATGCGCTCACCGCCTGTCGGTCGTCGACGATGTATTCCAAAACCTGCTCGATTGCTAGACGCTCAGCGCGTCGATCGACGAACCGCTTTGCGTGACGAAGCAAAGGCAACGTAATGACGAGTTGACCGTTGCTATCGGTTACTTGGTAGACGCCTTTGCGTGTGAGCTTGCTGATTGTGAAGCCTTTGTAGTTGCTGGTCATGATTTCCCGATTCTGCCGGTGGTTTGTCCGACAAGGGGAAATCTACGCCTATCGAGCCAGACCGCAACCGGCTATCGGCGTGTCGCTGATAACGATTTCATAACGAAATCAGTCGCCGCATCGAAGTCGTCGATATGGTCGTCGATCGTGCGGTGAATGTCCACCCAGGGATCAACCATAGACCTTACCCTCGACCATGAATGAGCCGTCCTTCTCGATCGGCACAAATACCGGCGTGACCTTGCCCCTGGACTCGTAAATCAGCCCAAAGCCCTGCTGCCAATTACCGGCTCCACCTTTGAGATACTTGGCGTCCTTGAAATTCATCAGGTTTCCGACCTCAAAGCCCCAGAGAATACCCCCTAAAACGCCTCCAGAAGCCATTGTGAGCCCCGAAAGCCCTGCCCTATGGGTATGACCGCAGACCACCGATTTTCCATGCCTTAGAGCCAATCCTAGGGCTGTTTGACCACCCTTTTGGGATACCTGCCCCTCATCTCCATGAAGGACGATCCAACCCTTAGCGATGGGCATAGGATCGCGGTGGAACTTGATGCCTAGCTCGGGAAGCCCTAGCCAATTTTCGAACTGCAATTCCGGCAAAGCTGCTAAGGCTGGAAGCCTGGTCTTGATTGAGTTATAGAGCCGGTCGGTGTGATTGCTTCTGACCATATCCGTAACGCGGAGGTCATATAAAACTTCCTGAGTGATTCGTCGATCCCGGTCGAGAGTGCCAGCGAACTCACCGGCAAGACCTCGCTCCCAACGACTGAGCTGAGGAAGATCGATCTCATCCCCAACTGTCGCGACTCGGTCGGGTTTCCATCGCTTGATGAAGGCTGCGACGTTTCGGACGGCTTTTGAGTCATGATAAGGAACTTGCAAATCGCTAATAACAACGGTTCGCCTAATAGTCTTCTTCTTCCTCGTCGTCATCGTCGTCGATCGGACGCTCGGGAGCTGCGATTACCCAATCAGGTAAGGATTGCTCCAAAACGTAAGAAGTGATCAACGCATCCTCCCAACCAGCGCGTCTCATCGACTCGGTGGCTTCGTGGATTTTGATCGCCCAAAGATCGAGGGCGGTGATTGGTTTGGTTCGCTTAGCGGCTCGTTCTTTTGCGCGCAGGCTTGCGAGCTTTTGCGCCTTTGTCTTTCTTTGAGCCATGCGAACCCCTTTCGGTCATAATGGTCGCATAGATGTCTGACTGACGTTCGGTCAACACGCCGATTTCAGCTTCGATGCGATCCATGCGTTGAAATAACTGACTGCCAATTTCGAGGACGAATTGACGAACCGTCCATCGTAACGCTGCAATAAAGCCGGTCAGAATCGCCATCACGCCAGCGATCAACGCGACCCATTCCTGGGAGCTCACTTTTTATATGGCTTCGCGTATCCAAAAACACCGGAAACGACCGCCCAGAGGACGGCTCGGTAGTCGAGCTCGAAGTTAGTCGCTGCCCAAGCTGCGAGGAACGCACCTGCGGCAAGGAATATCGGATGCTTCATGTAGTCGGTCACGGTTATCCAATCAAAGGAATATCAAAGAATGATCCGTCTCGATCACCCTTCGCGCTGAATGAGACATGGATATGGGAGTGATGAGGGTTTACACCCTTATATGGTCGCCATTTCCATAACCCGATTCCCGAGGCAATTTTACCAGCGTGGATTACATATTTTATGCGCTTATCTTTGCGAGCATGACGCCGAATCTGGTCTGCGAGATAAAGCGACGTGTTCGTGTCGTCTAGGTTCGCATCGATGTCTATAGCTCGAACGACTCCGTTTCTTCTAGGAGCGTGATCAGACTTCGAATCATGGCGAGCATCAGCCACCCAGCCGTCACTACGACGGTCGCGCTCAGGAAAACTATCGTCGATTTGTTCACGCATTTGCCTTCCTGCATGGCATAACCAGGGCTTAGCCGAGGATGAGTTTTGCTTCATCTTCCGTCAATCCGAGACGCTCCAGGATCTCAGCGCGTCGAGCTGCCTTCTCTGCGGCTTCGGCTTCGCGTGCTGCCTCGGCTGCCTCAAAAGCAATCCGGTCAGCCTCGCGTTGCGCGAGTTCTTCCTCGGTCAGTTCGACTTCCTCGACCACTCCGGTCGAGCAATCAACGATGATTTTCGTGGTCATGGTGTCTCCTTAGGTTCTCGATATTCCATAAAGCGTTGCGGTTGAATGTTGCACCATTGTGATGGTCGTATCTCTGCCTTCGATTTTTATGGAAGTGATGGCTGCTGTGTTCGACCACAATCCCGCTAATAAATTCATGTAAGCAGTTGTGCCATTCGTTTCCTGAACTTGATCGACTGCGTAGGATTTATTTGTCGATCCGGCATAGTTAGGAATATAAACTTCAGTACTCGCAAAAGTGCTGGCTGTGTTATTTGAGTCACCTATTTGCCCAATCCACGCATCGGCAAAACTCGAACTGCTGGCAGCAGATCCGTTCCCCATGATATTCCTGCGTGAATAATTGCTGGTGTTGGCATTGAAAACAATTCTTACATCTACTGCTGTACTAGAAGATCTCGCAGAAAGTTTCAGGACTAAATCACTATAAGTGGACGGTATGTTTGTGAAGTCAAACGAAGTCACCCCACCAGCACCAGCAGTCACGCTGGCGATTTTGACGTATGTGTTAGCCATCTAAGCCGCCTTGATTCCGTAGAGGGTGAAGGTAGAGCCGGATTCGATAATCGCAGTAGCGTCAAATCCTTTTACGTCGATTGATGTGATAG
>Ga0209990_10002131_pt1 | contig 15843 bp, 16 predicted proteins | sample NOAtaG_6_FD_187304 | JGI IMG/M metagenome (GOLD analysis project Ga0209990, IMG submission 187304) | Freshwater lake microbial communities from Lake Erie, under a cyanobacterial bloom - NOAA_Erie_Diel5S_2200h metaG (SPAdes) (version 2) | ecosystem: Environmental > Aquatic > Freshwater > Lake ...
CGAAGCCGCGGCTGCGGTTGAGCACTCTTTGGATGTCGGCGGTCTGGACCCGCTCGACGGCCAGCGCGGCCGCCATCAGGCGGTCCTTCTGCTCGGCGTTTCTCTCGCGACGCGCCAGGCGTCGAAGATGTTCAAGATCTCCGGGTGAACGCTCGCGGATGTCCATGCTCGGCCTCCGTACCGAGACAACTATGCCACCGATTCACCCCGGCGCAACCCGATCATGCGCCGTACGCGCACGAGATTCGACGGCGATCCGTATGAGCCATCGCCAGAGCCGTGAATCCTGCCCATCTTCACATGGCGGAATCTCCACGCGGATTGGGCAGAAAGTGGTTCTCAAAGGGGAAGTCGGTGTATACTTCTCTAGCGCCGTTTCCCAGTGCCCGGCTGGTGCCGTGCGCGTGCCGCGGTCAACAATCGCCGCCCATCGGCGGCTGAGGAGAGAGAGCATGAAGAATTCGATCGCTATCGGTGCGTTGGCCCTCGCGGCCGTCGCGGGTTCGGCTCGAGCCGACTTGCAGGTGCGAGAGTTCATTCAAAACTCGGCACTGTCAATCAGTGGCTTTGGGAGCACTTCCAACTCCGGTTTCGTGCAGGCGAACATCCCCGCAGGTTCAAGGATTGAGAGGGCGTATCTGTATGCCGCTTCTGTATGGAATAATCCTGTCAGTTCCGTGACGCTTGCTGGCAAAAACCTTTCTTTAGCGAACGCGACAGTTCTTGCTCCGAATAGCAACCCAGCTACAACTGTGAGGTGGGATGTGACGAGCATCATTTCCTCCACGTTCGTGGGTGGTCTGCAGAACTTCAGCATCACCGAGAACGGCAATAACGACGGCCAGGTGCTTGTTGTCGCCTACAGCAACCCGTCAACCCAGGGGTTCACGTCGATCATCGTGGACGGAGAGCTTCGAACTCAGGGCGACTCGTTCCGGTTGAACTTTGCCAACCCCTACGCTGGTGGAAACATGCTGGTTTCGCTTGCGTCGAGTTTCAGCCGTCAGCCGAGCTACCAGTACACGCGGATCGACGTGACGACGAACTCGACGGCGAACCGTCGGCTGACCACCAGCGCGGGCGGGTCGGATGACGGCGAACGAGCAAACGGCGGCTTGATAACCGTCGGCGGCATCGGTGATTCTCCGACGAATCCCGACCCGTTCGCATATCCTGACGACTTTGATCTGGCTGAACGTACCGACGACGAGTATTACAACCTCGCCTTGGGCAACAGTGCGAACGCCAATCCGTTCATCATGCCCGGGGACACCTTTGTGCAGTTTGATACAATCAACCCGTCCAATGACGATAATGTCTTCGGCATGTTTATTACGAGCGAGTTTCGGATTATCCCGGCTCCGTCTTCAGTGGCGATGCTCGGCCTCGGCGGCCTGCTCGCCGCGCGTCGTCGCCGCTGAGTTCGCTCAGCCCTGACCGCACAACCTGAGCTCACCCCTCCACGGCCCGGGCACACGCTCGGGCCGTGGTCGTTCGTGGAGTCGCACCCACAGCTGCCTCCAGCCGACCCGCTCTGGCCTCTCCGCCGTCCGAGAACCCATCAACGCCTGCGCTCTGCGAGGGCGGTGCGGCCTGTGCGGCAGCGGCTGCACCCATCCGCACGCCCCAGCCGACGTAACGCTGGCACGCCGTCTCTTCAGATCGCATGCTTGATCTGGATGGCTCGGATCCCGTGTAGGACCCGAGCGTCACGGCATGGAGGCGCAGCATGAGTCATCGCCAGAGCCGCGAATCCTGCCCATCTTCACATGGCGGAATCTCCACGCGGATTGGGCAGAAAGTGGTTCTCAAAGGGGAAGTCGGTGTATACTTCTCTATCGCCGTTTCCCCGTGCCCGGCTGGTGCCGTGCGCGTGCCGCGATCAACAATCGCCGCCCAACGGCGGCTGAGGAGAGAGAGCATGAAGACTTCGATCGCTATCGGTGCGTTGGCCCTCGCGGCCTGCGCAGGTCAGTCGCACGCAGGGCCGGTGTTCTACGGGACGGCGAATGTCGGCACCACATCTGCGTGGACTGTGTCGACCATGGTCAGCCCGGGTAATGAGGGCGTGGCCTCGAACTTCGGCGTCAACCCGTTCACCCAGGCCGTCAACCTCACCTCGCCGGGCCGCCCCGACTGGATCGCTGATGTTCCCAGCGGCAGTCACGGAGGCGTCGGCAACTGGACCTACTTCGTCTTCCGCCAGACCTTCGACCTGACCGGCTATGACCCCAGCACCGCCAACCTCACCATTCGCTGGGCGGCCGATGACTCTGGCGAGATCTTCGCTTCGCGAGGCTCCTGGATCCCCGCCTTCCGCGTCAACGGCGGCTCGTTTGTCAACTACATCGGCTCCACCCCCGCCAACCGCATCCCCACCTACTCCCTCAGCGCCCCCCAGAGCATCACCAGCGGCTTCGTGCCCGGCCTGAACACCATCGACTTCTTCGTGCAGGGCAACGGCCAGACCGACGGCTTCCTTTTGGAAGTGGTGAGTTTCACCGCCGTCCCCACCCCCGGCGCGGCCGCACTGCTCGGCCTCGGCGGCCTGCTCGCCGCGCGTCGTCGCCGCTGAGTTCGCTCAGCCCTGACCGCACAACCTGAGTTCACCCGCGCCGTACAAACGATCCGTCAGACAGGACCTAGTTAACAGGCCTGGCGCTACCAAAAACGCGGGTGGCGGGTCTCGGCGGTCGTCGCGGGGCTCGGCCCGCGATGACCGCCGCCCGCCTTCCGGGGCGCAGCCGCTGTTCAAATACTCCGTCCCTGGGCTGTTGATGCGTTAACCGGTGCGCTCTCACAAAACTGCGGCCCCAGCGGTTAACGGGCGGAGAGCACCGAGCGGCCGATCCGGGTTCGAGCGACCGCTGAACGGTGCCCGGATGGGGTCGGAGCACCCATCATCTATACGGACAGCATACAACCGGTCATGTCCAGAAGCCCATTCCTCCGCCTGCTCCGGGTCCTGGTTGGGGCTGGTCAGGATGACCTCCGCCGCCAGATCCAGTACCTCAAGGCTGAGAACGAGGTGCTCCGATCGAAGATCCCTGGACCAGTTCGGGTTACCGCGCAGCAGAGGTCCCGGTTGGTCCGTCTGGCCAAGCCGCTCGGTTCGGCCATCAAGGCGCTCGTGTCGATCGCCAAACCCGAGACCGTGATGCGCTGGATACGGGAGGCTGACAAAGGTCGGCCAAAGAAGAAAACCAGCACGCGGAAGCCGGGCCGACCGCGCACGCCCGACGACATCCGACGACTGGTCCTGAAGATCGCCAAGGAGACCGGTTGGGGCTACATCCGCATCCTCGGCGAGCTCAAGAAGCTGAATGTAAAGGTCTCGCGCGGCACGGTCGTCAATATCCTGCGGGAGGCCAACCTCCCCACCAGCCCCGAGCGCGGCGAGGCGACGTGGGATCAGTTCATCCAATCCCACGCCAAAAACTTGTGGGCGTGCGATTTCGTGCAGCAGCGGATCGCGACAGTGCGGGGCTTCCGCGACGCATACCTGCTGGTGTTCATAAACATTACGACGCGGCGGGCCATCGCCACCACGAGCACCGAGCACCCCAACGCCGAATGGGTTGCTGAGCAGGTGTTAGGTTTTACATCCGCGTCCAGGAGCACGGCCACCGAGTGCCGTGTGCTCACACGCGACCGCGACACCAAGTTCGGCCGCGCGTTCGACGATGCGCTGCGGGCACAGAACATCACGCCCGTGCGCCTCCCCCACTGCTCGCCAAACCTCAACGCCCACGTCGAGCGGTTCATCCAGACCGTGCAGATGGAATGCCTCGATAAGTTTATCGTGATGGGCACCGGCCACCTGGATCACCTTGTGCGCGAGTTCATGGAGCACTACAACCGCGAGCGCCCGCACTCGGCGATCGACAATCGCCCCCCGGTAGGCCGTCCTCCACCGCTTCGGCTGGCGGGGCGTGGCGCAGTCCGGTGCCGGACACGACTGGGCGGGGTGCTGCGGCACTACTACCGGAAGGCGGCGTAGAAGCACTGGCACCGCGGCGACGCTGTTCACCACGTTCGCTTTGATCGCCGCTCTTCGAATGCGGCGGCTGTTTCCTCGAACACCGCCACCATGTCGGCAAGGTCATCGCAAAACCCGTAGCCAACGGCGCGAGCGGCCTTGGCAACGGCTCTGGCTCGAGGCAGGAACACGCCGGCCCACTTCTGGCCGCTCTTTTCTTGACACAGCTTCGAGGTCGCCGCGGCCACCGCTCCCATGCTGTTGTACGGCCGCTCCTCGTCCCAACCGATCTCGATCACGTAGTTCGTGCCGACCTCGATGTAGTGCAGGCCAAGGTCGATGGTGCCGCGGATGTCGAACCCGCCGAGCATCTCGGGTGCCGTGGTGACGCGGCGATACTCCTTGATGAGGCGTCGGCACATGGCCAGATCGCAGCCGCCGTTGAGCCGTGGACCTCCGCGCGATACGAACTGGGCCGTGATCTTGGTCTTGTACCCGTCGAGCAACTCGATCGACGCGTCCTCATTACCAATCCAGGCCGCCAGGAACGCGCGGTTTTCCGGCGCGAGTTTGTAGAGATCGTGCACCAGGCCTCGCAGAGATCGATCGTCCATCTCGTCCAGCATGACGGCGATGTTCTTCCAGAGTTTCGGCTCGGGCGTGGGCTTGGGCATCGGGGGATCGTATTTGTGGGAAGGGTTCCCGGGCGGCAGAGAGACCAGAACGGGCATTCGGGTCCCCGGAAGCCCAGTCACAGCCCATGGCTCCCGCCGTGAGGCGAAGGAATCGCTGGCCAAGTCCGCTTGACTAGTTGCTGATACTGGTCAAGACTTCTTGACTAGCGGATGCCGCGAGGAAAGGAGGCTTTCTTAGTCATGCCAAGAGCGACAGGAACATATCGGGTGACCAGGGCCGGCAACGAGGACGTGCGGGCGTTTGTTCCGGTGCCGCTTCCACCGGCCGATCCGCCGCTCGCGCTCGACGAGACTCTGATGGCGCTGCACGCCGAGGCGGTCACCGCTGTCGGCAAGTTGAGCGTCGCTGGCGCGATGGTGCCGAGCCCGCAGTGGTTCATCTACGGGTTCGTGCGCAAAGAGGCCGTGGTCTCGTCGGAGATCGAGGGCACCCAGGCCACGCTTCAGGATGTGGTCACCTACGAGGCCACCAAGCAGGCCGAGCGGCCCGACGACGTGCGCGAAGTCTGCAACTACGTCGATGCGCTCACCTACGCGCGTGCCGAGATCGCCAAGCCAAAGGGCTTGCCACTGAGTTCGCGTCTGCTCTGCGAAGCGCACAAGCTGCTCATGCGCGGCGTGCGTGGCGCGGACAAGCAGCCCGGCGAGATCCGGCGCTCACAGAACTGGATCGGCGGCACGCGCCCAGGCAACGCGCGGTTTGTTCCCCCACCGCCGGAGGATGTGTCCGCGCTCATGGCGCAGCTCGACAAATGGCTGCACTCCGACGACGCATTGCCGCCGCTGGTGAAGGCCGGGCTCGCGCATGTACAGTTCGAGACGATCCACCCGTTCTTGGATGGCAACGGCCGCATCGGGCGCTTGCTCGTCACGCTGCTGCTCGAACACTGGGGTCTGCTCAAGACCCCGATGCTGTACCTCAGCCTGGCGCTCAAGCGCAGGCAGCAGGAGTACTACGCGCGCCTGAGCGGTGTGCGCACCACCGGAGAATGGGAAGCGTGGACAGCGTTCTACCTCGAGTGCGTGCGCGAGGCCGCGGACGACGGCGTGCGCGCCGCGGAGGCGATCTTCACGCTCGTCGGGAAGGATCGTGCGCGCCTGATTAAGCACGACACGGTGACCGTGCCTGCGGTGCGACTACTCGACTTGCTGCCATCAAACCCCGTTGTCACGTTGCCGCTGGCCGTCGAGTTGCTCGATGTCAGCAAGCCAACAGCGATCAAGGCGATCGAGTCGCTCGAGAAGACCGGCGTGCTCAAGGAGACCACGGGCAAGCGCCGCGACCGTGTTTACGCCTATCAGAAGTACTTGGATCTGCTCACCGGGGGCTGATGCGGCGTGCTCGGGCCGTTAACCACAGACGGGGCAGTTTCGATTTGATCTGTTAACCAGAGAATCTAAATCGCCCTGACTCAACTGGCACCATGTAGTCAACGATCGTCTTCTGAAGTGCCCGTTTTGAAGGCATTTATGGCATCGAAGACGGTCGGACTGAAGGTGATACTGAGCACGCGGTTTGCCTTGGTGAACACCACTTTCTCGATGATTCTCGGCAGCAGGCGGCCCGGTTCCAGCGGGTCCAGACCAGCCCAGATTGCCGCCAGCGACTCAGCCAACGGGATCTGGTCCACAGACGCGTCCCCGGGCAGGAGTTGCAGCCAGGTTGGGGTCTGCGTAAGCAGGTCGGAAACGAAGGCTTCCACCGCATAGGCCGGGTACTGCCTGCCGCGACATGGGCGGCGACCGCCGGCGGTCGAACGGCAGCGGTAATAGCGGTAAATGACCATTGAGTGCGGCGGCTTCTTGTGCGTCACGACATAGGTGCCCATCGGCCAGCGACAGCCTGGGCAAACGATAAGGCCGCGCAGCGGGAACTTGATCGCCGTGCGCCGCTTCTTCGCGCTCTTCCTGCGTGCGTCCAGAAGCATCTGTGCCGCCACAAAGACGTCGGCTTCGATGATTGCGGGATGAACGCCGGGCCGGACTTTCCCCTTGTCGGCGAACCCGCCCGTGTAGACCGGATTCCGAAGAACCTCGACGACTTGGCGAGCGGTCCACCTTCCTCCACCGACCATTCTCCCGGATCGCTTCGACAACCGCTGCTTCGTGGTCCACCCTCGGCGGTCGGCCATCCTCGCGATCTCGGACGGCAACTCGCCGGCGGCCGCTCTTGCGAAGATGGCACGCACCCGCCGCGCCTCCTTCTTGTTGGGAACGAGCTGCTTGGTGGTCGTATCGGCGTCGTATCCGTATGGCGGCGGGCCAGCAAGACGCCGCCCGTGCTTTTTCAGGTACGTACGGGTCTCGGCAAGTCGGCCGACAATCAGCTCATGCTCGAACTGAGCAAACGAGCCCAGGATGTGCCGGAGCAATCGCCCCTCAGCGCCAACGGCGAACTCCGGTTGATGGACCAGGCGCAGTTGGACGCGAGCAAATTCGAGCTCGTCAAGGATCATCACCGTGTCGAGCATTCGGCGAGACAGCCGATCCATCGCGACGGCGTAGACCGCCTGAACCTCGCCCTTTCGGATCGCGTTGCGCAGCCGCCTCATCGCGGGTCGATCAAGCGTCGCGCCAGACCACCCTTGATCGTCGAAGCGGACCCCAACCCAGTTGGCCAGATGCTCCCCGTGCGCGCGGGCCGTGGCCATGCACAACTCGAACTGCGTCTCGCAGGAGGTGACATCCTGCAGCGTGTCGACAGACTGCCGGGTGTAGATGGCGAATCGAGATTGGGGCGATGGCTGAGTCACGGACACGAATCATCGGGCACGCAAAGCACCCCAGCCATCGCAGAATCAGCCCAGACGGTCTGATAACGACCCACTTTTGCCCTCGCCCTGAACCGCGTGTGGCATTTTGCCGTACATGGCGGTATACTCAACCGTCGGCCACGAGGTACCACCATGAGCGCCCTTCCCAACTCCCCATCCGCCCGGCTCGATTTCCGAGTCTCACCCGAGCACAAGTTGCTCATTGAGCGTGCCGCGAGCGCTCAGGGCCAGACGGTGTCGAGCTTTGCCATCGCCACGCTGCTCAAGGCTTCGGAAGAGGCGATCCAAAGCGAGACAACGCGGACGCTCTCTGCCCGCGACGCGCAGACGTTCTTGGCCATGCTCGATGCCACCGGCGAGCCCAACGCCGCGCTGAAGGCGGCGGCCAAGAGCTACAAGGCGCGGCGTGGGCGCTGAACCCGCCAAGTGGTCAATCGAAGAACTCGGCTCCGATCACGATCGGGCCGAGTTTTCGTGCGGCCACGAGTCGCTCGACAACTTCCTCAAGCAGTTTGCCAGCCAGAACCAGAAGACGGGCGTCAGCCGCACCTTCGTCGCGCTCAAGCCCGGCGAGATGATCGTCCGAGGCTACTACTCACTGGCGGCGGGATCGGTGCAGTTCCAGAACCTGACCGAAGAACAGCGCAAGCGTCTGCCGAAGTACCCGGTGCCCGTTGCGCACTTGGGCCGACTCGCCGTCGACAAGAGCGTGCAAGGACAAGGGCTCGGCACACATCTGCTGGTCGACGCGCTGTGTCGCGTCAGCAGGGCCGAGCGCGACCTCGGCATCCACGCGATCGAGGTCGTGGCGATCGACGACGCCGCGAAGGGCTTCTACCTGAAGTACGGCTTCACCGAGCTCGCTGACGATCCGCACCATCTCTTCATCTCGATGAAGACTGTCCGCAAGCTCGGCCTGATCTGAGGGGGCGTGCCAAGGACGGCACGGGCCTCTGTTGCCGCGCGTGCACACCCAGCGGGCCATGTAGACGGCGGTTTTGCCGCCTTCGCCCGCCTTGAACTCGGCGCGGAAACTCGGTTTCGTGGTCATGGTCAGGAACGTGAGCGCGGCGGGGTCGGTCGGCGCGGACGTGTCCGCATCCACCAGTTTCACCCACACCTCGGCCCCCAGCACGCCCGCGGGCCGAGCGCAGCGGGTATGGACAGAGGTCATGCTTGACGCCGACGCTTGACCCCCTTTGCACGCGCACACGGTGCTGGAGTCAGCGCGAACTTCGGCGTGCTGTCGTCGCGGAGCGAGTGCGTTTACGTGAGGGTCGCTCGCACTCTGCGCACCGTCCAAACAGCACCACTTCATGGGCGCGCACACTGAAGCCATCGGGAACATTGGACTCTACGCCGCCGCGGCACCCGGGAACGTCAAAGACACGCTCGCACTCGTCGCAACGGAAGTGGTGATGGTGGTGCAGGTCGGCACGCTCGTAGCGAGCGGGCTCACCGGGCAGTTCGACCGCTCGGATCACGCCCTCCTCGGCGAGTGCCTTGACGCAGCGGTAGACCGTGGCGATGTTGATGCCGGGGACCGTTTCCTGGGCCAGCGTGACCAACTCGGCGGGGAGCAAGGGCCGCCCGCCTTCGCGGATGGCGGCTTCGATGGCGTGTCTCTGCTTGGTCTGTCGTTCCATGATGATGCTCCGGACTGGACTTGGCGGACTTTACTGCTAATGATACCGCGTTCGCATTAGGCCCGCCGGATCATTCCCCATGCCCCGCTACGACTACCACTGCCCCGCCAGCCGCCGGATCGTCGAGACCAGCCACTCGATGGCCGTGACGCTGCGCACCTGGGGCGAGCTGTGCGCCTCAGCGGGCATCGACAAGGGTACGACACCCGCCAACAGCCCTGTCGAGCGGGTCATCTCACCCGCCATGCTGCTGGGGGCACGGCGCGGCAGCGGCGGTGCAGGTGGGCACAGCCACGGGAGTTGTTGCGGCGAGGCGGGGTGCGGCGGATGAAGTCCACGAGCAAGTTCCAATCCATTTCGAGTTTTACACGCCAACACACGACCCTCGCCACCGCGATGGTCGTGGCTATTGCTTTGTTCCTCTTCGGCGGCTGCGCCACCAACACCGCCCGCACCGCCGACCGCGATGCGCCCCTCACCACCGCCAACGAGCGTGACCAGTTCCGTGAACTGCTCCTCAAGGCCCTTGATCGCGAGGCTCTGTACACCCTCGTCGGCGGGCTCAAGCCGCTCAGCACCGGCTTCTGGCATGGTAAAGTTGACCTTGCGGCACCCGACATTGCAGAGATCGCACGCGTGCGGCGAGCCCTCGCGCCGTTGCGAAGTGCCACCTATTACGCGGATGTGCAGGTCTTTGCCACCGCGCACGACGGCACGCGGCACATCGAGGCGTACATCGTGCACCGCACATCGCTCACGGCGATGATCGAGCGTGAAGCCGCGTTCTGGTCGCCGCTGGGTATCACGCCATGCACGCATCCGGCAGAGGTCGTCGCCGTCGTGGACCGCCTGCCCAAGACCGACCGCTGGCGTGCCTATGGCTTGCTGTTCGGCTATCCAAACTACGCGATCGACTTCTTCGTTGAGGCAAACGAACATGCCAAGGCCACCGGCGGCGAGGTAGGCCCCGGCAAAGACCGCGAGTTTTATCACATCCCGACCGCCTCGGGCAAAGAGGGCCAGTTCACCTGGGCCGTGCCGCTGGGGCACATCGAGCGCGATGAGGACCGCGCCATCCGGCAGCGTGCCGAGGCCATCCTGACTGCGTACCGCTCGGCGGCTGCCCGCATCGCGGTCGCGTCTGACCCGCTGCGGCACGTCGAGGCGTTGTCGGGCACATCACAACAACAGTCCAGCGCCTTCCGCTACCAACAAGACGCTGCCGCCACTTCGCCCTTACCGAGATCGAGTTCCGCGCACGCATCTCCCCGCTGATGAAGAGAGACACCCCGCATGAAGAGCATCACGACCATGATCCAGTCCGCAGCCAACGTCATCGCGGGCAAGTCCGCCGACGCGGACCGCCGCCTGCCCGTCACCGTCCTCTCGGGCTTCCTCGGCTCTGGCAAGACCACGTTGCTCAACCACATCCTGCGCAACCGCGAGGGCTTGAAGGTCGCGGTCATCGTCAACGACATGAGCGAGATCAACATCGATGCCGAACTGGTCAAGACCGGCGGCAAGGTCGGCGAGGTCGTGCTCGACCGGGTCGATGAGCAGATGGTGGAGATGACCAACGGCTGCATCTGCTGCACCCTCCGCGAGGACCTGCTCAAGGAGGTCTCGCGCCTCGCCCGCGAAAAACGCTTTGACTATCTCCTGATTGAGTCCACCGGCATCTCCGAGCCGTTGCCGGTTGCTCAGACGTTTACCTTTGAAGACGAGGACGGCCGCTCGCTGGGCACGCTCTCTCGCCTCGACACCATGGTCACGGTCGTGGACGCCTCGACATTCCTCGACAACTTCGACAGCGAGCTGGACCTAATGGACTTGAAGATGGAAGCGGGCGAGGGCGATGAGCGGTCGATTGCCGACCTGCTCACCGATCAGGTCGAGTTCGCGGATGTCATCCTGCTCAATAAGTGCGACCTCGCGCCCGAAGCCCGCCTCAGCAAGACCGAGGCCACCATCCGTGCGCTCAACCCCAAAGCCAGGATCGTGCGAACCACCAACAGCCACGTGCCGCTGGCTGAGGTGCTGAATACCGGCCGCTTTGATGTCGAGTCCGCATCGGGCAGCCCCGCATGGCTCGCAGAGTTGAACAAAGAACACACACCGGAGACCGAGGAGTACGGCATCGGCTCGTTCGTGTACCGCGCTCGCCGACCGTTCCATCCGCAGCGTCTGCACGACCTGATCTCCGGCGGGTTTCTCAAGACCGTGCGCTCGAAGGGTTTCTGCTGGCTCGCCACCAAGCAGGACTTCGCCGGGCTATGGCAACAGGCGGGCGGGTCGTTCCGCCTGGAGCCGATGGGCCGCTGGTGGGCCGCCGCGCCCAAGGACAAGTGGCCAGGCGGCAAGGACGCCACCGGCGATGACGCCGCGAGCGAAACCCGCGCGTGGATCGAGAAGAACTGGCAAGAGCCGTGGGGCGACCGGCGACAAGAAGTCGTCATGATCGGCGTGGGCCTCAACCGCGCCGAGCAGCACCTCTTGCTGGATTCGTGCCTGCTCACCGATGAAGAAATGAAACTCGGCCCCGCGAAATGGAAGCGGCTGGACGACCCGTTCCCGGAGTGGACCTTCACCGCGCCAGCGGAGAACTAAGCCGCAACAGTCGCCCCTCATGCTCCGACTGTCGCGGTGGTAATCTCCGACCACGGTCCCTTTTCGCCGCGTGTGTTGACCCAGCGGGCCATGTAGACGGCGGTTTTGCTGCCTTCGCCCGCCTTGAACTCGGCGCGGAAACTCGGTTTGGTGGTCATGGTCAGGAACGTGAGCGCGGCGGGGTCGGTCGGCGCGGGGCTGTCCGCATCGACGAGTTTCACCCACAGCTCGGCCCCGAGCACGCCCGCGGGCCGGGCGCGGCGGATCGGAGGCTTCGGTTTCAAGTCTTCCTTCCTGAGAGGCAACGGCTTAACCGGATGCTGATCGAAACTGCGTTCGCATCAGGCCCCCACTCGGAACGCCCCTGTTAACCAGCCCAACAGAGAAGAACAGAGAGCGCGAGAGCGCGGGTGATTTTGGTGCCAAAAGGGTGGCGTTCCGCTTGGGGTGCTGCGCTCTCGGATCGAAACGGAGAGCGCCGAAACCCCGCCCTAGCGTTGCAGGAGGGGCGATCTGCCGCGGCGGTCTGTAAACGACAGGGCCCTCGTCAAACTTTGACGAGGGCCCAAAACTCCGGGAGCGGGGCATGAAGGAGGATCGCGTAAAGGCGCGACATTCGTTCGGGTCGCGGTTGGGGTCTCCGCTTTGACGCTGGTTTTCTCGGCACTTTCTGAGAGCCTTGACCGGTGCCGACCGTCTCTCGCCGGCGCGGCGGTTGTGTTTTGCTACATGAAAGAGCAGTGATCCCCTGCCCTGGTGCCGCTCCCCCGCAATCCGGTTTTCTCGATGTTTGTTTAGGAAGCACTGAGAGCCATGAAGTGCGATGTCTCGCCTTGATTCTGGGATCGACTCCGATCGCCGCGATCGGCCAATACGATGGGCCGGACCGCCCGTATGAGAAACCTCTTTGATCAATACAGCCAGCCCGAGAATCGTCTCAGCCATGCACTCGCCGTGTGCCTGGATGAGGACCGCGCCCTGCTGCAGGGGTTTCTTGCTTGGGTCGGGGTGCGGTCGCCCGTGCGGGCGAAGGACCTGTTGATCGTTGAACAGAGCCTGCCCGGTGATCCCCCCGAGTCCGAAACCGAGACGGAGCGAAAGGGGCTGCCCGACATCGTTGTTCACGACGATAACCGCTGGTGCCTCTTGGTAGAGAGCAAGGTGCAGGCCTCTCTCACCGAAGACCAACTCCGTCGGCACGAGCGCACGCTGCGCCGGCGCGGGTTTGAGCAGATCCACCGAGTGGCGTTGACGAAGTCCGGGGTGCGAGCGCCGAAGGGCACCATCGCCGTTACATGGTCTGGCCTGTATGAGTGGCTCGGCATGGCTGGCCAGCGGGGCGAATGGTCGGATCGATTGCGGGCGTACCTCCGTGCGGCCGAGGTCCGTCTGGCTCAGGAGGAATACCTCACGGAAGGAACGCTGACCATGTTCGACGGATTCCCGTTCTCAGACGACAACCCGTACACCTACGGCGAGGCGAAGCGCCTGCTAAATCTCGCACTCGAAGAACTCCGCAAAGACCCCACACTTCGCGCCCTTGGCATGGACCCGAAGGCACCGGGACGCACGGCGATCACCGGTCGCGGCGGTCGTGCCGTGTGGGACTTCCTTCCGTTAAAGGACCGCCCAAAGCGCGGCGCGTTCACCGGATACCCGCACCTGACCCTCGCCGTTCATGCCGACCACTTGGAGGCGGCGATCACCATCCCGAACGGCGTGATACGCCCGGTCCGTCAGCGGCTCATTGATCTTGGCTCCGATCGCCTGACCGCCATCAACGCGAAGATTCTGCGCCGAGCGCGACGGCTCATTTCTCGCGGCGCTTGGGTCCAGGCCTACGCGCTCCAGCGCCACTATCTGGGTCAGCGTTCGCCAGCCATCACCGACGCCATGTTGACGTTCCGACTGGAGACTTCCCAGCCTCGGAACAGCGGGCGCGTGAAGCGTCAGCCCGAGTGGGTCGAATTGTTCGCGGCGCTCCCCGGTCGAAAGCGGTCCAACATTCAGTTCCAGTACCGCGTGCATCTACCGTGGGGCACGAAGGGGATCGATACTCGGGACTCACTCCGGCTGATCGTTGAGAGCTGGAGCGCGATGAAACCGCTGCTGGATGCGCTCCGAGGCGACTCCTGATTCCACACTTGGTTTCACATGCCTGAACCCGTTCCTCTATCTCCGCATCTGGTTCGAGCCGCGTGTGACCTGCACGCGACCCTAGTGCCGTGGCATCGGTCGGATGAGGCGCTGCTGGCGATCAGGACCGGAGTGCCTGGTTTCTCGCCGGCCGCAACGTTGGCAAAGGTCGCCGCCGTCAACGCGCTCTACTACACGAACGTGTTCGCCCTCGTGCGCGTCGCCGAGCACTTCTCTGGTGTACTCGCGCGGGCCGATCTCGGAACGGCCGGGCCCGAGTTGGTCGATGCGTTAGCCGATGTGCCCAAGGGCGGCACCGAGAAGAGGAAAGTGTGTCGCCTCAGTCTCGCCGCCAAGTTCGCCCACTTCTTCATCGATGGGGATCGGTTCCCGATCTACGACAGGTATGCCGTCCGCATGGTGGCCAAACATGCCGGGAAGTCGATGACCAGCCTGGACGGCAGATACGCCGCGTTCACGGCCGCGTTCAACGCCCTGGCCATCAGCGCAGGAATCGTTTCACAGCGACGGCGTCTGGACCGCTATCTGTGGATTCAGGGGCAGTACGAGGAATGGTCAGATCAAGGCAAGGCAAGCAGTGGTGACCTCGAGGTCGCGTTCAAGCGGGGCGATTGGCCCAGCAAAGCTCGCGCCTAACCAAGCATTGCCTTTCCGGTACTATGTGGTTCGGCAGTCTATTCCATGCGCCAGAAGTACGCCGATGAGTAGACACCAACGCCGTTGATCGCCCTTGCGTCCTTGCTCCACATGCACTTGCCGTTCGCATCGCGGGCAGATCCCGATAGCCCCGCAAAGACATCCGCAGTAATCAGCGTGGGCACACGCGGATCGCGCCAGGTAGCAAGCTTTGCTGCATAGTTCGGCGAGCGCCCCACCCAGACGATGTCGTTGTTGCCCCTCGCGCCGGTTCTCGCTGCGAAAACTTTGCTCGCGTCGATGCCCACGGTGTGTCGGATCTGCAGCGACTGAACAGCTGACTGATCCGTCCAGTTGGCTTTGAACGCCGGTTCGACCATGTTGCTGGTTGCCCAGTTGATCTTCAATGCCGCTCGGGCGGCAGCGTTGAATCGATCGGCCCCGATGAATATGCCCATCACGCGGTCGCCGTCGAATGACGTGATCGAGCCACCCTCGGCGAGGATGATCTTCGTCGCGCAGTGCAGAAAGCACTTGTAAACAACGGCCGCAAACCAATCGTGAAAGGTGTTGACGAGCGCTGTGCTGTCCGCCAAGTCCGCGTACAGACAGACAGCTTCCTTCAACTCGACACCGTCGTTGCCCATGCCGATCGCCGCCGGCTCCGGCACAACGCGTCCCTCTGTGCGCGTCCATTTTGTTTTCAGGAACTGGTTGACGTTTGCTTGCAGATCGGCTCCAAGGCCCATCGTCAGACTCCTTGAATTGGCATCACGGTGTCGCTGCCGAATACAACCATGTCAATGCCGTCACACTTAAACCGCTTCCAAAACGATGCGTCGCCCGACCGCTTCAAGTCATCGGCGAGCCTCTGGAACACCCTGCCGGTGATCACAGTGGAGTGGGTGGGCTGTCGTTGAGCGCACAGCTTGGCTGCAAAGTTGGCCGGGCGTCCTGACCAGAGCAGATCTGTGTTGCCCCGAAGCCCAATCTTTACGGCGAGCATTTCGCCTGTATCGATACCGCAGCAGCACCGGAGGTGCCGAGCGATCGCGGGCTTGCTGAACCTCCGGTTGATCATCGGGTTGAGGGCGCGGCGGACGAGATACGCGAGGGAGAATGTGACCTGCCCCCCGAATCCTGATCCAGCAACTATGAGAGTCCCGCGAGCCGCCGGTCGCGGCCAGGAGACTCTCGATGAAGCGAACCAGGCACACACCGGAACAGATCGTGGCGAAGCTGCGTGAGGCCGACGCCATGCTGGCGGCGGGCCGCCCCGTGGCGCAGATCGTCCAGCACCTCGGCGTGAGCGAGCCAACCTACGCCCGCTGGCGGCAGCAGTACGGCGG
>Ga0209990_10002137_pt1 | contig 15814 bp, 9 predicted proteins | sample NOAtaG_6_FD_187304 | JGI IMG/M metagenome (GOLD analysis project Ga0209990, IMG submission 187304) | Freshwater lake microbial communities from Lake Erie, under a cyanobacterial bloom - NOAA_Erie_Diel5S_2200h metaG (SPAdes) (version 2) | ecosystem: Environmental > Aquatic > Freshwater > Lake ...
ACGCTTTGTCAGCCAAATGTCTCCAGGACTCGACAGCATCACCAGGGAATTTCACCGAGTGGCGGCTCAGGTCTCAGCCACCCCCGGCAGCACCCGCGTCTTCGATCCGCTGCAGGTCCGGTCCGACTTCCCGATTTTGCATCAGCAGATCCACGGAAAACCGCTGGTTTGGCTGGATAACGCTGCCACAACCCAAAAGCCCCGCTGCGTCATCGATGCCATTTCCCGCTTTTACCTCGAAGACAACTCGAATATTCATCGCGGCGCTCACACGCTGGCAGCCCGTGCCACGGATGCATGGGAAAATGCCCGGCAATGCGTGCAGAAATTCCTCGGGGCAGCCTCACCCTCGGAAATCATCTTCCTCCGCGGTACCACCGAAGCCATCAATCTCGTCGCGCAAACGGTCGGACGCTGTTTTCTCCGCCCAGGTGATGAAATCATCCTCACAGTCCTGGAACACCACGCCAATATCGTGCCATGGCAGATGGCTGCCCGGGAAACCGGAGCAGTCATTCGTGTCGTGCCCGTCGATGAGCGCGGCGAAATTCAGCTCGACGCCTTCGAATCGTTACTCGGCCCCCGCACAAAACTCGTCTCACTGACACATGCCTCAAACAGCCTCGGCACAATTCTGCCCGTGGAACAGATGACTGCCGCCGCCAAACGACACGGCGCGCTGGTCCTCATCGACGGCGCCCAGACCGTCTCACACATGCCCGTTAACGTGCAGTCAATCGGCTGCGACTTCTTTGTTTTCTCAGGCCACAAAATCTTCGCCCCAACCGGCATCGGAGCTCTCTATGCACGCCGCGAACTGCAGCAGGTGATGCCACCCTGGCAGGGCGGAGGTAACATGATCCGCACCGTGACGTTCGAAGAAACCACCTGGAGCGAACCACCCGCAAAATTTGAAGCCGGTACGCCCAGTGTCGCAGATGCCGTCGGACTGCAGGCAGCCATCGAATACCTCCTCGCACTCGGCTGGCCCGCCATCCTCCGCCATGAACATGAACTGCTTGAATACGGAACAGCACGACTGCTCGAAGTTCCTCGCCTCAGACTCATCGGGCAGGCCCGAAACAAAGTCGGAGTCCTGTCATTTGTACTGCCAAACAGGACCCCCGAAGAAATCGGCAGACTCCTCGATCGTGAAGGAATTGCCGTTCGAGCCGGTCATCACTGCGCACAGCCTTCACTGCGACGCTTCGGTCTCGATGCCACCGTCAGACCGTCCCTCGCCATCTACAACACCACCAGTGACATTGATCGGTTGGCAGATGCTGTGCATCGCATCGCCACCAGCCCGGTGAAGGATCCGCCAGGGCCTCCCCTGAAGTGAAACCTAAAGAGCAACAGTTCAGGCGGTCTGCCAGTAAGCGCCCGCGTCAGGTGCATTCATCACTCCGGCCAATCATCCGGCAATGTCCGCACCACTCGAAACCCTTGTTGCCCGGACAGAATCCCAGGCTGTCGGGCACTCGTGGCGGCCGATCGATTCGGGCCGGCAACATCCCCAAACGATGCTCCACGGCACATCCTCAGCCGTAACTCAGAGACACGCCGACTGCCCGCCGGTTCTCTGGTGTCAGATATCACCATGGCAAACGGATACGATCCCGCCTCATCACTCACCCACTCATTCACGTTGCCATAGACATCAAACAATCCAAACGGATTGGGACGCAGTTGCCCGCAAGGCTTCAGCGTTGCCTCCTGCATATTTCCATTCCACCACGCATACATGCTAAGAAACTGAGAAGTTTCTCCGAAATATCTGGAAGTGGTCGTGCCCGCACGACAGGCAAGCTCCCACTCAGCTGACGTCGGAAGCCGGTATCCAGTCAGCTCCGTGAAACCTGGCTTCAGTGTCATTCCACTGGCAAACAACTCGCCCGGATTGTAACACCACTGGTCCTCCGGAATTCCCTCCCTGGCACTCAGCCAGTTGCAGAACTCCGCCGCCGCGTACCACGTCACACGATTCGCCGGGTTGTCATCGCTGCGACTGAATTCCGCACTGTCCGTGTGCCTGGGCTTGAATGCTCGATACTGAGTCACATCCACCTCAAGCATCCCGATCGCAAACCTATGATTCAGCTTTCTGCGGTGCAGCGGCTCCTGATTCGGGGCCTTCGAGCCCCCCAGTCGACCGACCTCTGCGATGGGACTTCCCATCAGGAAACCCGACCGCCCATCCACAACAGCCAGAATGTGCGGACGCGACTCGGCCGTATCACCCTTTGTTTTTGTAAGGTACCATCCTCGACCCCCCTCAAGCCTGCCCGTGGCCAGTGACTGCAGCGAGGCTGCCACCTCCCCAGCCGCTCCGCACCTTTGCAGAGTCCAAAAGCACATGGCATGCACTCCCGGATCCGCGTCATTCACCAGCCTGACCAGCAAATCACTGACGATCCGCTGCCGCAGGTCCGCAGATACCCCGCCCTCCGACACAAGCTCCCCCAACCCCTGAATCAGTCCCCGGCGGATCCCAATGCTCCGCTCCTCAGACAATCGCCCGAGCAGAGTCTCGGCACTCACTCCCGCCGCGGACAAACCATGCAGAACTCCTGTCCTCACTCGGGGATCCGGACCATCTTCAAGCACCTGCCATACGTCCTCGGCAGCGCCAAGCCGAAGCAGCAGCAACTGCGCCGACGACTGCCTGCGAGTCAAACCCTCGACCAGTTCCGGCTTCACGCCGGGTCGCTGCAGCAAAACCACGCAGTCACCACTTCCCACCTCACTCAGGCCCGCCGATACAGGTCGCCAGCCATCCGCACACAGCACAGCCACTTCCTCCTGCGCCCGCAACACTGTGTCCACTCGAACCAGTCGCGACTCCAGCCCCGCCTCAGCAAACCACAGCCCCGCCAACACCTCCCGCTGACGCAGCAAAGACAACACATCGCGATACCGAATATCCTCCCGATACTCCGCCCACGCTGTGGAATCCGCAAGGTCGGCACCACGACTGAAACCAGCAGCCATCGCCGCTCGCAACAACCCAAATCCCCGCTCCAGCACGGCTGCCGAATCAACCGGCGGATTCCTCCGACGCAGCGACTGAGATGACAACGCCAAAAACTCAGACAGTTCAAACAAACGCTTTCCATTCCCGGCTGCCAGAGCCTCCGCTCGATCAGCTGCTGCCAGCACTGCCTCTGACTCACCCCGTGACGACACACTCATCACCCGCGCTGCAGCCAATACCTCCTCGGACGTCCCGGAATTCTCCATTCGCTCCAACACCACGGCCGCATCTTCTGCCCGACCAGTCAGGGACAACAGTATCAGATATCGCATCAGCAACTCAGGCTTCGGCGATACCCCAAGTGACATCACAGCGTCCATATCAGACACCGCATTGAGAGCATCGCCAACATCGGCAAGCACCTCCGCACGCGCCTGCCGAAACTCGACAGTCGCTTGCACCGCCGCTGACAGTCCCTGCAGACTCAGCAACTGCCGGCGGTGCCTCTCCCGAGCATCCTCAGAAACCTCATAGCCAGTGGCCGCTACGGCACAATCCCGCTGAGGAATCTCAAGCACCTCGTAGCCATCATATGCCGTCAGACTGCGACTCCACACCTTCTGCGAGGAAAACACCGCCCCATATCGCCTCACACCCACCTCATCCAGCCGTACCGACAGACTCAACTGCAGCCCAAACCCACCCTCTGAATACATCCGCTCGACAGCCCTCAACTCCGCTGCCGTCAGCCCCGCCACATAACGGCGTCGCTCACCTGATTCCACAGGCTCCGACCAAAGCACCAGCCAGCCACCAGTCATGCCCTTCCCCGACACATAACTCACCTCCTCCGGTAACAGCCCGTCCAGCACCGCATCGTCTTCCGGGCCGGGAAGCTGCTCCGACTGCTGTCCCACCTGCAGCCTCCACCGGCCACCGTCACGACGCCAAACCACTGATACGCGAGCCGCACCACCCGCTGCCGTCACCACCTGCCGTACACGCACCGGCCGATAGCCACACTCCCGCAACTCCTCTGCGATCTCGAGGAATCTGTCGAATGCCAAAGACAGACACATGGCCGATCGATCGTTCACCACGCCACCACACGACTCAAGCTCCCGCCGCAGCCCCGCGCTCATATCCTGCCAGTCAGTCCCCAGCGGCTCGTCACCCCACACGCGAGTCGCCTTCTCTGCCACCACGTCCTGCAATCGACTGATAACACCGTCTGACAGCCTCTCCAGAGCCGGCATCAATACCCCAAACGACTCGACTCCCGACTGCAGCACCAGTTCGGCCAGAGCTGCTGCATCTTCCCGCACAACGTCGGCCAGAACACCCAGAGCCACCGCTCGCTGCAAGGGCCCCAGAGTATTCCCGGAATACAACCTCGTCAGGATCGGAAGAAGCTGCGGAAACGCCGGACTCAGCAACTCCTGCAGCGCTGGTACATCCGTCGGCCGCTGCTTCACAAGCTCCAGTGCCAGAAATTCGGCCGCTGAACCAAATGCCGACTCCGCCTCCGCATCGCTTCCATGCAGCAACCAGGTGGAAATCAGACAGGCTGCATTCAGACGTCGCGATGAACTCTCACTGCCGGATGACAGCACCCCCAACAGCCCCGGACGCAATGGCTCGGACAAACGACGAAATATCCCCGCCATGACGGGCAACTGCTCCACACGACAGGCCAACAGCAGCTTCTCAATCGCTGACAGCAACTCCGGATCAATCTCCTCCCCCAGCGCCACCAGGCCGGCTGCAAGGTTCAACTGCTGATCCGTTCCTGCCTGCACAAGCTGCAACTGCCGTCGAAGCTCAGGCACAGCATAACGAACACGCGTTTTCAACGACTCGATGTCCATCGCAACTGCAGCAGCACGAGCATCCCTCAACCCCTGCACCAAATCCACCATCTCTCGTTGCCGTACCGAAGACTCAGCACGTCGATACACCAGAAATCCACACAACAGACATATCAGCAGCACACTCAGAACAGTCCCGCTTCGACGCATATGGCGCCGTCCCGCCACCTGCATCATGCGCCGCTGACTCTCCTCCCAGCGACTGCGATCCGTGCGACGAAGAATTTCCAGCCACTCCCAAAGCGAAGGCAATTGACGGGGCTGCTGACGAGCATTCCAGGCCGCGGCCCGGTCCTCCAGCATCAGTTCAACTCGCCCCTCCACAGTCTCTCGCTGCTTCTGGCTCAGCCAGGTCCTCAAAGAAGGTACCAAAAAATCGTGTGTCAACTGATAACACACAATTTCAGAACCGCTTTCGCCAGCCTTCGAATCCACGCCACCCGGCGACTCCGTGACAGTTACCAGACGCAGATCCTGCTCCAGGATCCGCAACAGCTCAGCAAACTCCTCAGCTCGGCCCGCATAACACGAAGCCTCCCGCAACTCGGACAGCGTTCGACGAACACCACGGATCTCCCGATCCACACCCGGCAACATGGACTTGAGTACCCGCCGCGCCCCCTCCGCATGCAGCCGATACTCAGGATTCGCCTCCCGACCACAGAACATCTGCTCCAGAAAACTGACACCCACGCCCTCCGCACCGCCAACTTCCTGCAATGACTCCGGAGACCAAATACGACGACGCATCATCTCCGCGAAAACCGAGACATGAACTGATATCACCCGGCCATCCCGAGCAAGTAATCGCGCCGCGGACCGCAGGAACTCCGACTGAGCCTGCGTCAGCTCATCTGCTCGCTCCGGCAATCGACCATACGCACGTCCCAACATTCCCAGCACACGCTCCGTGTGCTCCGTATCAAACAAGTCCACTGCCGCGAAATTCCACCCCTCCACCAGCCGACTCTCCACAAGCCGCATGAATCGACCTGCCGCCAGAGCAAAATCATCCCGGATCATCAGCACCGCCTGCAGGTGAGATCCATCACACTGACGCAGCGCCAGCACCAGTTCACTGTCTGCAGCCGCTGCGTTCCCCGACAACCACTGCTCAAACTGATCCAAAAATATCACCACCTTGCCACCACCGGAACGCCGCAGAATCGCAAGACTCTCCACCAGATCTGCTGCACCAACTGCTGCCGGAACCAGACTTTGTACCGCTTCCCGCAGACGATCCTCCGTCCCGGTCGCAGACGCGTCCACACAGATCGCATGCACGTCAGCACCCAGACGCGGTATCACCCCCGCACGCACCAGCGAGGATTTCCCACAACCACTTGGACCATACAAAAGTCCGACAGAAAATGTCTTCGAAGAATTTCGCTCCTCCAGTCGCACCTTCCAGAAAGCAACACTCTCGGGAAGCCCCTGACGATTGCGCAGGCCCGGAAGCAGACTCAGGAAAAACACAGAGTCAGCCGACTCAAATGATCGCAAACCACGAGGCAACACCCCCGCTTCAGACTCCGCTGCCGCTGCCCCAGGCTGCAGGAACAACTGCAGGTCCTCAATCAGCTCCGCTGCCGTCTGATAACGCTCGGTGGCCAGCCGCGATAACGCCTTTAAACAAATCCGCTGCAACTCAGATGAGACTCCCGCAGATACCTCCTGCGGAGGACGCACCACCGCTGCCCTAACTGCTCGCAACACCTCCGAAACTTTGCCGCCACGAAAGGGCTTCTCACCCGTCAGCAACTCATACAGAATCACACCCATCGAAAACAAATCACTCCGCCCATCCAGACGATGCCCTTCACCACACACCTGTTCCGGACTCATATATGCCGGTGTTCCCGACACCACATTCGCCTGCAAATACTCGGATTCCTGTATCGCCAGGCCAAAGTCCGCCAGAAATGCAGACCCCGTTCGACTTTCAATCAGTATGTTGTCAGGCTTCACGTCACGATGAACACAGCCCTGACGATGAGCATGTCCCAGTGCCGCAATCACCGGAATCAACAACTGCACTCCCTCTCGCTCAGTCGGACGCGACCGCCGGAACAGCCCCCCTAATGTCTCACCCTCGATGTAACGCGTCACCAGGTACACCGCACCCGTATCCGTCTTTCCCACATCGTAAATCGGCAAAATATTCGGATGCTCAAGGCCCGCAACCAACCGAGCCTCCCGCAGATATTCACGCCTGCGCCCCACATCCGCCAGTCGCTCCTCCGACGGAATCTTCACAGCAACATCACGCTGAAGCTCCAGATCACGAGCCAGAAAGACTCGACCAAAACTGCCCTGACCAAGCAGCCGGTCCAGACGATAACGCCCCTGCAAAACCTCACTGTCCGAGATCCGTATCACTTCCGTGATGTCCTGATCAACATCAGCAGCAGAGCCATGACTTCGCAAGGTTTGGCTAAGATCCGGAAAACGCGTCTGAATCTCACGATCAGTCAACGGATCCTGCGTGGATCGCCGAGCCTCCAATTCACCGATCGCTAACTCCAGCCGCCAGTCACGATCGCCCGGAAGTGCTGACAAAGCCCCCAGATAATCCTCGACAAGGCGGTTCTCTCCCCGCCCCCAGCGCAATAGCTGATCACGACGCAGACCACACAGAAGGTCCTCTGCACGAATCCCTCGACTCAGAGCACCTTTCGCAGCTTCAACGACTGCCGAAAACTCCAGCTTCGCCGAAGCTTTTCCCCACAAGGCACTGACGTCTGATTCAAATGACATGGCAGCTGATCACCCTTACCACTTACGGAATATCACAACACTGAGCCACGTTCAGCATAACACAATTCCGACAAGCCTCCATTGTCACACCCAACGAACATTGCGATGCAAAAAAAAAGCCGCCCTGCTTTTCGCAGAACGGCAGCTCAATCACACCCTGAAGCTCAGAACTTCACCAACAGGCAACCCAGCATCACTCCGGCAAACGAGCTGATGAGACCGCCGGAAATTCACCCGAACAGGCTCGCATGAATTCCACCAAATCCACCTTCTGAGCAGCCGTCAGCTTCAACGGAACCATCTTGTCGCTCAGCCACTTGTTCTTGTGACCGCCCTTGGCGTAGTGCTCCACCACGTCCTCCAGCGTCAGCAGACTGCCGTCATGCATGTACGGTGCAGAATGAGCCACGTTGCGAATCGTCGGCGTCTTAAAGGCTCCCTTGTCCTTTTCCACCTTCGTCACCACATAGCGACCAAAGTCCGGCTCCTTCTTCTCCATACCAATACCCAGATTGTGATACTGCTCGTCAGCCAGATTCGCACCCACGTGACAGTTGCTGCAGCCCACTTCCTTGCTGAAAAACAACGCCATCCCACGCAGTGCACTGTCAGACATAGGATTCCCCGAAGCACCGGCACGGGCCGCTTCGTAATCCGCCTTCGTCGTCTCGTCGTCCAGAACGTCCTGCAAATCGTCACCGCTCAGTCCCGCAAACTTCGACCACGCCTCCTGGTAGTCATACGGCGATGGACCAGTCACCAGAACTCGCTCAAATGCCGCAATCGCTCGACCCACGTTGTCAATCGTCACGCCCTCGCCAGGAAACACCTTGTCGAACTGCATCGCATAGGCAGGAATTCCCTTCAAAGTCTTCACGGCGTTCTCGTGAGTATTCCCCATTTCAATCCCGGCCTGAATCGGACCGACAGCCTGAGCCTCCAATGAACCGGCACGGCCGTCCCAAAACTGCGCATCGCTCAGAATTCGATTGTAACTGATCGGCGAATTCCGTCCGCCCTTCGCTCCACCAATACCAATGCCCGTCGGAGTGTGTCGGGAATACCCCTCCTGCGGATGATGGCACGAAGCACAGCTGACCGTATTGTCCTTCGACAATCGGGTATCAAAATACAACTGACGACCCAGCTCCACCTTAGCACGAGTCAGCGGGTTCTTCTCCAAACCCTTCATCTGAGCCTGACCCAGAGCCAGCCCCAGCGGCAACTGCACATCCAGCACCTCATGGTTCTTCGGATCCGACAGCCACCCCTGAACCTGCTCCACCGTCAATGGACCAGTACCCGGAATACCCGCCGTCAAAGAAGCATCGCTGCCAAGTACCACCTTCTCAGCTGCCCGCACCCCCGACATCGCAAGCGAAGCAAGGCCCAGTGCCAGACATGCTGTCAGTCTGATCGCCCTCATCAAAATCTCCCTCTAAAAAAGACCAACAAATCCGAAATTCTCCGGCCCGCAAGCAACCGCGCAGACAGACCTCCGTGCCCGGCTGCTTATTCTAGACCAAACCACTGCTCGTGCCAGGACCAGCCTCGCCAATCCTGCCGACCCCGAGAACCCACGCTGCAAAACACCCCCTAAAACACCAGCATCAACAAAAATCGCCTGAAAACCTGCACACAAGTGCACATCACTCGGAGTATTTTCCGGCTCGCTCCAACAATAACTGCCGCAACTGCATCACAAACTGCCCACGCGAAACCACCAGCCCAAAACCGACCGCCCGAGCAGCCTCCAGACGCTGCACATGCACGTGCGGACCAAACGCAATCGCCCGCCGTAATACATCCGCACCGCAATTCGCCGAAATCTGCCAGACATCCACGTTGGACGCGAGGTCCACACACAGAATTACCCCGGCTTGATCCGCAACACCAACTGTCTCTGACAACGATCGCAAATTGCAAAAACCCAGCCCCAGCTGTTCTGCCGCACCACTGACACTGCTCAGAAGCATCAGGTCCGTTGAATATAAAACAACCACAGCACGCTCACACCCGTCAGCTGAGTCCACCACAGTATCCCTCCGTCAAGCCCCTTCGCACCGCCCCCACCAGGCAGGAATAACGTCCGACAGTGCGCTGACTAAGCTCAGAAGCAGGCTAAGTTCCGCCCGATCCTGCTGCACCACGACCTCGCTCACTCCCCTGTGAGTGATCGTGCGAATGGTCGTGAGAGTGATCGTGCGAATGGTCGTGAGAGTGATCGTTCGAATGATCGTGCGAATGGTCGTGAGAGTGATCGTGAGAGTGATCGTGTGAGTGATCGTGTGAGTGATCGTGTGAGTGGTCGTGTGAATGGTCGTGCGAATGATCAGGGGGCGACATTGCAGTACCGACCCTCATCTGCCATGCTGCCTCCGCCGCGCGGTACACATCCCGCAGTGGAACGCCGGCCGCTGCAGCCACCGCCGCACACGCGGCAAACTCCGGAGCAAACGTCTCCGCAACCCCCTGCCCCCAGCCACGCTTGCCCGGAACCGGCCCCCAGACCGTCTGCACCGTCACCGACTCGCGCTGCCGCACCGAACGCTCCAGTTGCAGTCGCCTGACTCCCAGAGTCCCCGTTTCTGCAAACAACACCTGCTCCAGCCCCGTCGCTGCCCCCGGTCGACACAAACAGCTCACAATCACCCCGGGCCGCCCTTTCTTCATCTGCACCGGGATCACCCACACATCCAGCGCGCCAGCCGCGGTGAGTCGCTCCCGTACAAAGCCCACCGCCTCACCCGTAACATCATCCAGCGTCGTTTCCAGCAGCGTCACCAATTCGGTCTGCACGCCCCCGGCAACCGTTCCAATGAAAATCCGCAGCACATTCGCCCGCTCCGGAAAAGTCATCGTCCCGCACCCACAGCCAATCGACTCGATCGTCATTGCCGGCAACGGCCCAAAGCTGTCGGCCAGCACCTTCACGATCGCTGCACCGGTAGGAGTCGTCAGTTCGGCATCAATCGGTACTGCAGACAGCGGAATTCCCCTGAGTATCTCAGCGGTTCCCGGGGTCGGCACGGGACAAATACCATGATCAATCCGCACAAACCCGCGCCCAGGCGGCACGGCGTTGCAGACCACGCGATCAATCTTCAGCAGGTCAAACGCAACGGCCGTCCCGATGATGTCCACAATCGAGTCGATCGCACCAACCTCGTGAAAGTGAATCGTCTCCACCGACACACCATGCACCCGCGACTCGGCTTCGGCAATCACCTGAAACATCTGCAGCGCCAGCGATTTCTGCCGTGCCGTGAGCACAGACCGCTCAACCAGAGCGCGGATGTCCGCAAGGTGCCGATGCGCATGCTGCTCAGGATGATCCACCAAAGCATGCAAAGACCGAAAACCACCCTTGATTACCGTTTCCAGCCGCAGTCGCACATCCGGCAGCCCCAGCGACTGAATCGCCGCTCGCACCGCCTGCACGTCAGCACCGGCGTCAATCAGTGCCGCCAGCGTCATGTCGCCACTGATCCCGGTAGCACATTCCAGCCATGCTGTCCGCATCTGCACTCCGCTCCTGTTCCAGCCCCCAAAAAAGAAACCCGGCCTGCATCTGTCGGCCGGGTCTGCGAGTTTTACTCAGCCCAATTCCCGCAACTCACTTCTTCACGGCACCCTGAGCGCGAATGCGGTCCAGCGGAGATCCCGTGAGTGGCACCGCTGTCGGCGCCGGAGCAGCAGGGGCCGGGGCCGCTGGTGCCGCCGGGGCAGGTGCAGCTTCCGCCACTGGTTCCGCCACCGCGGCAGGCTTCGCAGCCGCAGCACGGATCTTATCCATTGGAGACCCGCCGGGGGCAGCAGCCGGCTTGCTCGCGGCCGCCCGAATCTTGTCCAGCGGCGATCCTGCGACAGCAGGCGCCGCAGCAGCCGCTGGCTTGACCGCAGCCGCACGGATCTTATCCATCGCCGAACCACCACCCGCCGCAGGCGCCGCGGCTGCCGGTGCCGCGGCCTTGACCGGCTTCTCGGCTTTCTCTGACGCCGCCGGTTTCGCGACCGGAGCATCCACTACGGTCAGAAAGCCAGGGTCAATGTCATACCAGGCGATGTCCACACCGTTGTTGAATTCCACAAGCGCCCGGCAATTCATGTTCACCGTTCGCACTTTGCCCGTCAGCGAGGCAAATCGCTTGAGCTCAGGCGAAGTGGCCGAAACCACGACCCATTTGTCCGTCAGTTCTGTCTTCAGTCGTTCAGCACGGTCAATCAGTGACACAGCCGGTTTCCTGTCAGTCAACGATCTCAGGCCGGGATCCGCCACAGGTCACCCTGCACACCGCCATCCAGCAGCGGCGCAATTCCTGTCGCTCCCGAATGCCACATTGTGGAATATCGCCGTCAACCTTTCAAGCCGCGAATGAGCCTCAGCTGAGGCTCTCCCACTGTCTGGACAGACCGCCCGCAGGACCTGCGAAAAATCACCGTTCCACGTGCAAATCCCCCCAAAACCTGTTAAACACACGCTGCGTTGCCCGCCCCCGACTCTCTACGGTATACCCTATGGCCACCCCCAACGTCTGCGTTCTCCGCGCTCCAGGCACCAACTGCGACATCGAAACCGCCTGGGCCTTCGAACTCGCCGGTGCCCGGCCCGAACGACTGCACCTCAACAGACTGCTCGAAAATCCCGCACGACTCGCGGATTTCCAAATCCTCTGCATCCCCGGCGGCTTCAGCTACGGAGATGACCTCGGTGCCGGCATCATCTTCTCCCGTCAGCTCCGCGGACAACTCAACGATGCCATCCGGCAGTTCCTCACCGCCGACAAACTCGTGCTCGGCATCTGCAACGGCTTCCAGACCATCCTCAAAGCCGGCCTGCTGATGCGCCGCGGAGTCGCCAGCCCCGCCGAAAGTGGCCTCGAATCCGACGTCACGCTCACATGGAACAGCAACGGCCGATACACCGATCGCTGGGTCCGCCTCAAAGTCGCCTCCCGCAACAGCGTGTTTCTGCGCGATATCGACGAATTCGACGTGCCCATCGCTCACGCAGAAGGTCGCATTGCCGTCCGCCAGCCACAACTCCTCGAACAACTCCGACAGCATCACCAGATCGCTCTCTGCTACTGGTCCCCCCGCGCAGCACAACTCGCAGCCGCCTCCGGTGACCCCACTCGCATCGAACTGCTCCCCGAACCCGAAAACCCCAATGGCTCGCTCGCCAATATCGCCGGACTCTGCGACGAAACCGGCAAAGTTCTCGGATTAATGCCACACCCCGAACGCTTCCTGTTCGCCACACAACACCCGCACTGGACCCGCAAAGGTCTCCGCGGCGAAGGGGACGGCATTCGTATCTTCCGGAACGCCGTGACATGGTTCGCCTGACCACAATCTGCGCTCGTCACAGTCACAACCGAAACCGCCGGAGCGGCAGCCGCTGCATGCTGCCGCGCCTGCTCCTGCTGATGCTGTTGCCGCTGCTGCACCGCAGCTCGCCGGCAGTCGCTCAAAATGCACGCCTCCACGACCTGCGACTTCACCAGATTCAACTTATCGGCACTCACAACAGCTACCACATCGCCCCCCACAAATCCGTTGGCGAACTCATCCGCCTCGCAGGACCATCCGTCCTACAGGCCATCGAATACTCACACAAACCGCTCCCGGAACAACTGCAGCAACTGCAAATCCGACAACTTGAACTCGACCTCTTCGCAGACCCTGACGGCGGACTCTTCGCCAAACCACTCGCCCGCAATCTCCTCACAGCAGGTCATCAGGATCCCGGACCGGATCCCAATGCCGATGGCAGCCTCAGTCAGCCCGGCATCAAAGTCCTCCACGCCGCCGGCTTCGACTACGCCACCAATGTCACCACCCTGCAGCTGGCCCTGCAGCAGATTCGCCAATGGTCCCGGACAGCACCACACCACCTCCCGGTCATGATCCTCCTGGAACTGAAAGAGTCCGTGCCGAATCCACCCGGGGTCCGGCTGGTGCCCTGGGATGCCACCCGAATCAAAGAACTCGACCAGCTCATCCTCGAAATCTTCCCGCCAGCCACACGACTGATCCCCGCAGATCTCAGACAGCCCGCAGATCGCTCCGTCCGCGACGCCGTGCAAAAACGCGGCTGGCCGCCGCTGCAGGACCTGCAGGGCAAAGTCTTCTTCTGCCTCGATAACGAAGGAACCTGGGTCCGGCGGTACCTCGACGCCCAGCCACAGCCCGAACAAGCCCCTTTGTTTGTCTCCGCAGACACCAGCCACCCACTCGCTGCATGGTTCAAACGCAATGATCCGGTAACCCAGTTCGACGAAATCCAAAACCTCGCCAAACAGGGCTTCCTGATCCGCACCCGTGCCGATGCAGACACCACCCAGGCCCGCTCCAATGACTCCACACGCCGCGAAAAAGCTTTCGCCAGCGGCGCTCAATACATCAGCACAGACTTCCCGGAACCTGTGGCCACCTTCTCTGACTACTGCGTTTGCTGGCCAGACCAGGCCCCCGCACGCATCAGCCCACTGTTTCCCTCAAGCACTCTCAAACCCGCCGCTTCCGACTGGGAAGCAGCAACCGAACCCTGATCGTCCCGCCCGCCGCCAACCAGCCGCTGAAATCGGAGCCCCCCCGGATGTGGTCCATGCACGGAAAAGTCGCTGTCGTCTCAGGAGCCGCCCAGGGACTCGGAAAAGCCACCGCTCTCGCTCTCGCTGAAGCCGGAGCTGATCTCGTTCTGATCGACCGCAACCTCACCGCTGCCGAACAAACCAGCCAGCAGATTCAGGCCCTCGGACGACGCACTCTCGTGTCCGGCTGCAATGTCTCAGACCCCGCTGCCATCGCCGAACTGTTCACCACCATCGACAGCCAGTTCCCCACCGTCGATTTCCTCGGAAATATCGCCGGCGACGGCTGCCTCGCCCGCCCCGAAGAACTCTCCATCGACGACCTCCACCGCGTCCTCCAAAACCTCGTCGTCGGTCGCTTTGCCATGTGCCAGCAGGCCGGACGACGCATGCTCAAACAAGGCACAGGATCCATCATGAATATCGGGTCCCTCGCCAGCAGCACCGCACTCGGCCGCGGACACATCGCCTACAGCATGGCCATGGGCGCTGTCATCCAGATGACACGCGAACTCAGCACCGAATGGGCCCACCGGGGTGTCCGAGTCAACTGCGTGACACCCGCTCAGGTCGTCAACCCCAGCCTCCAGGCTCGCATGGCCGACGACCCACAACTCGAAGCCCGCTTCCTCAAAGGCATCCCCGCCAATCGACTGGGACAGCCCGATGACATCCGCGGCATCGCTCTGCTGCTGGCTTCCGATGCCTCCGCCTGGATCACCGGTGCCATCATCCCACTCGACGGCGGCAATATGGCAATGAACGCCGGAGCGACCCCCGGACACCAGCTGGAAAAAGTCCAGTCGTTCAGCCCCAAATCCTGAAGCCGCACCCATTCGCCCGCCGCCACCGCCACCGCCACCGCCACTCGCCCCGGCAGGAGCCAGCCCCGCGGCCTCCCTCACAAAACAAATTTCACACAAAACACATTTCACAATTGACACACTACATACAGAACCCCATAATTCCCACAGCAACACACCCGCAACGCCAACCGCTTCAACACAAAACACCACACCCCACAGACCACTCCCATGAAAGCCAACGCCGGCGGAAACCTCCAACCACAGCACGTCTACGGACGCGACCACTTCATCGAATTCCTCTGGCAAACCCTCCAATCCCAGTCCATCCTCCAGTCCGGCGAAAGACGAACAGGCAAAACGCAAATCCTCCGCAAAATGCTGCAGCAGCCAAAACCCGGCTGGAAACCCGTCTTCCACGACCTTGAAAAAATCCACTCGGCACTCGAATTTGCTGAACTCGTCTACGACGACATTCAGCAGTTCCTCGGCACCGCCACTCGCGCTAAAAACTTCATACAGCGATGGTTCGAACACAACGAAACTGATTACATCAACCTCAAAGGTCGCACTCCCGACCAGCAGCCGGCACTCGCAGTTCCGCAGCTAAAACAGCACCTTGCCGCAGGCACCTCAGCACCGCCCGACCACGATCACCTGCTGCAGCTGCTCAGACTGCTCGACGCAGACCACTACATCACTCGCGATACCCTCGGACACTACCACTTCCGCAGCCAGCTCATCCGACGCTGGTGGAAACTTGATCGAGCTCTATGAATACACCTGCCCATACACAAACCGGCCAGCACCTCATCA
>Ga0209990_10002138_pt1 | contig 15809 bp, 14 predicted proteins | sample NOAtaG_6_FD_187304 | JGI IMG/M metagenome (GOLD analysis project Ga0209990, IMG submission 187304) | Freshwater lake microbial communities from Lake Erie, under a cyanobacterial bloom - NOAA_Erie_Diel5S_2200h metaG (SPAdes) (version 2) | ecosystem: Environmental > Aquatic > Freshwater > Lake ...
TCGTAATTTCGATTAAACTGCTCAAATTGATCAAAATTCTCAGGAATATCACGAATATGCATCCGTAAGCCCACCTCTCGATAAAAGTAAAAACAAGCTAGTTGCTCATTACGAGTTAGCGATCGCCATCCATAGCGATCTAACCAACGAATTGGTTCGTAAATGAATGTGCTGAGGACATAGATAAAGTCTTCGTTGCTAATTGGAAATCGCCCATGCATTTGGTTCATGCGCCGTAAGGCTCTTTGACCGCGATCGCTATCATAGCCATGTTCAACAATTTCCGACATGATTAGTTCTGTATCGTCGTAACGCTTACGGGGTCGCTTAATCAATTCTCCTGTTTTTGCTAAGAGCCTAGAGATGGCAGGAATAGCATAGGTGCGAAATAGGGCAAATTCTAAAGCTCGCTCAATATCCCAAGGAAAAACTTGATACGTAAGTAAAAAGACAATTTCTTGGCAATCATGCTGTGGATCTAGTTGGGCAATACGTTCTGTAATTGGCTTTTTCATCGCTTTCTCATAATCTTTTGACTTACGCAGTGAGTAGATGTGGCACGGGCAAAACCCCTACCACATCTACTCAAAACTCAATCTACTCTGTTGACTTGCGTAAATCACAAAAAGTTTATTATAAAAGTTTTCATTTTACTGTAGACAAAATGAAAACTTTTATAGCAATAAGGGATGTACCAATAAAAATTGCCCTACCAAGTTTATATATAGCTTCTATTCTGCTTAGCCAAAGCTGGCTGAGCAGAATAGAAGCCACAGGTACTCTAATTTATACATGTCTTTAAAAGTATGGTACAAAGTACCGCAATTCCATTAGCCGCATTCTTGATAGTTATGATAGTTATAACTGTAGGACTGTAATTTATAAATGTGATAGAACAATTGCCAGAAATAATTTTCGGTTAAACCGCAGGTAGATGCACCTCGTAAGACCACGTTGGAATACCAATCATTAGGTGCAAGTTCTCGGGCTAGCTTATTGACAACACTATAGGTTCTGACATTGGTATAAACTTTTTGATTAACTATTACGGAGATAAATTCATGTTGATAACCACCTTTTGAGACATCTTCGCGAATATCTAAGCGATCGCTAAGACGCAGTGGCAAGCAATAGAGGACTCCTTCTACATAAGAGCTAGGATCTTTGACAATATCTAAGCAACCACAACCGCGATGAGGTGAACGGTAATAAAAGCCAAGCTTGTAACCATTTAAACGGGCGACACCAACAACATATTGATGGGCAGACTCACCGAGCGATCGCTTTAAATCCACAGGACACATACAGGAGCCATAAGCAAAGTAGTAAAACATCGGCTCAGAAGAATGAACATATTCACCGTTAGAGCTTTCAGTATTTGATAACTCTTGTGTCTTTAGGGATTTGAGCATGTCTACCATGACAATATCTTTGGCAAAAAATATTTAGTATTCTGGGATACTTACAAAAAGTATAGAGCTTTGTGTATGCTCAACAGAGTCAATTATTACTAATGCTTTTTATCTAGAAACTCTATACATAACTTAAATCTAGTTGGAATTTATTTAATTTAGTATGTCGCAGATAATTTCAAAAAAATATGTCCGAGTATACCAAACCAGATCCAGAATCAGAAATTTTATCAAGTGATGTGTTGTCAGAGCCTCAACCAAAATCCAAAACTCCACTATGGGAATTAGCATTGGTATTTGGAAGGTTAGGCTCAATCGCCTTTGGAGGACCTGCAGCGCATATTGCCCAGATTGAATTGGAAGTCGTGCAGCATCGGCGCTGGCTCAGTCGCGAAAAGTTATTAGACTTGTTAAGTATTAGCAATCTTATTCCTGGTCCGAACTCAACGGAGTTAGTCATTCATATTGGTTTGGAGCAAGCGGGATGGCAGGGATTAATCGTGGCAGGAACTTGTTTTATCTTGCCTGCGATGTTATTAGTCTGGGGATTGGCGATCATCTATGTCGAATATCAGAAACTTCCTGCGGTAGGTTGGTTGCTTTATGGAGTTAAACCCGTAATTATTGCAATTATTGCCCAATCCCTCTGGAAACTTGGGAAATCTGCTTTGAAAAATATTCCCACTTGGATTGCAGGGCTTGTAGTTTTAGCTATGTACTTTCTCCAAATTAATGAAGTTACATTAATGCTAGGTGCGGGTGTAGTAGTTAGCCTTGTTCGCAATTTAATATCCTCGAAAAATTCTAAATCCCTATCAATTTTCTTTTTTCCTTTTTCATCTGTTCCCTTACCTTTAGGGGCGATCACCACAAATATCACACCTACTATCACACCAAAGCCGTGGCATACCGTATTTTTCAGTTTTTTAAAAATTGGGTCTGTGCTATATGGGAGTGGCTATGTTTTGCTTGCCTTTGTGCAACAAGAATTTGTTGATCGCACCCATTGGCTGACATCACAGCAATTGTTAGATGCGGTAGCAATCGGGCAATTTACTCCAGGACCTGTTTTAACTACGGCTACCTTCATTGGCTATCTCTTAGCAGGAAACTTGGGAGCGATCGCTGCTACGGTTGGCATTTTTTTACCAGCGTTTATCCTAGTCTTAGCGGTCAATCCTTTTGTGGCTAATTTACGCAAATCTCCTTGGACATCAGGCTTTCTCGATGGCGTAAATGCTGCTTCTATTGGCTTGATGGCAGCCGTGGCATGGGAATTAGGGAGGAGTACTTTGATTGATATTTGGACAGTTGTATTGGCGATCACTAGTCTCACAATTTTGCTCAAATTTCCCAAGTTCAATTCCGCTTGGTTAATAATCGCTGGTGGTGTGATCGGTTGGTTACTTAAGTTTAAGTTGCTTGTCTAAGGTCGTTATAGAGGTTCATTTTCGTTTTGCCAGATAGCTCGCACAACTTTAATCTCATCGTAGGTATATTCCTCTCGAAGATGATCGAAGAGATTTCGCAGAGAATCACCACCAATGACTTCTAGAGCTTCATAAATGACGTTTTGGCGTTCTGGAGATACAAGGCGATCAATATTAATAGCATAGCCAGATTCTAATAATTGCGTCAGATGCGTCCAGACTGTTGCAGGTTTTAATCCGCGATCGCGAGCGATTTCGTCGATATCTAGACCATTCTCGTACATGGCTAGGGTTTCGCGCTGTGTACTTACCTTAGAAATCTTCGCTTTGGGTGTAACAGATTCTGGCTTTACCCTAGAGTTTACTGATGCTGTAGGCTCCGCAGGTGGATATTGGAGATGATGTTCGAGAATAATCGCGATAAAATCATCGGCATATTGTTCTAATTTTTTTGCACCAACACCCGATAGTTTGGCAAAATCCTTGCGCGTAGTGGGTTGCTGCTCTGCCATTTGATTGAGCGTAGCATTACTGAAAATCACATAGGGAGGGACTTCCTGTCCATCGGCAAGATTTTTGCGTAATAAGCGGAGTCTCTTAAAGAGAATTTCGACATCAACAGGGCTTTCGCTCGTTTCCCGTTCAACAACGGTTGCAGGTTCCGTATCCCGTTCTATTGGCAGTAGCACATTACGCTGACCCCGCATCACTTCCCAACTGCGATCATTAAGTTTGAGAATGGCATAACCATCAGTTGTTTGGGTTAAATAACCTTGATGAAGTAGCGATCGCGAAAGTTGTCGCCATTCGTCAAGACTGCGATCTTTCCCAATACCATAGGTCGAGAGTTGATCATGCTGGTGTTGTAAAACCTTTTCTTTGCGAGAACCACGCAATACATCGATGATATGCCCTGCTCCGAAGCGCTCCTTAGTTCTTGCCACACAGGATAAAAACTTTTGTGATTCCACTGTCCAATCTTCCATTGGCTTAGGTGTGAGGCAGTTATCACAGTTGCGGCAATTGCCATGAAAGTTCTCACCAAAATAACGGAGGAGAATAGCGCGGCGACAGGTCACACCTTCAGCATAGTCTACGACTTGGCGCAGTTGCTGATAGGCGATACGTTGTTCTGCTTCTAATGGCTCATTACTATGGGGATCGACCTTCTGCGCGATCAAATATTTAATTGTTTCTAAATCCTGATAGCCCAAAAACAAAGTACAGTGAGAATCTTCACCGTCACGTCCTGCTCGTCCCGATTCCTGATAATAGCCTTCAATATTTCTGGGCAAATCATAATGAATCACAAACCTGACATCAGGCTTATTGATGCCCATCCCAAATGCGATCGTAGCAACCATCACCTGCACATCATCACGAATCCAGCGCGTCTGATTTTCTTCTCTTTCCTTTGCGCTTAAGCCTGCATGATAGGGAATTGCGGCAATACCATCCTCTCTCAATCTCTCAGCAATCTCAGTTACCCGCTTCCGACTGAGACAATAGACGATCCCTGAACCTTGCATTCTTTTAATTTGCTGTAAGAGATTCAGATAGGATTGCTCGGTTCCTTGTTTAGGAATAACTTCATAATAAAGATTAGTACGATTGAAACTAGCAACATGGATATATGGCTGATACATTCCTAACTGTTGGCTAATATCTTCACGGACACGTTCAGTTGCCGTTGCAGTCAAGCCAATTACAGGTACATCAGGATATAACTGGCGTATCTGTCGCAATTGACGATATTCAGGACGAAAATCATGCCCCCATTCTGATACGCAGTGTGCCTCATCGATCGCAAATCCCGCAATACCAATTTTTTGATTAACAATCTTTAAAAACTCGATGAACTGCTGAGCAAATAAACGTTCGGGAGCTACATAAGTTAATTTAATCACTCCATCTAAAACTGCCTGCGAACGTAGATTCGCTTCTCGAACTGACAAAGTACTATTTAAAAAAGTTGCGCCAATACCATTCTCTTTAAGCGCCGTAACTTGATCCTGCATTAAAGCGATCAATGGCGAAACAACGATAGTGACACCATCTTTTAATAATGCAGGCAGTTGAAAGCAAATGGATTTTCCACCCCCTGTTGGCATAATTGCCAAGGTATCCCGCCCAGCCAGATGTGCCTCAATAATCTCACGTTGACCTGCCCTAAAGGAGTCATAACCAAAATATTGTTTCAGTGTTTGCTGTAAAGAATCGCTTGTCATAAATAAGGTTGTTGCCGCAGGTTTCGCTAATTTCTGATATTTTCCTAAATTGTAGTCGCCGAAATTTTTACAATAAAGGTTGGTAAATCAAACTCATTTAAATTAACTGGTGCATTGTTTCTGGGAAGAATTTTTAAGTTAGTTCCTATATAAAACACCATATCAGTTTGAAATTCGGCATTACAAGTTTTTCTGAAACTACAGTTAAGTATTCATAAATGCAAATAATTAGCTAGACATAAGTAAACTAAAAACCGAGAGTTTTGTTCCGCCCGCTACGCGGGCGAAACAAAACTCTGGTTTGGGTTTTAATTAAGTTGAGCTACTTATTTGCAAAAGATGCAAATATACTAGATTACCATATAAGCAACTCCATTCTCGTGGGTGTGAATTGATCTAACGGGTGATGTTACGTGGAAGTTTCTAAGACCCTCACCCCTAGCCCCTCTCCATTAATGGGAGAGGGGAACAAGAAATTAGTCTAGCTCCCCCTCTCCCATTAATGGAGAGCAGAGTGGTTTCATTTTCGGAAAAGCAAACAGGAACGGAGAGGCAGAAAATTTAGAAAGAGGAAATCAATAAGAAAAAGAGCAAGAGAGAATAGCAAAAACTTGATGAACTTGATTAGCGAGAACCCTTTGACTCTGAGGAATTGTGCGATAGCTAAGGCGACGAACAGTGGTCAAGATAAAACAGTGAATAATTGCCCAAATAGTAGTAGCATTACCACCACGACGTAAACCCGTATCCTCTTGAAAAAGGACATCGCGCACTCAATGTAAGCGATTTTCAATCCCCCAGTGTAGGCGACTTGGGTCAAGAAACTGAGAAGCCTTGAGAGACAAATCAGAAATATAACCAACTGACTCGACAAAAGGCTGTGCATCACGCCAGCCCTCACGTTCGACATAAATTAAGGACTGTAGAGACGACCAATGTTCACGCAGGCGAGTCGGTGCACGATAAACCCAAACACGACGACGCACTTGACGACTGTGAGATTTGTCAAACTCTTCAGCATAGCTAAGGGCTGACGTAGTTTGAGGTAAGTGCTCCAAAGCCTTGAGCAGAGGAGAGTGTAAAGTGAAATGTGTAAAGTCTAGGATATATACAGAGAGACAATCAAGATACACAATAACTAACACCAAAAAGATGAATATCCGCAAAGAACTGTTAGATGAATTACTGAAAGAATACAAAACACCACCTGACCTATTCGGACAAGGAGGAATCTTGAAACAACTAACCACCGCGCTGGTGGAACGAGCATTAGAAGCAGAACTATCAACCCATCTAGGCTACGGAAAGCATGAACTGAGACCAGAAGGACAAACCAACAGTCGCAACGGCTATAGCCAGAAAAAGCTCCAAGGCGACTTTGGCGTAGCCGAAATCGCAGTCCCCCGAGATCGCTAAGGCGAGTTTGAACCACAGATGGTAAAGAAAGGGCAAAGCTGCTTATCAGGACTAGACGAAAAGATCATCGCCTTGTATGCCCGAGGAATGAGTGTCAGGGATATCCACTACATTTGCTGGTGTTCTCAGTCTTGAAATTGGTGTTCCTGTCCTTTCACTGAATCATTTACAGCATTCTTTACATAAATAGTTCTGAATAGCTTTGCTGTCTTGATGATGATGTTTGCCTTTTTTTATGATTTTTTGCCTCTGGCAATGTGGACAGTTCATCGTTTTTTTCTTTACTCTGACTCTATGTTCTCACGTCACTAATTTAATGACCAGTGCATAAATTTAAACAATCAAGATAATATTTAAATGAATATAAATTAGTGGTCTAACTAGCTAGTGAAAAAACACATTTTATTCATTCTGCCTTACCTCAATCAAGGAGGTACAGAAAAGCAAGCATTTAGCCTGATTGAAGGACTACGCGATCGCTACAAAATTTCGCTTCTTGCTCCTGATGGCAAAGGTGCACCTCCATTTAGGGCTTTGCCTATCTCTCAACGAGAATTTACGAGATGGGATTTCAATTTTTTTAAGGGTTTGCTTGAACTCATCTCAGGAATTAAGCAAATTCAAAGAGAACAAGAGATTGATCTTGTCCATGTGCATGGCGCTCATGAATTGATGTTATCCGTACGGCTTGTCTTGGGCAAAGTGCCAATTATTTTTACAGTGCATGGCTATCACGGAAACAGCGCTCAATTTAGTTATCAAATGTCCTGCTGGTTTAGCAATCTGCTTGCAAATCAGGTGATTAGTGTCTGCGAAGCAGAATACAACCTAATGAAAGAATTAGGACTAAATAACAAAAAGCACCATTTAATCTACAATGGAGTCAAAGAACCTGTTCTTAATGCAAATACATCCTCTGAATTAGCGAAGAAATTTTGCCTCGATCCCGCTAAGCAAATTATTCTCGGTACAGCCGCTCGTTTGAATGAAGCGAAGGGGTTAACCTATTTACTAAAAGCCTTTGCTTCCCTCACCCCCAGCCCCTCTCCCATTGGGAGAGGGGCGCAGGAGTTGAGATTGGTGATTGCAGGTAATGGTGATCTAGAAGCTTCACTGAAGCAGGAAGCTCAAGATCTCGGTATAGGTGATCGCGTCATTTTTACAGGCTATCTCGATGGTCTTCCTAATCTCATGCAGCTATTTGATATTTTTGTACTTCCTTCCCTTCAAGAAGCTTGCAGTCTTGCCTGTGCTGAAGCAATGTCTCAAGCTAAGCCCGTTGTCGGAACTTGTGTTGGCGGCATTGCTGAGCAGGTTAGCGATCGCCAGACTGGTTTAATCGTCATGCCTCGCGATCCTGACAGTTTAGCTAAAAGTCTCGCTGAACTAATTGCCAATCAAGATTTACGCGATCAATTCTCTAAAAATGGCTACGCCCGTTATCGGCAAATGTTCTCTAGTGAAATCATGTTGGGAAAAACTGCCAATTTATATGACGCAACTTTATGAGACAAAAGGAATGTGTTATTGAGCAACGACTTTATTTTGTATCAAAGTACTATAGCGTTTACCAGTCTGGTGAAGTACAGGTTTGTTTCCACGCCAAAGGCGTGGAAACAAACCTATGTACCTTGCTTGAAATTTGCGTAAGTCCTATCTTTGATAAATGTTGTGGTACACAAGCTTCTAATCAAGTTCCTATTGCAGTCCTACAGCAAATTCTGATCAAACCCGCCACAAAAGAAGCTACCTAAAAGGCTCAAAGCAGATGTCACAATGATGAAACCAATTAAGAGTATCTTCATCAGTAATAGCATTAATAGCCTTAGTGATAAGCAGCTAGACATAAGTAAACTAAAAACCGAGAGTTTTGTTCCGCCCGCGTAGCGGGCGGAACAAAACTCTGGTTTGGGTTTTAATTAAGATGAGCTACTTAGCTGCATCAAGAGCCTCAATTGTACGAGCTTTATCTGAGCGAATAATTTCTTTCAACTTTGACCAACACAGCTCAATAGGTGATAAATCAGGGAAATAAGGAGGTAAAATCTTGACCTTAGTGCCAACAGATCCAATCAGAGTTTTTGCAATTTCCGCGTAATAGACTGGCAAATTGTCCATAGCAACAATTGCTCCAACCCATAATTGAGGCAATAATATTTTCTCTATAAAAACTAAGAAACAGGCAGTTACTCTTGCTCCCCCTTCACCTCTACCATAAAGCCTTGTCATCGACAGATTTATTCCTGTCTCATCAATGAATACAAGGTTTTTTACATCTATTGTATCGAGCCAACTCTGAAGCTCATAGCGCAATTTCTGGACTCTCTCTGTGGCTTGTTCACTGGCTACTAAAAATTTTTTTTTTTTGCGCCCTAAATCCAATCGCTTGAGAGTACGGCTTAGACTCAATACACTCACCTTGATTTCTTTGGTTTCGAAGTTTAGCTTTGCGATAAATTGTAGGCTATGAGCTTAAACTCTTACTTGGCGATTAGAACGGAACGAAAACCTTTGCGTTGAGAGATTACCAGTGGCGATCGCATTTCTAATTGATTCGGCACGTTCCCGTGATTTAGTCATCGCGTTTGCCCCACCATAGGTTTCACGCAAAATCAAATAGTTTTGAATGATTAAAGATTCATTATCCCTAGAACCTTGGGCAATTTGAGCAGCCGTTAACCCTGATCGCGCGATCGCATCAGCAACACAACCAATCACATGACTAGGACGATTGACATGGTGATCGAGTAACAGAGCAACGGCAAACTCGGAGGTGAGTAACTGCGAAAGCGCAAAGCCCTGTAAAGTCTGGGAGGGTCGAAAATAGAACTGATCGAGTCGGGAAATTGCATGGAGAACTTGGACTGACTGCACTAGCGCATCCATACCTGCGATCGCAAAGCGTAACGCCCAAATCGGTTGACGCATAATGTTTTTATCAGCAGCGTTAACAAGTTGCTTACCATTGAGGGAGAGCCAACCCGTCACGCCATCCATTGATATGGCATCGACACCAAACTGTCCAAAATAATACTGAAACTCAGTAGGATATCGCCTTTTTAAATTACTCAACAAAGCAGGTAACTCACCAGTTTGTCCTGCGGAGCCTAAAGTCCATTGGAAGATCCCAAAGCTCAAATATTGATTGTCCCAAGTATTAATCGCATCCAGACTTCCTTCATTAGCGGCTGTTACTAGCATCACATTGATTTCTGAGGAACTCATTTGCAATTGTTGCAGCAACCCCGAACTATAGATAATGAAATCCCGTAGCTTAAAAATGCCGAACCGATATAGTCCCAGATCCCTAATTTTAGCAAATCGCTCCTGCTGACCAGTATTGAGTAAGTTCGCAATTAGATCATTACCCACCTTCGTAAAGGAAATCGTCATCTTATTAGGCGGATAAACTCCCTGCAAAGTGTTTCGCACCATTACCACTTCGGGATTTTGGGTGATCGGTGGTGTAGCAGGATTAGGAATAAGTAAGCGCTGACCAATTTGCAAACTTGCAGGATTAGTAATGTTATTAATCCTTGCAATCTCTCGCCAATCTCCATTTGCGCCCAAAAACCGCCTAGCTATACTAGAAAGTGTGTCTCCAGCTTGAACAATATATTCCTGCATGGCTAACTCTATAGCTTAAAAATTGAATGTCTCAAACTCTACTGGTTTGAATAACATATTGCGATCAATCGCAGAAAAAACTTTATGATTTGTTTTCTCTGAATTTACGCATTTGCAAACTAGCTTAGCAACATCCGCACGATGAATAATCCCCGATATCGTAGGATCTTCCGTAAGCACAGCATTACCTGTTGCTGGTTCCGATTTTAGCCCTCCTGGACGAATAATCGTATAGGTCAAGCCACTCGCCACGAGATGCTGCTCCGCCTTTTCCTTTTCCTTAAGAATTGCCCCCAATGTCACTAAGACCTGTGGAGCCAGCGCAATCACACTATTGCCGCTACCAATCGAAGAAACGAGAATAAATTTCTGAACTCCCGTCTTCACGGCTAGATCGATCAGATTTTTATTGCCTTCACAATCTGCCCTTTCGCCGCGATCGCTCGGCAGACCACCCATCGTCGTAATCACAATATCGATATCTCCTAATTTAGCGATCGCTGCCTCCAGTTCCACAACATTGAGTGCATCACCAAAGACTACGTTTGCCCCTAAAGCTTCTAGCTCCACCGCATAAGTAGGATTGCGTAAAAGGACAGTTAAATTGACCGATGGTGGTTCATTTTCCAGCAAAAGCTTGGCAACTTCTCGCCCAACGCCGCGACTGGAACCTGCTAAAAAAATATGCTGCATAGTCTTGAGTTTTAATGATCCCAAAACGCTGCGCCGCAGCGCCTTGGAAATGAACTAGATTTTGTTGCGATCAGTAAAAATTTCATAGCCAGTCTCAGTGACCAAAACCGTATGTTCAAACTGAGCCGAAAGCTGATTGTCAACTGTTACAGCCGTCCACTTATCAGCCAAAATTCTGACACGCTTAGTTCCCGCATTCAAGATTGGCTCGATTGCTAAGGTCATTCCTGGTCGAAAACGTACATTCGGTAATTGATGAGTACGGAAATTAAATACAGATGGCTCCTCATGGAGATTTCGACCAACACCATGTCCCGTAAAGTCTTCAACAATCACAAAACCATTAGCCTTGACATGATCCTCGATCGCTCCAGCTAAATCGAGCATACAGTTGCCTGGTTTGACCTGCTCAATTCCCTTATATAGTGCTTCCTCAGCTACGCGCATCAACTTAGCTGCCTTTTCACTAATTGTGCCTACACCCACCGTGATGCAAGAATCGCCATGAAAACCATTTTTAAAAGCACCAGTATCGATCTTTACCAGATCACCTAGCTTAATTACCTTTTTGGCGCTAGGAATACCATGAACAACCTCGTGATTAATACTAGAACAAATGCTAGCAGGAAAGCCACAATAACCCTTGAAACTAGGGACTGCATCCATTTCTCGAATGCGTTTTTCAGCATAAGCGTCGAGATCCATTGTCGTCATTCCAGGGGCAATGATTTCCGATATCTCCTTAAGTACCGTAGCAACAATGCGAGATGATTCACGCATATGGTCTAACTCACGTTGCGACTTGATTTCAATACCTTTAGTTTGCTTGGGGTTCGCTTGCTTAGAAGCTTTTTTGCTTTCTGCGCTCGGTTTTGAGCGCAGGGCACTAAGAATATTCATTAATTATTTGAGGATAGTATTTACAACAGCTAATATATTTTTAGCCTATGAGGTAACAGGATTGGTTATTTTTAGGTCAAATCACACAATTTGACTAACAAAACTCGCATCACTAAACCTGCTGCCTAATAAAAATGTTTAAGAACGAGGTTCAACTATGACGCAATCTGGGATACCTCCCTTACCGCAACCCTCCCCAGGGAGTGGTATAACACAACAGCCACGTAATCCCGCCGCCCAACCAACCCCCCAGCAGCGTGTCGCTCCTCCCAGCAATCCTCAAATACCTCCTAACCCCGCAGATCAACAGCGTGTTAATCCCTCTGCTCAAGGAGTTGCAGGTCAAGTTAAAGCTGCTCCCAATTCTGCCCAACAACAGGCTGCTTATCAAGCACAGTTACAACAAGCTCAAATACAAGCAAAACAGTCTCAGGCAGCAGCACGTCAAGCCCAAATAGCAATCCCCACAGATACCCAGATTAAAAGCGTTCCCCCTCCTCCTAACCCCCGCCCTCCAATTCGTCCAGGTCCACCACCCAACCTACCAGGACTAGGTTTACCCGCAATTTTACAGCGTAGTTCAGGGCAGCCCACCCTTGCTCAAATTGTCAAGGATGCCTACGAACAAGGATGCTCTGATGTTCATGCAGGAGTGAATGAACCAGTCCGTTTTCGCAGTCGGGGCTTGATGGTCACACAGGAGCAATATCCTATTCCAGACAAGCAAACCTTTGATACTTGGCTGACGGAAATTATGGATGATAAACAAATCCAGCAATTTCGCGACACTTTAGAATTTGATGGAGCGACTCAGTACGACTTTGCCCGTTGTCGGATTAATGTTTTTGATTCGTTACGCGGAACTGCGATGGTTTTGCGACTGATCCCACTCAAAATTCTGTCGATTGATCAACTTGGCTTACCTGAGGTATTTCGTGAGCTTTGTTATACTCACAAAGGTTTGATCCTTGTCACGGGTCCTACGGGTTCAGGAAAATCTACGACCCTAGCCGCAATGGTTGACTTCATCAATACGGAAATGCAGAAGCACTTAATTTCCATCGAAGACCCCATTGAATTTGTCCACCAAAGTAAAAAAGCACTGATCAAACAACGGGAAGTAGGTATTCATACTCTCAAGTTTGATAATGCACTGAAGGCAGCTTTGCGTGAAGATCCCGATATCATTCTAATTGGGGAAATGCGCGACAAAGAAACGGTGAACACAGCGCTGAAAGCCGCCCAAACTGGTCACTTAGTATTCGGAACACTCCACACAAATAGTGCAGTTAAAACCATTGAGCGGATTCTGAATCTCTATGAACCTGAACAACAGGGACCAATGCGGATTCAGGTGGCGGAGTCATTGGTGGGTGTTATTGCTCAGTCTCTAGTTCGGACGACCGATGGCAAGCGTGCGGCAATTCATGAAATCATGATTAATACTGATGCAGTACGTGACTATATCAAACGTGGTGAAGTAGACGAAATTGAGGCAATCATTCCTAAATGTACCTATGAGGGAATGGTCAATATGAACCAGTCTCTCTATAAGCTTTATGAGGATGGTCGTATTACCGAAGAAACTGCCGTAGAGAACTCGCCGAAGCCCAACGAAATGGCGCAAATGTTGCGTGGTCGGATGTAGTTTTGAGGTGGATAGCTTGTGCTGTCCATATAGCCGATCATACAAGCATATAAAGCACTGTGCAAAGCACGGTGCTTTATCGTATGTTTAGAGGTTTTAGGCTAGAATAGGATTCTGTTGGTCAGGTCTGTCAGGCAATGAGCGAGATCAAGAATTCGATTAATTCAGCTAATCAAGTCCAGTTTCTAGACGAATTTGAAGTCGTCGTCGTTGGTGCAGGTCATGCAGGTTGTGAAGCTGCCCTTGCCTCAGCGAGAATGGGATGCAAAACTTTACTTCTCACACTCAACCTCGATCGCATTGCATGGCAGCCATGTAATCCCGCCGTTGGGGGGCCCGCCAAATCGCAACTCGTCCATGAAGTCGACGCCCTCGGCGGCGAAATTGGCAAAATCACCGATCGCACCTATTTACAAAAAAGAATTCTCAATAGTTCGCGGGGACCTGCGGTATGGGCTTTGCGAGCGCAGACCGATAAGCGCGAATATGCTGCCGAAATGAAGCAGGTAGTAGAGAATCAACCTAATCTCTCAGTTCGTGAGGGAACGGTGATTAATGTTTTATTAGATGCCAATCAAGGGATTTATGGCGTTGAAACTCAATTTGGGGTGGGCTATGGCTGTAAAGCTGTCATTTTAACGACAGGTACATTTCTCAATGGCAAGATCTGGGTGGGCAATCGCTCAATGTCCGCAGGTCGGGCAGGTGAATTTGCAGTCACAGGGCTTACGGAAACCTTGAATGCTTTGGGCTTTGTCACCGATCGCTTAAAAACGGGAACACCCGCGCGAGTCGATCGCCGCAGCGTAGACTACAGCAAAATGGAAGTTCAGCCGTCGGATCCAGAACAGAACTGGTTTAGTTTTGATCCTTCCGCATGGGTGGAACGGGAGCAGATGAACTGCTATTTAACGCGCACCACTGCGGCAACTCATCGGATCATTCGCGAAAATCTTCATCTTACACCTGTTTATGGTGGCTTCATCGATGCCAAAGGTCCGCGTTATTGTCCTAGTATCGAAGATAAGATTGTGCGCTTTGCGGATAAAGAGAGCCATCAAATTTTTATCGAACCCGAAGGCAGGACTATTCCTGAGCTTTATATTCAAGGCTTCTCTACGGGAATGCCTGAGAATATTCAACTGCAAATGTTGCGTACCCTGCCTGGATTAGAGAATTGCCAGATGCTCCGTGCAGCCTATGCGGTGGAATATGACTATATTCCTGCAACCCAGTGCTATCCGACGTTGATGACCAAATTGATTGAAGGACTATTTTGTGCAGGTCAGATTAATGGAACGACGGGTTACGAGGAAGCTGCCGCGCAAGGACTAGTTGCTGGGATGAATGCGTCTCTCTATGCGAAAGGGAAAGAGATGGTGGTATTGCCTCGTGCCAGTAGCTACATCGGTACACTTATCGATGATCTATGTACCAAGGAATTGCGCGAACCCTATCGGATGTTGACCAGCCGTTCTGAATATCGCTTGATTTTGCGATCAGATAATGCCGATCGCCGACTAACACCAATCGGTCGAGAAATCGGACTAGTCGATGCTCGCCGTTGGCAATTATTTTGTGAAAAGCAGGAACGCATTCATGCGGAAGTACAACGCCTCAATGAAACCCGTATCAAGGAGAAGGATGAACTCGGTCAAAGGATTACTGCTGAGACTGGCGAAGTAATTCGTGGGGCAATTACGTTGTCTGAACTATTGCGTCGTCCTAAGTTTAATTATGCAGAATTAATTCATTATGGTTTAGCTGATAAGAATTTGAATCGTTTTGAACGTCTTGCAGCCGAAATTGAAGTAAAGTATGTCGGCTATATCCAACGTCAAGAGCATCAGATTGAGGAAGTTGCCAAACATAGCGATCGCAAGTTGCCACCAAGTATTGACTATAATGCGATCGAGACCCTTTCTAAAGAATCAAGGGAGAAACTCAGTAAAATTCGACCGATGACGATTGGACAAGCCAGCCGTATTGGCGGTGTCAACCCTGCGGATATCAATGCCTTACTTGTTTATCTAGAGATTCAACATCGACTTGCGGCAAAGTCTAAGTAATGTCAGTTCGGGTTAAGCTGGCAAATTTTAAAATCCCAAAAGTAAAAGCCTTGCTAAGCAAGGCTTTTACTTTTAGGATTTGAGAGAGGGTTTGCTACGCAAACCCTCTCTCAAATCCTTCTTCAAATTATCCCGAACTCGCGTTAAGTAGAAATAATCGAGAGCTTGTTCTCGATTATTTCTATCCCACATTCCGCTCGTAATGGAAGGAGAAAAACAATTAGGAAAGAGGATCAGGGAGCAAATAATAGCGTTGGCAGGAGGGAGAAAAGAAATTCAAAATATGAAGGCGAAGAGGAGACAAATTTGCAACTTGAGTCAGGTTCTGAAAAGAAACTAAATGAACTGCCATAAAACACTGAAAAACCCATCGCAAAGTTGGAGAA
>Ga0209990_10002146_pt1 | contig 15752 bp, 26 predicted proteins | sample NOAtaG_6_FD_187304 | JGI IMG/M metagenome (GOLD analysis project Ga0209990, IMG submission 187304) | Freshwater lake microbial communities from Lake Erie, under a cyanobacterial bloom - NOAA_Erie_Diel5S_2200h metaG (SPAdes) (version 2) | ecosystem: Environmental > Aquatic > Freshwater > Lake ...
GAAGCCAAGGCAGCAGCGCAGGCTAAACTTGCAGTCCTAGGTTTAACTGTTGAGGATTTACTAGCCCTCGGTTTAATTGAACCAGAGCCTATCAATCTTATTTCGTAGCATAATCTTGAGGGATTGTTCTCAAAGGATAAATTGGAAAATATGAAACCATGGTTATCGAAAGCGGCTGCACAGTTGCGGGAACAAATTGATGACGCCTTCCCTGATCGCCTGCGTAAATCTGATGGGTGGATTGCTGATCGTTTGCATCAACAAAGAGGAAAGAGCGATCACATACCGGACGCAACAGCCAAGAACGTTGTTAGAGCAATCGACGTTGACGCTCGGCTTTCTGACGACAAAAGGACTTCAGCGTATCTGGCAGATCAGTTACGACTCTACGCCAAGAATTATGGACGTATATCTTATGTAATTCATTTGGGAATGATTGCTTCGCCAATTCTTAATTATAAATGGCGACGTTATCGCGGTTACAACTTGCACAATCACCACATCCATATCAGTTTCAAAAAGAGTGAAGATAATAACTCAGAGTTTTTTTCCAATGTTCCACTACTAGGGGGTAAGAATGAATAGCAAGACTTTAGCCGTAATAAACTCTTATGCACGCAGCGCCTTCGTTTGCTTGGCAACTGTTTACGTAACAAATCCAAACGGTTCATTTGATGACATTTGGAAAGCCTTTATAGTGGCTTTTGCAGCGCCTATCCTTCGCGCATTAAATCCTGATGATTCAGCATTTGGCATAGGCAGTAAAGAGTAATGTCAGCCCTTGAGTGGGCTGGCTTTTTTGCTGGAATAACCACCACATTTATTGGAGTCCTTGCCGGCTTACGCTTCTTGGTCAGGGGCTGGCTTAATGAATTGCGCCCTAATGGCGGTAGTTCTATGAAAGATCAACTGACACGCTTAGAGCAAAGAGTGGATGAACTCTTTATTGTCATCACTAAGAAGTAAACTAAAGCCATGGCAACTAAACGTAAACCTAAAAAGAAGATTGCAAGAAAACGGCGCACTACTAAAGAGCCGGTTCTTACTAAGTTAGATTTTTGGGCGATAGCCGCTAATGAAGTTTATATGGCTTGCAGAAAATCAGGAATGGATGAGGGAACAGCCCTAGCCTTTGCAATGGATAGAGCCTCTTATCCTGACTGGATTGTGGATACTAAAGACCCAATCAAAAACCCATTGGACGATTTTGAAGAGGATGAATAAATTAAGCGAATCATTTTGATTTCAGACTTACAAATTCCTTATCATGACCCAATTGCAACTAGAAACCTTGTACGCTTTATTAACAAATGGAAACCGCATCAAGTCGCGACGGTCGGAGATGAAATCGACCTTCCTCAACTCTCCAAATGGGAACGAGGCTTGGCAGGGGAATTTGCTGGGACACTTGACAGAGATCGCCAAGTTACTAAGCAACTCCTTTACGACTTACAGGTAACCGATATGGTCAGGTCAAACCATACTGACCGATTATGGAATTCCATCAAGACCAGATTGCCCGCCTTTGCATCATTACCTGAATTACGGTTTGAAAACTGGCTTGGGTTGCCTGAACTTGGGATTAAATTCTGGCGCGAGCCAATGCCAATAGCCCCTAACTGGATTATCCTTCATGGTGATGAGGGACAAGTGTCTCAAAAAGGTGGTCAAACAGCCTTAGGATTGGCTATAAGGCATGGAAAGAGTGTGGTGTGTGGTCACACCCACAGAGCGGGTTTAGCAGCGTTTACAGCCTCATCAGGGGGCAAAATAGGGCATACGCTATATGGATTAGAAGTCGGAAACTTAATGGATTTTAAGTCCGCAAAATACCTAAAAGGTGGGTCGGGCAACTGGCAGCAAGGATTTGGAATTTTATACGTCAAGGGCAAAAAGGTTGCGCCTGTCTTTGTGCCTATTGAGAAAGATGGCAGTTTTATTGTTGAGGGCAAGACCTATGGGTAGGCAGACCGATTACGAAGAACGCACCATAGACGACCAGATTGACGCTATAGACGAATCTGGGCTTATATAACAAAAGCGTTATGAGACACGCCGCGTTCTCAATTGCCGGTGTCTGCCCCTTGTGTCATCCTTCTCGTATCCAAGTTAACGGATTTGGTGTAACGGAAAGGTACAAAATGAACTTAACATTTATAGATTTTGAAATGTTAACTGAAAATCAAATGCAGTTCAAAGGTATTGATTGGGAAGCCCAAGTCGATAGATTTGACCAAGCCCCTAACTTTGAGCATGAATATATCTATTGGGTAGAAAATAGTGCCGCCTTAGTTTTGGCGACTAAATACCTACAACAACAAGGTCATGAGTATCAGATCAATTATGACCTGAGATTTGACCAACCTATATTTACAACAAACTTCGCCGGTTCATGGGTGAACGCATGACCATAAACGGAATAACTATTTTGTGGTTTATGATAGCAACTGGATTGCTTGCTTATGCGGTTAATCTATGGCAGACAGAAACTTACAACCGCGGCTATTGGCGCGGTCGTGCGGTGGGTTGGGATATGCACCGAAGAATGATAACTATACAAAAACAGTCTGATGAGGTTTTTGACTATGAAAAAGACTGATGAGTTATTTAACGAAGTGCAACTTACACTCTCGCAAAGAGGCAGTATCTATGGTAATGCGGGTGTCAATCACCGCAGAATATCCGAATTATGGTCGGGTTACTATGATAGTTACATTTCGCCTGAGCAGGTGGCAATGATGATGCTTTTGGTAAAGGTATCAAGATTGTCTCAGACTAGCGATCATGAAGATTCATTAAAAGACCTTTTAGGTTATGGCTTGATCTATCACCAAATAGTTAGGGAAATGAAGGGTGAAGATGATGGCATTTAATATTAACGATTACGAGACGGTAGAGGTGAGGCTTGGAAGGTTTATTGCTGACTATCCTGATTTTATGGTTCATACTCAGTTGCTGGAAAATACTGAAAAACGTTTTATTGTTCTTGCCAAAATTTATAGAACATGCGTGGACAGCCAACCGTTTGCTACTGGGCTTGCTTATGAAACCGTTACTGATCGCGGCGTCAATCAGACTTCTGCATTGGAGAACTGCGAAACTTCTGCGATTGGCAGAGCGCTCGCTAATGCCGGTTACGCCGCTAAAGGAAAGCGACCGTCTCAGTCTGAAATGGTCAAGGTCATTGCAGCGGATGATAAAGCCCAGACTTTTAAAGAAAAGTTAGAATCTAAGCAGAACATCTATGGGCAATCTGGTCGATCAAAGGCAATTGAGATTGCCCTAAGAGAATCATTTGCAGCCGATAAGAAAGAACCTGAGGCTGTTGCTTGGTCAGTTGGTGAAGTAGTCGATCAAATTGGCTCATCTACACCAAATCCACCCCCTGAGTGTGAGCATGGGCATATCTTGAAACAAGGAATCAGCAAGGGCGGTAAACCCTATTACGGTTATGTTTGCAAGGGTAATGTAAAAGAACATGCTGTTTGGGCAAAATTATCTCCTAATGGTAGATGGTTTTTTGATGGTGAAATTCATGGGTGACATGGAAATCATTGAGCCAAGCGGGCTCAGGTTAACCTTTACTGATAGTGGAGTAGTACCGGATTTTGTACCATTGTCAGAATGTTGTGAAATATGCAACGACCCAAGAATGATAAATGAAAATGGGATTCGCAAATGCGTAGTTTGTCATGGGATTAACCACATAGAGTACAGACCTAATGATAATTGAACTCAGCAAGGATGAGGTTAGGATTTGTACCCAGTTAGCAGTTGAAAGATGGCTCGCTAAATGGGATTCTATTGATAAACCTAATTACGCTGAGGGAAAGGCTAATGGAAAACTTGAGCATGAGGTTTTAGCAAATATCAGAGCCAATGTTTGTGAATGGGCGGCAGCCAAATACTATAACGTCAGTTGGAATGTACCTTTTTATCCAAATGACTTGCATCCGCTTCGTAAAGATTTGCCAGATATAGGCGTTTCATGCGAGGTTAGATCAGTCAGGACTAGCAACTCAATACCATTCTGGACTAAAGACCTTTATAAGTTAATCATTGGGACTAAATGCCTCGATATGGAAAACTTTACTCAAGTTTATATCTTCGGTCATATTGAACCTCAAAAGTTTATGATTGATGATTTCTTTGATGAGTCTATCAATGGCTGGAGAGTGCCTTTAGAGTTATTTGAATTCTATGACGTCCCAACACCGTAAACATAGGGGTTACAGAACTCAAAAGGTAGTTGCAGAGTATTTAAAGGCTTGGTATCCGTACGCTGAGCCGACCGGTGCAGGGCGTCAAGGAAGTGACATACTAGGAACTCCCTTTGATGTTGAGGTTAAGGCAGTAACAAAATTTAGCCCTTTAGCATGGATTAAACAGATAAAAGAGCGTAAATCCGATAAACTTGCCTTTGTAGTATTGCGCTGCAATGGGCAGGGCGAGAAAGTTGAGGATTACGTGGTATTGCTTCCCATGAGTGACTTTATTGGATTACTACATGAGTGAGCCTGTTCGCTGCAAGAAGTGCGGTCAGTGGCTTATGGAAGGTATGACCTGCCCTATATGCGCAAAGATCAATGCCCTGAGTGTTTAAGGTATAACACCACAACTCTTAAATATAACAACGATTACTTTCATGAATGTAAAGATTGTAACCATGAATGGAGTGAAGGTTATGGATAATAAATCAAATGATGTTGACTGGATATATCAAAATGCCCTTCGAGAAGAATGGCTTAAAAATAATCCACAGGCTGAGTATATTGGGTGGACAAGTATATGACATGCCGTCTGACCTGCGGTTTTGTTCATAGGTGTTGACACGCATGGTACGCTATCTAGCAAGCGACGCGCCTTCAAGCGCGAACGCGAGCCCCGCAAGGGGCTGGCTCGCGAGTTCGCTGCTAATTGCTATTGGGATATCTCTATGTTTAATTCTATTAAATATATCTTCTAAAAAGATTGATTCCGTTTCTGCATTAACTAAAGTTAATTACATAACTTATAAAGAGTATGCCTATTTAAAGATTGAATCTTTGTCCCAATATAAATGTTTAACTAAACTGTATGGTAAGGAAAGTGCGTGGAATCCAAGGGCAGTAGGTAACTTGACTGGTACTTATCGCGTCTATGGGATACCTCAAGGAAAGAGTGAGTATCTACGTACTGCAACAGGTTACCAACAGGTAGATTGGGGACTGTCATACATAGCCCATAAGTTTGGGTTAGACGAGTATGGATATATCAATGCGTGCAAAGCGTATAAGCATTGGCAATTAAAAGGATGGCATTGAGTAAACACGCATTAGGTTCACAAAAGTGGAAAGACTTACGCCTTCGGATATTGGCTAGGGATGGGTGGCAATGCACCTATTGCTTTAAAGATTTAAAAGGTGGTGATGCCACTGTTGACCACATCACTTCACGTAAGGTAGGCGGTGATCTATGGGATATGGAGAACCTGACAAGCGCTTGCAAGTCCTGTAATTCACGCAAAGGTAGCCGTTTTTTTAGCAGACGTTCTACCCCCCCTGCCTTTTTGGAACGTTCTCTCCCTGAGACGGTCGGAACAAAGCCGGACTCACCTTTTCAAAAACCATGAGTGAACAAAAGAAACCTACAAAAGCCAAGAAGAAACCCGCGCAACGAGGGGCGACGACAAAAAAGGTTTTAGGTTTAACAAAACCCCGAATTCAAAGCCCACCTATTAAAGGTGAATCCAGAATTGCAGAGGTGGCTGAGTTAGCAGAGAAAATTGGTATGCCTTTACTTCCTTGGCAGCATTACGTCTTGGAAGATATGTTAAAAGTTGATAAAGAGGGTATGTTCCAGCGCAAATCAAATCTTTTGCTATGCGCACGCCAAGTAGGTAAGACTCACCTTGCCAGAATGAGAATTTTGGCAGGTTTGTTTATATTTGGCGAAAAGAACATAATTGCAATGTCTAGTAATCGAAATATGGCGTTAGATACATTTAGGCAGGTTGCCAACACTATTGAGGACAATGATTTCCTAAAAGCCCAAGTAAGGCGCATTAGATACGCAAATGGTCAAGAATCAATAACCTTACTCAATGGCGCACGTTATGAAATAGTTGCAGCCACTCGCGACGGAAGCCGCGGAAAAACCGCCGACTTCCTCTACATGGATGAGTTACGTGAGGTAAGCGAAGAAGCATTTAAAGCGGCTGTTCCAGTAACAAGAGCCAGACCTAATTCACAAACATTATTTACCAGTAACGCCGGTGATGCGTTCTCAACAGTTCTGAATGATCTTAGGGAACGCGCAATGGATTACCCAAGTAAAACATTTGGATTCTGGGAGTACTCAGCACCATTAGCAGCAAGACAGGACATCAGAAACCGTAAATTTTGGGCAATGGCTAACCCAGCACTTGGTTACACCGTAACTGAGGAAGCAATTGAAGAATCTATTGCTACTAACTCAATTGAAGCCACTTTGACTGAAACTTTGTGTATGTGGATTGATTCGCAGGTCAGTCCTTGGACTTTTGGCGCAATTGAAGCCTGTTCGGTATCAGAATTGGTGTTGCCAGTAGGTGCAATGACTGTAATGGCGTTTGATGTAAGTCCAAGCAAAAGAACAGGCGCATTAGTTGCCGGTCAGATAGTTGACGGCAAAATTGCAATTGGAGTTATGGAAACCTTTAGTTCTGAAGTTGCAATTGATGAGGTTAAAATGGCAAGTGCTATTCACGATTGGGCAATGAAATACCGCCCAGTCCAAATTGCTTACGATAAATACGCCACCGCTTCAATTGCCCAAAAGTTAGAGCAAAGTGGTCATAAATTAGTTGATATTAGCGGTCAAGCCTTTTATCAAGCCTGCGGGGAACTTGCTGACAGTCTTTCCAATTTGAGGTTAATTCATTCTGGTCAACCTGAGTGGGTAAACAGTATGAACAATTGCGCCGCTAAAACAAATGATGCCGGTTGGAGAATTATAAGACGCAAATCAGCCGGATGCGTCGCGGCTAGTATTTCAAGCGCAATGATTGTTCACATGTTAAGCAAGCCTATTTCAGTTCCCAAGATTTTTGTCTAATGTTTCTGATATAATTGTCTAATGGGATTTTTCCGCGATTTAGTAGGACTTTCACCAAAACCACAAATAACCGCGCAATTAGCGCCACCGGTTGTAACTGACCCATTTAATTATTATTCTCAATTTACTCCATTTCAATCAGTAAGTAGAGATGAAGCAATTTCCGTACCAGCGGTTATGCGTTGCAGAAACTTAATTGCAACAACAATTGGCACAATGGAACTCAGCACATATTCCAAGGCAACAAAAGAAGAATTACCTAATTTACCTTGGGTAAATCAATTGTCTAAGTCTGCACCTAATTCCGTTATTATCACCGCATTAGTTGACGCACTTTTATTCTATGGTAGCGCTTATTTAGAGGTTACTGAAGTTTATCAAGATGATAACCGTCCAGCACGTTTTGATTTTGTTAATAACACACGCGTTCAAGTTCAACTAAATAAATTGAACACTTTTGTTGATTTTTATACAGTTGATGGACGCGAAAGACCAATGTCAGGAATTGGCTCACTTGTAACCTTCCAATCTCCTATTGATGGAATTTTACATGCGGGCGCTAGAATTTTAAGAGCAGCAATTGATTTAGAAAAAGCCGCCGCAAATGCAGCATCAGTTCCCACTCCAGCGGGTATCTTAAAAAATAACGGCGCTGACCTTGGAGAAAAAGAAGTTGCCGGTTTATTAGCCGCATGGCGTCGCAGTCGTTCTGAAAGATCAACCGCTTATTTAACTTCAAGTTTAGAATTTCAACCAACTTCATTTTCACCGAAGGATATGACCTACAACGATTCATTGCAGTACATGGCAACTCAAATCAGTCGTTTGTGCAATGTTCCGGCGTATTACATAAGTGCAGATCAAAATAATTCAATGACATATTCCAATGTTCAAGACGAAAGACGTCAATTTGTAGCGCTATCTTTACAACCTTATGTAAGCGCCGTTGAGACTCGCCTCAGCATGGATGATCTGTCACCAAATACTCAATTTATTGCCTTTGACATGGATTCCGGATTTTTAAGAGCCAATCCTTTAGAAAGATTAAATGTAATTGAAAAAATGTTAAACCTTGGTTTAATAACCGTTGAACAAGCGAGAGAAATGGAAGAACTAAGCCCAAATGGAAATAATTAACTTTAGTGCAGATTTAGAGGCTTCAGAGTCTCGTCGTATCATTTCAGGTAAAATTGTGCCGTTTGAAAATGAAATTGGCAATACCTCAGTTGGTAAAGTAATTTTTGAAAAAGGTTCTATTCAAATTGATGAACCAACAAAAGTAAAGTTATTACTTGAGCATGACCCTAAATCTCCAATTGGAAGAATGAAAAAAGTTGAAGAAGATGAGTCAGGTATTTACGCAGAATTTAAAGTTTCTAATACAACTCGTGGAACTGATAGCCTTATTGAGGCATCTGAAAATTTACGTTCCGGCTTGAGTGTTGGTGTTGAAGTACTTAAAGGAAAAAACACTAATGGAATATATAGAGTTAGTTCAGCAAAACTCATGGAAGTTAGCCTAGTTCAGGCTGCCGCTTTTGAGAGTGCCGCTGTAACTTCAGTCGCTGCGTCAAACGCAGAGGCAGAATCAACCGAAACCAAAACAGAAAATGAGGAAATTGTGGAAAACACAACACCTGAAACAACTGTTGCGTCAGAGGTAGTAGAGACCCCAGCGGTTGAAGCCTCTCGCCCAACAATAGCAGCACCAATTTACACAAAGCCACGTCTTGAGTTCACAAAGGAAAAATTCCTAGAGAACACACTTCGCGCAACTTATCTAAATGATGATCAGGCACGTCAATACTTGGCAGCCGCAGCGGACACAACTGACAACGCAGGTTTAGTTCCAACACGTCAATTGACTGAGGTAATTAACCCATTATCAAACGCTGATCGTCCATTTATTGATTCTATTTCAAGTGGTGCATTACCTGATGCAGGTATGACTTTTGAAATTCCTAAACTAACTCAAGCACCAACAGTTGCAGAGACAGCCGAAGGCGCAGCGCCATCAGATACAGACCAAAACGTTTCCTTCTTAAGCGTTTCAGTCAAAAAGTACGCCGGACAGCAAACATTTTCGACAGAAATTCTAGACAGATCATCTCCAGCGTTTTTCTCAGAGTTGGTACGTCAAATGGAGTTTGCTTACGCTAAAGCAACAGACGCAGCAGTTGGAAACGTAATTGCTCAAGTTGCAACAGATGGCGGCAACCGCACAATGTCAGCAGCAAACATTCAAGATTTTATTTCTGATGCAGCAGTTTCTATTTACTCAGGAACTCTTGGCTTTGCGCAAAACATTGTAGTTTCACCTGAACAATGGGGCGCATTGATGGGCTTGGTTGACGGTTCAAATCGTGCAGTATTCACACAAACCATTAATCCTCAGAACGCATCAGGAAACCTAACACCAACTAACGTTCGCGGAAACATTGGTGGATTAAACCTTCGTGTTTCACGTTACCTATCAGGAACTGGCGACGCTTCAATTATAGTTCTAAATCCTGAATCATTTACTTGGTACGAGTCAAGCAAGTACCGCTTGGAGACAAACCTAATTTCAACAGGTCAAATCCAAGTTGCTTATTATGGCTATGGCGCAATTGCTAATAAAGTTGCAGCCGGTGCTTACAAGTGGATGGTTGCATAAACTTTCCTCACTAGGGATAACCTGTAAAGGGGCGTTGGAAGCCTTCGTCCCTTTACTTTAAGAAAGGACAAAATTTTGCCGGCAACATATGTTACTAAAGCCGAACTTCGGACATTACTTGGAATAGGAAGTTTATATTCTGACTCAGTAGTGGAAGAAGTGGCTCAGGCTGCCGAAAATATTGTCAAAGGCTATTTGTGGTTTAATGATTACAATGTAATTGCGAGAGAATGTACAACAACTTTAGCGACTCTTTATACAGACCAAAAACATAACATTCAATTAGGCGAAACTGTAACGGTAGAAAATGTAGCGGCACATTATAACGGTGGAAACAAAACAGTTACCGCGATAACAGATTATTCAATTTCATACGCAATAACTCACGTTTCAACAGAAACTAAAAGAGTTGTAAGACCTTACGGAACAATCTCAGCGGCTACAAATGTTGATTATGCAACTATTCCAGAAGTTAGACAAAGTTCAGCAATGATTGCAGTCGATATTTGGCAAGCAAGACAGGCGTCAAACGCTGGTGGAATTTCTCCAGATTTCCAACCAAGTCCTTATAGAATGGGAAACACTTTAATAGCAAGAGTAAGAGGTTTGTTAGCAAATCACTTATCACCGAATGGCTTGGTTGGCTAATGCCGGTTGCCGTTACAACCCTTAGGTCAACCCTTGCGACGGCGTTGGAAAACGCTGGGGTGTGGCAGGTATTTTCCTTTCCGCCTGCCACTCCCATTGCAAATTCAGTAATTATTCAACCGGACGACGTATATCTTGAGCCATCTAATAACGCTTACAGTACCGTCGCACCTAAAGCAAATTTTAAAATTGTAATGATCGTGCCAATGTTAGACAATCAAGGAAATCTAAATGGCATTGAAGATATGGCTGTTGGTGTATTTAACAAACTAGCAGCATCAACTACATTAAGCGTTATTGTTGGCAATGTATCCGCACCCACTGTTTTATCAGGTGTTGCGGGCGAAATGTTAACAAGTGACATGTCCGTCTCAATCATGCTATCAAGTTGGAGTTAAACAATGAGTGAAATTTATGACGTTCCTTCAGAGGACAAGGCTTGGCTTGAAAAAGTCGGGCAAGTAGCAAAATCAGAAAAGCCAAAACCAACCACTAAGAAAGATGAGGAATAACCATGGCTGTGTTCTTGAATAATAAGGTCGGAGTCAAGGTAAATTCCGTTGACCTTTCAGATCACGTAACCGCAGTAACGCTTAACCGTTCATTTAATGAATTATCTGTAACGGCGATGGGTGATACTGGAGAAAAATTTGTTAAAGGGCTTGAGACTTCAAGCGTTTCAATATCCTTCCTAAACGACACCGCTTCAGCAAATGTTCTTGCAACATTGCAAGCCGCTTGGGGAACTTCAGTAACCGTAGTTCTTTTGCAAGAAAAAGGAACTGCCGTAAGCGCAACCAACCCTCTCTATACAATGACCTGCCTGGTAAATAACACCACCGACATTAACGGCGCTGTTGGCGATTTAGGCAGTCAGGATGTAACATGGACTGTTAACGGCGCGGTAGCCGTTGCAACAACAGGCACATTCTAAGGAGTAATAATGATTAAATTAAGAGTGACTAAGGCTTCAGGAGATGTTTCAGATTTTGAAATAACTCCTGCACTCGAATTTGCGTTTGAACAACATTTCAAATCTGGATTTCATAAAAGGTTCAGAGATGAAGAAAAACAATCTGACGTTTATTGGCTTTCTTGGGAAGCCGAAAGAAGATCAGGAGTAACAGTTCCACCATTTGGGGACGCGTATTTATTAACTCTATCTAAGGTAGAGATTATGGATGCAGACTCCCCAAATGGATAACGCGGGATTCCTTTCATTACCTTGTTGCTAGGTTAGCAATTACAACAGGACTTCCGCACCAAACATTTATTGACATGGACAGAGATTTGTTAAGGGCAACTTTAGCGGTTCTCAAAGACGACGCAAAGGCTAGGGAAAATGCCAGTAGAGGTAAAAGGACTCGTTGAGGTTCAAAAAGCCTTAAAGCAATTTGCGCCTGACCTCTACAAAGAAATGAATAAAGAAATTCGTAATGCAATGCGTGTAGTTATTGCAGATGCCCAAAGTCAAGTGCCAAATCAATTACAAAATTTAAGCGGTTGGCAAGACCAAGGCAAGGAAGTTGTTTCGCGAACCGCTGGCAAAACAAGAGGATTTCCTAAGTACAATCCAAATGTAATTAGAAAAGGTTTAACTTTTTCCTTAGGTCGTTCAAGGCGTAATAGAGCAGGTTTTGTCAATGCTTATAAATTACTAAACCGATCTGCCGCCGGTGCTATTTATGAAACCGCTGGACGTAAAAATCCGAATGGGCGAGCGCCTGTTCAAAGTGTAGGTTTGAGAGATTTTGGAAACGTCCAAGGATATGAAGGCACTTATAAATCTGGTCAAAAGATTTTAAAACGTTCAACTAGGGATTACAACTCTAACAACCCTTTTGCTGGGTATCATTTTGTTAACTCTATAAATGATGAAGCAAAATTAGAAAGTATTGGTAGAGGTAGAAAGAATCAAGGACGTTTACTTTATGCCGCGTTTGCTAAAGATCAAGGCAAAGTAACTAAAGCAACATTTAAGGCAATTGACACAGCAATTTTTAAATTCAACTCAAGCATTAAACGAAGAATTGGACTCGCAGCATGAGCGCAACCGGCATTGAAATTCCTATTATCAGCACCTATAAAGACAAAGGTGCAAAGGCTGCAAGCAAATCTCTTGCGACATTAACTAAATCAGCAAAAGCCCTAGGCTTGGCTTTTGGTGTTTATCAGTCATTAAGTTTTAGTAAAAAAGCAGTTAAAGCATTTGCAGATGATGAAAGAGCCGCCGGTGCGTTATCTAAAACATTACAAAACCTTGGTCAATCTTACGCAGTTTTAAGCACCTCTGGATTTATACAAAACTTACAAAACACAACCGGCGTTCTTGATGACCAATTAAGACCGGCATTTACTCAGTTAGTTAACTCAACTTTAGATGCTAAAGAAGCGCAAAAGTTATTAGGTGTTGCATTAGATGTTTCTGCCGGAACTGGCAGGGATTTACAATCAGTAACCGTTGCTTTAAGTAAAGCGGTGTTAAAAGAAAACACCGCGTTAAGTCGTTTAGGAATTGGTTTAAGTAAAGCCGAATTAGCCACTATGGACATGGCTCAGATAACTGACTTTTTGTCTAAGAAGTTTGATGGTCAGGCTAGTCTTGCCGCTGAGTCTTATGCTGGAAAAATAGCGATATTGAATGCAAAGGTTGAAGATGCAAAAGAACTTATTGGTAAATCCTTAGTTGACGCACTTGATTCAGCATTTGGCGACCCTAAAAAATATGGTTCAGGAATTGACTCAATAAGTAGCGGAATTTCAAAACTGATAGATGGCGCTGCAAGATTTGTTAAATTTACCAAAACAGGGCTTTCTAATCTTGGCTTGGCAAGTGACAGTCCAATTTTTCAATATAGATTAAACTTTGATAAACCTTTTGACCCAATGAGTCAAAAGTTTGATTACACCGCATTGCAGAAAGAAGAAAAAAAACTACAAGCAGACGCTAAGAAAAACCTTGCTGCTCGTAATGCTGCAATTAAGAAAGAACAAGCATTATTAAAAGAACAGGCTAATTTAAAAAAGTTTGGTACTTTATTTGACACCGAACAAATAGAGATTTTTGCTGCCTTGCAAGGCAAGATTACAGAAAATGAAAAGTTGAGATTAAGCCTGCAATTAGCCTTAATCCAAAACAATGCAACTGAAGCCGAAAGACTGGGCAGACAGTTAGCCGTTGCACAACTACAAACTACTGACCTTGCTACCGCAATTGCCAGAATTCCAAAAGCATTAAATCCGTTTGAAGGTTTTGGAACTGAAGTAGATAACTTAATTGCCAAAATTCTTAATATGTATAAGTTATTGCAACAGCCCTTAACAACATCAACCACCACGCCAATTACCACTACTTCAAGCGGCTCAACTAACCCAACATTAACCGCTATTGCGGCGCAAATTGAAAGCGCAAAAACAAAGTTAAACAATTTTAATGAAAGAATGCTGGAAAAACTTGCTACTACTAACAAAATTCCAGAAACATCAGTTGAGCAAGATATCCGCAATCAACTTGCAACTTATTTAGCCGCCGATACTGCTATGAGACAAACTTTTCAAGATTTAAACATTAATATCAATAATGCAGGAAGCGTAGTTAGTACCGGTGATTTAGTTCAAGATATTAGAAACGCTTTGCTAGAAGCAGGTTTGTCAGGTTCGGCAACCGTCAGTAGTAGAAACGTTGGCGTGTTTCAGTAATGACATTACCGGCAACATTAGACGTTTCGTTAAACTTTAGTTCTGGCGCAACCTTCGGGATTGGATTAACCCTCGACGACCCAGTTAACGGTTTATTAAATACAGGCGTATTAAGCGATTCAACAACACCTGCATTGGTTGTAAATTTAACCGCACAAACTAGACAAATTAGCATCAGGCGCGGCAGAAACGTTAACCGCGACGTTTATGAAGCCGGCACGTGTGTTGTAAGAATTTATGACCCTAACTCAGACTTTAATCCTCAAAACACCAGTTCGCCTTATTTTGGACAATTAGACCCTTTAAGAAAACTAAGAATTTCGGCTGCTGTTGGTGGAACTACATATTACCTGTTTAGCGGATATACAACCGATTACATTTATTCTTATGACAAAGCAGAGAATTTGGCTTATGTAGATATCAAAGCAACAGATGCTTTTAGATTATTTAACATGGCTTCGGTTGTTACAGTTACAGGTCAAGCCGCGGGACAAGATACTGGAACTAGAGTCAATAAAATTTTGGACACCGTACAATTTCCAACAACAATGCGAAGCATTGAAACAGGCAATAGTTTGACAGTTGCCGACCCTGCAACCTTAAGAACCTCTTTAAGTGCAATGCAAAATTGCGAGTTCTCAGAGCAAGGGGCGCTATTCATAACCCCTGAAGGTAACATTATTTTTAAAAACAGAAATTCAGTTATATCAAGTGCCGGTGATACCCCAATTGCTTTTAATCAAACAACTGGAATTCCTTATGCTGATCTTAGGTTTGCTTTTGATGACAAACTAATTATCAATTATGCAACAATGACTAGGGTTGGTGGTACTCCACAAACTCACCAAGACGCAGCAAGTATTGCAACTTATTTCCCTCATACCTATAACGTGCCTGATTTGGTTATTGATACCGACGCCAATGCGTTAAACATTGCCAAAATTTACGTTGCAACGCGAAGCGATACCACTATCCGTATAGACTCCATGACCTTAGATTTAAATGACCCTAATGTTCCAACTGCAACCGTTTTAGACCTTGATTATTTTGACAATGTTCTAATAACAAATGTTCAGCCTGATAATTCAACAATTGTTAAAAACCTACAAATTCAAGGGGTCAGTCACGAAATCACCCCCACTTCATGGATTAGCACTTACACCACTTTAGAACCCATTGTGGATGGGCTGATTCTTTCAAGCCCTTATTATGGGCTTTTAAATGAAGATGTTTTGTCGTATTAACGATATAATTAGACCCTAAGGAGAATATACAATGGCAGCAGGATTAGGTTATAAAGAATTTGCGGTTGGTGAGGTTCTCTCAGCCTCTAACGTAAATGGTTATTTGATGCAGGGTGTTTTGGTATTTGCTGACGCAACTGCAAGAGACGCGGCAATTACCTCACCTCAAGAAGGTCAATTTGCCTTTACTAAAAACAATGATTCATTGTGGTATTACTCAGGAAGTGCGTGGGTTAGTTCAGGTGCTACTGGTGATATTGAAGGCGTAACCGCTGGCGTGGGTATTTCAGGTGGTGGCACTTCTGGGACAGTTACAGTTACAAACTCTATGGCAACAGCAATAGATGCTAAAGGTGATTTAATTGCTGGAACTGGCGCAGATACATTTGCACGCCTAGCAGTAGGCACAAATGGACACACACTTGTAGCGG
>Ga0209990_10002151_pt1 | contig 15732 bp, 23 predicted proteins | sample NOAtaG_6_FD_187304 | JGI IMG/M metagenome (GOLD analysis project Ga0209990, IMG submission 187304) | Freshwater lake microbial communities from Lake Erie, under a cyanobacterial bloom - NOAA_Erie_Diel5S_2200h metaG (SPAdes) (version 2) | ecosystem: Environmental > Aquatic > Freshwater > Lake ...
TGAAATTGCAGTAAATGAACCTGATGCAAGTGTCACCCATCCTGTTGGTGTATCCCATTTTAAGCCTGTTGAAGTGGAACTATCGGCCACAAGTGTTTCACCATTTGAGCCGACTGCTAAACGAGCTGGAGTGTCTGCTGCGGTGGCGGTAATTAAATCGCCTTTAGCGTCTACGATTGTGTTTTGTATAGCATTAGGGTCATCGGATGCAACCCACGCGCTACCGTTGTAAACTTCTACAGCATTAGTATCTTTAAGATAAGAAATCATACCTTCGCTTACTACGCCAGTTAAAGCTGTAGTGCGTGCAGCAGCATCGGCAAAAACCATGACTGTCTGCTCCATTAGGTAAGTATTTACCTGGGCGGCGGTTAATACGTCGCCTGTGTTAAAGAGCTTGTAACCTGCTCCTGCCATTATTTCTCCTTAGTAGCTCAGCACGTCCGAGTCAAGTATACCGCTAATCGTGCTATCTAACACGAAACCAGCTAGTAATGGCTCAGAGGTGTATAGGGTCGTCATCCAGGACGACTTAGTAATATCGTGATGAATTGCATTAACTAGACTGGGCTGAGTCACGCTGGACGAGCCAGGCATGGTCTTCGTGACCACAACGCCGTCTAGTAATTCTATGTCTACTCCAGCTAGCGCTTCGCCAGCACCAGAGTCGCCGTAAAGGTTAAGCTGAATACTGTCTATTCTGATTTCTGGGTCTTTACGTGTGGCAAGAATACCCTGAGCCTGATTTAGGGCTTCGGTGTCTGTCTGGACTAATATGCCTTCTCTTGTACCAGAGTGTAAAAAGAACTTATCTATAGATGACTGGTCATAGACGTTTTGAGCTGTACCACCTAGACGAGTAACCGTCACGTCATTTATTAGGGTTGTATCGTCAAAAGCCACGACTGCATTTTTATACGGTATTGCACTGCCTGTATCGCTGAAAGAATAGACTGCCGTGGCTGGAGTTGAAACCAAATTATTACGGCTAACAAAATTGACCTGGCCTTCTGCGTCTAAGAAGATGCCGCCGAACTCACTGTTTTCTACCGTCTGTAGGGCTTCTAGAGCGTTTCTGGCAGTGCCTGGGTCTGCCTGTAAGGTAGTGTCACCAGTATCTATATTACGTAGGCTTACAGGCCATTCTATCGCGTCTAGAATGGCATTTACACGAGCTCCTGAGAGTTGAATTCCAGAACCTGCAATAGTGCTCACAGCCGAACCTGCTAGAAGCTTGAAACCGTCCACACAGCGTAAAGTGACGGTGCTAAGGTCTTCATTACCTTGTCTAAATCCTGTGTCATATTTTGAGATAAAGCCAGAGAATATGTAATAGTCAACGCCAGCATAAGTAGCATAAATAATAATCTGACGCAGCGGCACTAAATTAGGGTAATAAGCGCTATTAGGGTTAGCTGGGTTCCAGTCGCCATTTTGGTCATAGAGCACTATGTCAGCCGTACCAGGTTCAAATTTAGACGTTATGCGGTTACGTCCACGGCGAATAGCTACACGTGTAACTAAGTCTGTAATCTCTACTGGCAACGTGCCAGAGCCTAAACGGTTAGTCCCTAAAATGCCTTTAGTCGCAGACCCTAGAATTAAAGGATTGACCTCGAACGCAGTGTCTGAGTCAAAATCTACAAATACTCTAAGTGTAGGAGCGGACATTAAATCGCTATCGGGTCATACAGAAGACCTTTACCTGTCTTCTGATATTCGTACTGTATGTCTGTAATAATTTCGGCTAAATCGCCTTCACTGATAACAGTGCCTTCTACGTTTATGTTAATTTCAACGCCTGGACCCATAAAAGACTCAGCTAGTAAAGAGTCAGCTAAAGCCAATTCTGCATCCGCTAAGGCTGCAACGGCGTCGGCGTGTTCTTCAACAGCGGCGACCACCTGAGGATTACCAGCGGTAAATGCAGCCCACACGTCATCTGGAAGGGTCGTGCTACTACCTGGCACATTACCCTGTCCTGCCATCTGGCCGTTTATGTAAACATTATTAGCGTTTACATCCATGCGGTCTAGTCTGGTAACTGACATTTTATCCTGGTCTAAACGTAATCCTTTTTCAGCAAAAAGCGTCTCAATAGGAATTTTAATATTAAGCTGTTTGAGTAATTCTTGGATGCGTGCGATAGTGCCAGGCCAATCAGCGAATGGGTCATCTACCATCGTGTCTAGGCTATCGAGAAGTGAAGCTAATTCAGCCGTAGCGGCCTGAGCTTTAATTAACTGACCTTCTAGGATTAAAGCGCGTTTTACGTCTTCATCTAGAATAGCTTGCATAAGTTCTAAACGTAGGCGTTCTTCTTCGTTAATTTGTCCAGCTAGACCAGCGGCTATCTGAATTCTATCCATCTCAAAGCGCTTAGCTATTTCACCTAATAAACCTTCTTCTTTTTTCTTTTTGTTTAGCGCTTCTTGTGCCTTAACTTGTTTCTTGGTTAGTGCTAGCAATTCTTTAGCGCGTTTCGCTGCATCGGCTTCGGCTTTTGCACGCGCCTTATCTATTTTAACCTGGCTATCAGTAGAGCCAGAAATGGTCATAGGTGTACTAAAAGGACCTGGTTTTGATTTACCTAATTGTCCAATAGCCGTTAATGGCGCGAATGGGTCTAGGTTCTTAAATATATCTAAAACCGTACGGCCATATGTTCCTATGTCCTTAAAACCTGCTATAAGAGTAGCTACGCCACGCGTTACATCTGCAATTGACTCTCCGAATTTATCCATCGCAGTTATACCGCCAGCGATACCTTGCTCACCTGACAATATGCTAAATGCGTCTACTAAACCTTTTCCTACGGTTTCTTGCATATTGGCGTATGCGACATTCAGCATATTGACTTTACCTGCAAAAGTGTCTAAGTATGCTGCGTTTTGCCCTGTAAATTGCTTAACCAGAACTTCTTGAATTTCTGCAAAACCAGCAGTCTGTAATTCTGCTGTAGAAAGACCAGTATTATATTTAGCTAAACTTCTTGTCTGTCCTACATATGCTTTCGTCAAATCCGCTGCAACAGTGCCTAAACTCTGGCCCGAACCAGCCGCCATTTCTATAGCTAAACCTAGAAGTTCTTGAGATTTAGTAACTGAGCCAGTCGTCGTAATTAAACGCTGGAAAGCTGGGCGTAGTTCGTCATCTAATACGCCAGTGGCGCTTTCGACGTCCGCCAGGTAACTAGCCACACGAGCGTCTTCAAAAGCTAGACCTAGATTACCTAAAGTCTGACTTAGCCTGGATGCTGCGCGCTCATCTTCTTTAAATGCCTTAACGGAAGCTTTACCGAATTGGACTATTTCACGAACAGATAAAGCGCCTAATAAAGTCTTGCCTAATTCCTTAAATGTAGAGTTAAGAGACGTGCTAGCTTTCTCAGCGTTCTTAAATCCTTTGTCTTTGAACTCTGAGGCTATATCTATACGAATAGCTGGCATTATGCAGCCTTTCTAACTGTGGCACGCTCATCAAGTAGTTTAGATGCCTTGTCAATAGCCTTAAACACCGCGTCTAGCGCTTTACCTTGATTGTCTGCATAAGCGGCATAAAGTAAACGACCCTTACCGCGGCTAAACTTGTCGTACTGTTTAAGCGGTCCAATATCATTCATCGCGCCTACAAATATACGACCAGCATTAGGGTTATTGCTCTGTCCGATATTTTGTGAACCCTGGCCATAACGACGTCCAGCCTTTTGTGTGCGTCCATAAGGATTAACACGGCCAGCAGTTTCAACAATCACGCCTACAGCATCGCTGTTAAGTAAAGAATATAAAGATGAAAAACCTAAACGATTCCGTTTTGTCGCACCCATTTTATAAGTAATACCGCGGCGTACCATCGCACCATCATATTTAGGAAATGCTCTGGTCTTAGAAGTACGGCTAATAGGGTCGCCGCCTTTATCGTTCCAGTTATACAAATTGCCTGGAGCCATCCCAGGCACTTTAGCTTTAGCGGCGCTTGTGACTTCTCTGAGAGCTACGCGAATTTCCGCGTCCATTTGTTTACGTAGGTCAGGTGCGTATTTCTTCAAAGCTTTCTTAAGCTCTGGTACGCCGCTTACTACGACTGGCATTATCTCGCTCTCTCGCCTGTTGTTTTAAGACTTCATAAAAAGCCTTTAACAACGCTTTATCCATGTTAATAAACTCGCTAGGCGCGATACCCGTGTGTATCGAAAGCTGGGCTATCCGATACGTAAAAGTATCGCGCGTTAGCCATTTGGGAAATCGTCCGCCGCAACCTCAACAGAGGATAGAGTTTCCAAGAATTGTAAACCGAAAGGTTTAACATCTGGAGCATCTGCGCGACGGAGACATTCCCAGGCTAGCCAGTAAATATGTTCTTGCTTTTCATCTTCTCTAAAAGCTTTGTGAAAGCCTTTACGAAAATGTTGTTCGAACGCGTACTCTATGGCTGGAGTAATTTCGTGCTTACTCTGTGTGCCATCTGCCCTAGTAATTCTTAAGCTAGCCATTTTTGCCCCTATCTAATTTTTACCAGGTACCGCTATCGGCAACTGTTACTGCTGAATTTACCGTGAAAGTAATATCCATTACTGCAATATCACCTGTCGCACCGTTAATAGGTGTGAGATTGTTGACCAACAAATCGCCAGTCCAGAGCTTGTTAGTCGCTGAGACTGCTGTAACTTTGTCCTGGATTAGTTTCCATGCCACGGTTGTACCGTAAGCATCTGACAATGTATCAAGGACAGAAGTAGCAGCCTGGTCATTTAGGAATGACACTGTAAGTGTGGCAGACTCAAGTCCTTTTACGAACTTGTGAGCTGTATCACCCATAGCTGTAACTTCAAGCTCGTCAAAAGCTTGATTTAGTGTGACAGAAGTCACGTGGTCGGACAAATCTACAGAGTTAATCTTTAGTCCGACTTTGTTATTTAGCGTAATCGCCATGATTACTCCTCGTCTTTCTTAGTTGGTTTTGTTTCTTTCTTTTCTGCAACGGGCTTAACCTGGCCAATCTTAGCAAGGAAAGCTTCTCGCTCTTTGTCTACCTCAGCCATGTTAGCTCCAATCCGAGAGTATGCTGATAGTTACCTCGCCTGAGAGTAGCTCTCCTGCCGTCCCTTGTAGAACTGCTGGCGCGGTAAAAGTTCCGATACTGTAAGCAAGACTAGATGCTTCTAACTTGTTTACAATGTTTAGGTAATAATCTTCTATGTTAATTAGGTTTCCCTGGTTATCGAACATAGGCGCTAAAACGATAAGCTTAAAGTTAACCTTAGGCTTAACGGTTTTGTAATGGTCATTAGACGGCTCGATATAAGGGTCACCTGGCTCTATAACAATACTGTTAGCCAGAGGACTGGCAGGTGGGAAGGAAAACACCTGCCAGCTCGTGTTATCACTTAGAGCAGCCGCGATTGTTCCACGAAGGGTAGAGATAGCTGACATTACCCGACCTGACCGCCTGGGGCTAAGTGTTCCGCAAGTAAACCGCGTACACGTGCCATAAGGGTATTACCCATACGGTACGGCGAAGGCTGAAAGTCTGGCGAAATACCACCAGCGTTAGAAGTCTGTCGAGCTTGCCATATATCTACTGCAATCATAAGAGAAGCCTGGCGTACTTCGTCTAAAGTTGAGAAATCTGTAAATTCGCCATCATAAGCGTAGCCGTATGGCGCTAAATCTTGTTTAGGTATTGTTGTTAGGTGAGCCGTAGAAAAACTAACGGTATATTCGGAAGTCTCAGTAATTGTCTTGCTTCCGTTAAAATGTTGTCCACAATTCTCGACTGTAATAGTCTGACCGACATAAAAACTATGTGCGTATTGAAAATATAACTTACCGACGCCAGCTTCATTACTACGGGCAATAGCCACCTGGCGATTGAAATTTAATTTAGCCTTAACAATGTTTTCTGCAGCCTGGCACACATCTTCTACAGTTGCAGAATTGTAAAGAGCACCGATACCTAAAGCTGAGCGTAATTCCGCTTCAGTTACGTATGTGGCTGGCATTGTTGTCCTTTCTAATGTTAGCCCCAGCAGCTAGGGCTGAGCTGCTGGGGTAACTCGACTACTTACTAGGAGAGGTTGAAGCGACGAACACCCTTACCGCTCTTAGCGACATAAATCGCAAGATAGCCGTAAAGGTTAATTTCGATTTCACCTGAAGTAAGAACGTTAACGCGTAGGTTGGTTGTTGGGGACTCCCAGCAATAAACCGAACCTGGTGCAACAAGAAACGCAGACTCGTCAACGATGCCAGATACGGCGATATTGTGGTCTACGATGAGGTCAGTACCGAGAACGTTTCCGCGAACGGAAGTAGGTACAGCCTGTCCTGCTGCGTTGAATTGTGGTGATGCAACTGAGTAAAGTGGACGCTGTGAACCGTCTACGTAACTCATGATGGAAGCCCACTGGTCTGTAGATGCTACAAGCTTGTTAGCGAAATCTCCGCCAGTTCCCTTATATGCAGCAGCAGCTTCGGTTGAAATGAAGCTTTGTAGACCAGCAGCGGTAGCAGCTACACCAGTAGCTTGTGTACCGTTAGCAGTGAAAGCTGCAATAAGCGCGTTATCTGTCGCCTTCTCGTATGCCTTGCGGAGTTCGACCATCAAAAGTTCCATAAAGCTAGGAGATGAGCGGTCGATGAGCTCAAAACTTACGCGATTTAGACCACTGAATTTTTCAACAGTTACCGTGTCGTATGCAGAAGTCATGCCAGTTTCGGATGGTGCTGAGCCTTCGTTTGTATCTGCAACTGTTGGTGCTGCGTTAGGTGTTGCGTTATTTACGTAAAGACGTGGGACGGTGAAGGACATTCCCTCAGCGATAAGTGCGTTACGTGTTACAGCTTCAAAAGCTGGACGACCAGTAAAGGTGTCAGTAATGAAGGTGTTGAGGTGCTGAGGAAGTGTCAGACCTGTGTTAGTGCTTGTTGAGTCATCCGCAGCGCGAACGAGCTGGCGTGCGTTATCATCACCGAGAGCGGCCTTAATGTTCGCTTCGAGATATTGTGCGCCAGTCATAGGTGCGATGCGTGGTTGTGCGTACACGCGCGGTGTAGCTGCTGTAACCTTAGGAGCTGAGGCTTCTACCGCAGGGGTTTCTACCTCAGGTGCTACGGCTACGGTGTCTGGAGTTTTCTCCACGACAGCCTCGCTTTCTGTTGGTTGGTTTTCTTCTTCTTTCGCTTCTTCCGTTTCGGATGCAGCGACTTCTTTAATCTCAGCCGACTTAAATGCAGGATTTGAGACTAATGAAACTTCTACTAGTTTTGCAGCTAACACGTGGATTACTCCGTTAGCTGGGCGTGAGTCAATTACTTCTACGCCTACAGACATACCCGTTTTTAATCCTTCGCTTGCTTCGATTAGCGCGTCACTTGCTTTAGTGCTGGCGCTTAGCTTAAACGTGCCGTACCAGCCGTCTTCTGTAGCTTCAATAGATTGAGCGCGGCCTAATCTAACTTTATCGTTATGTTCTTCTAAAAAGAGAACTTTCTTCGGGTCGTCTACTTGGATTGACCCGCGCTCAAAAATTACTTTACCAGCGGAAGTATGTCCTACTTCGCCTACTGGTGCTATTTTTCCGCTAATGGTACGACGTGCTGAGTCAGCAGCCGTAATTTCGCTAGAGAATGTTAGTTTCATTTACGTTATTTCCGTTCGGTGTCAAATCTTCCATCTCCATAGCTTGCTCTACAGAAATGAGCCCTAGCGATAACAGCTTCTCAATTACATTCAATCTTTCCATAGCATCACTGCGTAGGAATGTGTCATCTATTGCAAAACGCACGATATTACCGCGCGGTGTAATGTCATCCATCGAAAGTCTATCTTCAATAGCAGAATAGAACGGACGAAGTGACAAATCTACGAACTGTTTACGCTCGTCAATTACATTAGCGTAAGTCATGCTGTTATTCATTTCAGCAGATAAATACCATGCTGGTACATTCATCATACGAGCAATTTGAGTAGCCATAAATTGAGCAGACTCGTTATAGGTCATGTCCTTAGGTGAAAACTGTGTAACCTGATAATCTAAAGTAGAAGTCATGTATGCAGTGCTACGGTTCTTACGTGATTTTTCAAATGCGTTAAGAATTCCGAGAGCTTCAGCTTCTCCAATATCTGCACCAGTATTTTTAATTACACCAGTAGGCATTGGAGTAGCTACAGCAGTAGCAGTTGCTTTTTCTAAATCTACAGCAGCGCGTATAGTACGTGCTCCACGAACAAGAACTCCCTCATCGCCTAACGATTGGAAGGTGACAAGCGAACCTAGTCCAGACATAGGGACTGGATTACCGTTTACGTAATATTGTGTAATGAATTCTGTGTACAGGTCTGTATTGAATGTAACGCGTGTATTGGGGACCCACTCGAAAGAAAGTGGACGTCCATCGAGCTCGCTAACGCTCGTTACTTGCCAAAATGCTTGGCCGTAGAAGATAAGACTGTCAACAGTCCAAGCCAATGTTACAGAACGTGGTTGAGCAGGTGATGGTTGACGAACCCATGCTGGCACGTTGTCAATTTCTTCACCAGTAGAGTCACGATAAACTTCTAATGGTGTGCTGGCGATAATGCCTTTAATTAGTGATGCTGCGCGTGCAACGCTAGGGACGCTCATAGCATCACTGCGAGAAATGTTACCGACTACTGTCGGTGCAATCGTCCAATTTTCCGACATAATCTGCGGCGCGTTTTGCGCTTCGATTTTAGTCGGACGGAAACGGTCAAAGAGTCCCATTCAGGATAGGATACCATACAAAACGGACATAAGGTACATATTACACGGCAAGGATTACAGGTTTACTTTGTGGCTTTTGTAACTGGTGTACGACCATAGCAAGTCCAATAGCTGCCGATACGTCACCAGCGGATTTACGTCTTACAATTCTCCAGCCGCCGTCATTTTCTTTAGCCGCGCAATTATTCATAGAGTCAACGAGCGACTGCTGGCCACTATGGACAAGCCTAAAGTTAACTATCGAGTCATAAAGGTCGCCGCACGCCTGATAGAACACCTGGCCGCTCATATCCTGGACTCTATAGCCAGACTGGCTTAATCTTTCAGCCACGCTCATCGTGCTGTATTTGTCGAAACAAATAATTCTAGGCTTATATCGTTTAGCCCATTCGGCTACTTCTACAGCCATCTGTAATTCATCTACAGCTACTTGGCTCTCAAATTGTGCTATAACACCTACGGCCATCTTGCCGTCATCGCGCATCTGTCCAGCTACTAAGGATGCGTTGCGCTTATTTACAGATATATCCATAGCGAAGATAGTCGCTGGCCCAGGCGGTATTGTAAGGTCCTGCATTGTCAAATCCTCAAACGCGTGGTATGGCCAGGGAGATTTCAGCGCGCTTACCCAGGAGCATAATACCTCGGTCCGCGTAGCTTCTACGCTAGAAGTGGCTATAGCTTCTTCTATGGTTTCTTCATCTATCAAATAGCCTAAAGCTGGGTTAGCCTGATACCAGGCGTCTTTGTCGTGTATTTTGGCGAAGTCATCCGCTGAATACTCCCAGTAACCTAAAGATGCTGGCGGATGGTCAATAGCGCGCTGTCGCATCGTATTTAGGACGGTGCTAAACGCATCACCAGCGTTACTTGCCATAACAAGCTGAGAATTTTTACGAGCACGCGTCACTGGCCGCGCCGCAGTAAACGCTTCTTCTGAAACCTCACGCAACTCATCTATGAATAACAAATCCGCGGTTTTACCACGGGAGCCGTCTCTAGTCGCCGCAACTATCTCGTATTTAGCACCTGTAAGGAGCTCTATAGATTCCTGGCCATTAGCCACGCGGATTTGTTTCACTTGAACCATAAGGCTCTCGTTTTGTTCAATTATATCAACAACTTTATTAAAGGTATCTAATGCCATATTACGGTTAGAGGACATAGCCACGATATTACGTTCACCGAATACGAATAGACCCGCCAGGATGCGAACCCTAGCTAAGTGAGTCTTTCCGTTTTGGCGTGCTATCAGAAGTAGGTTGGATTTACGCTTGAACATCCCGTCCTTGTCCACTTTGAGCATATCGGTCAGCACGTACTCTTGCCACGGCAGCAGCGTCATAGGCTCACCGTTTTCTTTAAGCGTTTCCAGGAATTTCTTAACCTCATCTATACGAGACGGGCCTTTAAGCGGTGCGTTCTGTAAGCGTGGCTTTGTAGACCCCTTGCGCTTAGCCATTCTCGATAGCCCCCGTCCGTTCAAATGCGGAAAAAGGTGAGTCTATCTCTTTTTTTATTTTAGTTGGTGCTTTTTGTCCGTTTTTGTCCGTTTTTGTCCGTTTCGGGGAGAGCAAGGCAGCCAAATCAGGGGGGGTAGACGTCTCACCTAAAAAAACGTCAGTTCTCGCACGCTTAGCACTGTTACACGGCTCACACGCTGCAACACAATTCTCCAAAGTGTCCTCGCCACCACGACTCTTAGGCCAAACGTGGTCCACTTGATTCGCTACGTCACCGCAATACGCACACGTGTACGCATCCCTACGTAATACTTGTAGTCGTAGCTTTTTCCAGTGTGCTGTTGACCTATAAGGCTTTAATGCCACGAATGCCTCAGTGAATGAGATAGGGCTTTACACCATGAACCATCATAACGAGCTTCGATATATTCTATGTGTTTATCTATTTGTTCGTAAGCATCCCATGTAGGCGCATACTTACTCATATGCTGGAATATGCCATATGCACCAGAATCCCTATTAACTGCTGTTACTCTCCAGTTACTCTCACGTATAGCTAACTGATTAGCACACTGAAACTCATCCCACTCTAGCTTGTTATACAAATACAGTTTTACATTCTTAATGTGAAATGGCTGTTTATCTTCTTTTATCGCTGGTGATATTTCTTCTGCTGCAGCGAAGCTATATGTCATTAGCAACGCTAAAATGACAATAAGTCGGCCTAATGCTCGTCCGCGAAGTGCGCTGCCTCTCAGGCGCGCAAGCGGTCTGAGCATAACATACCTGTCAAGTTTATCCATGATTTGAGCGTAACCTTTCGGCGTGTCCTAGCTAATGTGACCTGAGTCACAATTAGTCTTTACCCCATCCAGTACCCTTAAAGTGTGTAGCTATTGGAGCCCACACTCGCCACATATAAACGCCACATTCGGCGCATATCATCTCTTTAGCAGCTTCCATAGGAAGTTCTATTTCGTTAACTCGTTCGCATCTGTCGCATTTGAACTCATAGACTGGCATGACTCACACCTCGCTCTATTTCCGTATATCCATAGGCCGCATCCAATACACCTATGTATCAGTGTTGGTTCCATACCCAGACGCTTTCAATAAGTAAACAAGGTCCTCTAAACGCAAAACGGCCACCCAGTCCTGGATAGCCGCTTCACCCTGGCCATTCAGACGTAATACCCCTACGCCCATGCCAGTATTAAGTTTTCTGTCTCTGAGTTGTCTCATAAGACCAGATAAGTCTAGCTTAGTACGAGCTTTAATCTCAATATCTAAGCCTGGCACACCTGTAATGTCAGTGCCATCCCTACCAGCTCCCACGGGTAAAGCGTGTTCCCAGCCGTGGGAGCGTAGGTAGTCAGCTACAAGCTTCTGAGAAGCGTACCCTCGATACTTTCTCGATTGACTCATACCCGTTCTTCATCCTCAGGCCTAAATGACCAGCGCCCACTCGGGTCTACGACCTGCCAGAAAGCCTTGCACTGCTCAGCTTTACGGCTCATAGGTAACGGACACGTATAACCCCGATAAGGTCCCTTAGGCCCCTTGCCTTCTTTAAGTTTCATCTGACCGTGTTTACATTGTGGTATCGGCTCAGCCTTTAATTCTGTCTTTACTAAATCCACTGCATTATCAAAAGCTGAAACTACATCTGCTGGCGGTTCTAACGTAGTATCCCATATAATTTCGGCTGCTGGGTTAGTTGTTTTGAGAAATTCCTTTTGCTCCTCTGTTCTGACACGAATTGGTGCAGGGTTATTCTTAGCGTCGTTAACCTTAGCCATTTCGAGAGCGCTAGGTCGCTTTCCTTTAGCAGACAGTCCCAGGTTAGCGAGACACCTACCGATTGCACTAGTCTCACAATTCTCATAATGAAAAGCAGCGTCCACGCCACGGTCCTTACGAACACCACGCGCATAACCAGTAGCGGAAGGCTGAGTATCAGCATAAGTTCTATAAGCAATAGCCTTAAAAATGGTAATACCTTTTTCATCATCGTTCATAACCTGTTCTGTGATAATCGCACCATCTGGATATTCTTCGTAAAACTTATGTATGCGCGTATCTACGTCCTCATAGTTTTCTAAGTTAAACATCTAATCTCATAGACCCTTCTGTGTATTCAAGCTGCTCTTTGAATGACCATAGCGTGCCATCCCACCATGTCTGTACGTACTTAGCGCACATATAACAGTAATGACGGTTAATGACCTTACCGTAGCGCTCTGACCGTATAGACCACACAGCCTGTTCTTGTCCTCTAGGGTCGTTGACCCCCCAGTGCATTTTGCAGTAATCGCAGTAAGTACCTCTAGGAGTTCTAGTAATTGCCATCGAAATTGTCCCACTCTCCAATAACTGACTCTCCTGCAAGTGCGGCATAACTGACCAGGTCAACGAATGAGTCTCGGTTAGGAGTCTCGACGATACGGGAGACCTTGACCAGAGCCATACAGATACAGACGTCCAGCGGGTCAATTTCCCGTCCGAAATATGTCGCCCAGAGATTCGCAATTCTTTTAATGTTAATTGCTGGATGCCCGTAGTCGAGACCGCGTTCATCAAGCGTTTCTGCGGCTTCCGCCATTATTTCTTTGGCTGTAAAGCCACTTCGCCCTGTTGTACCCATGTGTGTAGCCCCTTTTGTAGTGTTTTTCGGTTAATGACATTATGAACCAATAAGCTAAAGACATAGCTATTAGTAATCCAAAACAAACGTAAACAATCTGCTCTGGTGTTAGGTTGTGTTTCATATAGCCCCTTTCGTTAAGTCGAAAGGTACGCCTGGTCACAGACAAATACCACGCCAGTATCGGCGTGTCGTATAACGATTTGATAACGGCTTAGCCGTACCGCTTACCCTCTACTACGAAGGACCCAGATTTATCTATGGGTACTGTGACGGGCGTCACACCTTTACGGTCTACGTATAAGATGCCGAAACCCTGCTGCCAGTTAAATGTCCCACGTGTATAGTAGGCTTGTGCAGTATCCATTAAATGTCCTACCTCAAAGCCTGTCAGGATACCCGTTAAATGGCCTCCAGAGGCCGTTGTAAAGCTCGAAATACCCTGCCTATGGGTATGACCACACACCACGGACTTACCATGCCTTTTAGCGGCTTCTAGGGCCGTTAAACCCCCATGCGGTTTTGTGCTCTGTTCATCACCGTGGACCATTATCCAGTCTTTAGTTATCTCGTATGGCTTACGGTGGAATTTTATGCCTAGCTCACGGAAGCCCATAAAGTTCTCGTACTCTAGCTCTGGCAATCCAATCAAGCCAGGGAGCCTAGATGCTAGGGATTTGTAGAGTCTGTCCGTGTGATTGCTTCGGACGATATGGGTAACCCTGAGGTCGTAAAGAACTTCTTGGCAAGTATTTCTATCACGTCCAATAGTTCCCGACCACTCGTCCCGCCCACTAGACCAACGTGAGATGGTCTGGAAATCGAGCTCATCACCCACGCATAAAACGTCGTCAGGCTTGTACTTTGTGATGAACTTGCTAACGTTTCTAATGGCTTTTGTGTCATGAAATGGTACTTGTAAGTCAGATATAACGACTATACGTTTAATCTTCTTCTTCCTCATCCTCATATGGACTCATGTCGGGATTAGGAATAATCCAATCTGGAATACGCATCGTATCTTCAACGTACCAGCGTGCATGGTCTTTATCCCACCCAGCGCGTACTAATGCTTCATACGCTTCAACGACAGCTACAGCCCATATGTCAATAGGCTTTAATGGTTCTTTAGTATGGCGTTTAGCTGCTAGCTCTTTAGCGCGACGCGTTGCGGCCTTTTGTGCCTTTGTTCTTTTTTGTGCCATGGCGTGCGCTCCTATCGTTAGTAAGCAATTCTAGAACCATCTCCTCTAATTTTTCGATACGCGACACGATATGACTGCGGTCAATTATTAGAGGTACTTCATGGCGAATAATGTAACGCAGACCACCGATAAGGATAGCTGCGATAGATAAACAGGCCAGAACAAAAGCGGCCCAGTCTGTCGGGTTCATCGCCTTCCGAAAGCTGTGTCGTTAGGGTTTAGATACCGAAGGATGACTGGCAGACTCGCGGCCAGAGCGGCATTCACAATTGCACTGGCATCCCACCCCACCGCTAGGTATGTCGCTATTCCTGCTGCCAAAAAGCTTCTTGCCCAGCTTGCCGCTATTGCTTTTAGTTCCTGCATTTGTGTCTCCTGTCAAAATGGGCAGGTTAAACATACTGCCGTCTTTGTCGCCCAGTTTTGTAAAGCTAATGTGTATGTGAGTTTTATGCGGGTTTATGCCGCGGTATTTTCTCCATCGGTAGTTTCCGACCCAGGAAGCGATTTTGCCGTTAAATATGATATAGCTAATTCTTTTATCAGTTCTGGCAAGTAATCGAAGCTGATTAGCAAGGTCGAACGTCGCGGACTTGTCGGATGCCAGATTAGCGTCAACGTCGAGGGCACGTACAATCTGTTCTGGGCCCACAGGATTGTGGTCAGATTTAGGACTATGCGCCTTATGTCCTGGTGACGCCGCGGTTCCATCACTACTTCTATCTCTACTGGGAAATGCGTCATCTATCATCTCCCGAAGCTGTTGCCCAGCTTTGCAAAGTTTCGCCATATTCCTACGAGATTGTGCCGTTTTCAAGACTTGGTGTGGATTGTTCCGCATTTGCTGGAATTGCTGCAATTTCTTCGGCAGTCATTTCGCGTTCAATTTGTTTGCCTGTAGCGACATTTACTTCAATCATTTTTGGCATTACTTTTCTCCTAACAAGACATAAGAACCAGTAAAATTCGCATAACCATTATAAGAACCAATAAGGATTGTTGTTACTGCGCTTGTATCTTGCCAAGTGCCATCATAAGTAACATTTTGAATAAAAGTGTTTCCCGCATCTTTTTGCGAATAAAAAGCTTGTATTCTTTTATTTGTTATGGTACTTGCATAATCTGGTAAATCTAATTGGCAATAGTTTGCTTCATTTGAATTGTTAAAATACAAATTTGGTGACCAAACAAGCGTCCAAGCACCAGAAACGCTTGCAAAAGTGGTGGACGCGGAATTGTAAATAACATTTCCAGTATAAACTCCAGCCGTTGAAACATTATTAAAACGGAAATAAAGTAAGTCATCAGCGGTTGTTGAGTAATAATCGCGAATAATCAAACGGAGATTTTTGTAAGTTGTAGGAATACTGCTTAAAGATGTTGAAATTGCAGTAAATGAACCTGATGCAAGTGTCACCCATCCTGTTGGTGTATCCCATTTTAAGCCTGTTGAAGTGGAACTATCGGCCACAAGTGTTTCACCATTTGAGCCGACTGCTAAACGAGCAGGAGTGTCTGCTGCGGTGGCGGTAATCAAATCACCTTTGGCGTCTACGATTGTGTTTTGTATAGCATTAGGGTCATCGGATGCAACCCACGCGCTACCGTTGTAAACTTCTACAGCATTAGTATCTTTAAGATAAGAAATCATACCTTCGCTTACTACGCCAGTTA
>Ga0209990_10002154_pt1 | contig 15727 bp, 25 predicted proteins | sample NOAtaG_6_FD_187304 | JGI IMG/M metagenome (GOLD analysis project Ga0209990, IMG submission 187304) | Freshwater lake microbial communities from Lake Erie, under a cyanobacterial bloom - NOAA_Erie_Diel5S_2200h metaG (SPAdes) (version 2) | ecosystem: Environmental > Aquatic > Freshwater > Lake ...
GATTTAATCTTTATTTCATAACGTTTGTATCCGATAAATGGGGTACCTGTTGTGAACTTTATTGTGTCAACTTTCTTAAATGCAGTCTCAATTTCTTTAGTTTTCTCTTTATTAAAGTATAAATCACGTTTACCTGTTTGTGAAAAGAATGTAGTACTAACTCTAACGTCAACATAGTTAGTAAATTCATCAATTAATTCTTGTATTTCCCATTCAATAGGTACAGTATAATAAGAAACGTCACTTGGATTTGTTATTTCAAAGTCAAAATCATAAATTTTTGATTTACCGTCCCAATCTCTTGACTCAACACCAATCAATTCAACAAAAAGTCCGTAGATTTCTATCTTTTTTCCAAATAAATCAATAAAAAGTTGTTTAACTTGTGTTGGTTCCACAGGATTAGGTTTTTATTCAAGTTCTTTTACCGCTTCTTCACAAAAATTTATAAATTCCTTTATTATTTTGTTATCATCTTTAACTATACCGTCCATATACCTATTATATTCTTTTGCGGGTAAGTCTTCAATCATCATAGTAATGTCGGATTCCATACTTGGATCATAACCTGATACAAATTCTTCTAAAAAAAATCTAACTTTACTCCACAAAAACCTACCATAGTTCATATTTTGTATTTCGTGTTTGTGAGTGTCCGCAACCTTCATAATGGTATTACCTAAATCAACATCTTTTGGTAAAGAGAACAAACTTTCATAATATTCTGCAGCTTTTATCAATTCATGCATCAGTAATGGTAAATGAGGTGCCCTAACTTCAAATACCCAAACACCTGGTTTATTTTTACTTGGATAAACATCACAATAAGCGACTCTACCACCACCTGAAGATGCCATTCTTTCTAACATTTCAGTGTTTTCCCAATAAAATCTAGAAGCTCCGCTCACAAATTTAGAATAATTATCATAAAGAGATGGGTCAATAGCCTTTATTTCTGATTCCATTTTTTTAATAGCCCCAAAACCATCTAACCAGGCCTTACCCTGTGTTCTGGCGTTTGTAAAATTTCTTTTTTTAATCTTATCTTCAAACTCAGGGTCTTTTTCCATAGCTGATTCAACGTCCTGTCTTTTTGGTGTTTGTGGTTTCATTCTACCACCACTACCCATTCCTAATTCAACGTCCAATTCTACTTTACCTTTATCTACTAAATTTTTCACCCAAGGTCTAAGTTTAAAAAAACTTTTAATTGCCAAATCTTTTAGCTGTTGTTTTTTACTGACTTCCATTCTTGGTAGTCCCATCATTAAAGATCCAACCTCCATACTACTTGGTGCTGGATTTTGTGGATCGTTATATAATCTTTGACTTGTTTCTTTAGCCTTTTTCTTAAAGTCGTCAGGTAAAAAATCCCCTACAGGCGCTTCGTTGATAAATTTTTTATATCTCATAACTATTTCTTGAATAATTCAGCAATGTCTCCGTCCATTTCTATCTCATATATGTTTTCGTCCATATCCCTCATTCTTCTCATAGGTTTTCTTCTTGGCATGTCATCAAGTTCCAACTCATACTCAATATCATCTCTGAACGATCTTCTTCTTCCTTGAGGTTCTGGATCATAACTTGGTAAATCCTCTCTATCAGGCCTTCTAGGTCTGTGAGGTCTAACATCAGGATCAACATCAGTATCGGGTTTCACTTCAGGCTCCGCAACATCAGGCTCCGCAAACATAATATCATCAAAATCATCATCGTCATCTTCTTCAAAAATTTCATCATCAGAAAAAGATATTTCATTTCCAAAATCATCATCACTATAAAAAGATATGTCATCTTCCATTTCATAATTTTCTTCGGGTAATTCTTGTTCAGAAATAACTTTTCCAGGTTTATAACCAAATAGATATTTCATTTCTTTAATTTCGTTTAATACATTTTTTTTCATAACTTTTTTTATTATAAATATTAATTTATTTAAAAAGAACCAACATTAAGGTTCATTAAATCATTTTTCATTCCGTATTTTTTTAATACTCGATAACTATCTTCTAAATTTGATGCGGTTTCTGGATTTTTAACTCCCTCTAAAACTACGACATAAGGGTAAGTGTATATTTCTAAACTGTTAGAAGATATTAAATATTTTTCTTTATTTACTATATTAACATCATAATTTAAATTTATATAATCTTCGTTTAGAAGATTTATTATATCAATATTAGAATTTAGTTTTTTTAAAACCTCAGAACTATTCTGATCGGTTCCTGTAAAAATAAGAAATATTTTTGTTTTTGTTTCAAAAGATCTAGATATTGCATCAATAAAATCTAAATCTCTAAACTTTACAGAAGGAATCTCAACAACCTCTTTATATTCTGCATATTTTTTGAGTTCTTTTGCTACCAATCTAACAACGATTTCTCTTTTTTGTTTTGTGGCTTTGTTACAAACTATTTTATAAATTTTTGGATCATTAAGTAGTAAGTAATCTAATATCTCATATTTTGGATAGTATGTTGTAAAGGTTTTAATAGCGTTTCTAACCGCCATATTTAGTGCGTCGTCATTAGAAATATTTTCAGAAATACCTAAACCGTAAATTTTACGTTTAGTTGTTTTATAGTTTTTACAATAACTTGAAATTATTGGTAAGTTCTCTTCATTTTTATTTTCGTCAGGATTTTCTGAATCATTAAGAACTATCTCCCCAACAGAATAATCGCCTGTTTCAATTACAATAGGATTAGTAGCAATATCTTTTACAAGTATTTTTTTAGAAAATGATCCAAATGAACCTTCACCATCAAATAAAATTTCAAAATATTCAAAATCTGAAAGTTTTAACGTTTCAGAAATATTAAAATTAAAATATCCATTTTCTATTGTGATTGTTTTTTTGAGTAATGTTGGTTCATAAATTTTATCACTTTCTTTTTTATATGCATAAAGTTCTATTGTTAGATTTTTTGGCCCGTCGATTAAATTAGATAATGGACCTTTAACTTTAAGTTGCCCTTTGATTTTATTTATATTATTTAACGGGGGTTTAGATAATTCAAAGTCTATTATATTTTCAAATCCCTCATTTATTTTTATTTTTTCCGTGCCTCGATAAGAAATAAAATACCCATCATTCGTTTCTTTGGTTGGTAGATCCTCAACGTATGAATTTAAGACTTTTATATCATAATTTATTATTTTATCCTCATATTCATTTTTTGATACTACAAACTTATAATTTCTTATTTCGTTCTTTTTGTCCACATTAAAAAAATTACTTTCCGTTGGCTTGTACTCATAATATTTATCTTTTTCTATGTCTTCCAATAAAAGGTCATTTTTTAAAAAATGTAAATTAATTTTACTTTCCGTAAATTTTTTATTTATAACCTCATTATCATTATAAAATATTTTTAAGTCGAAATCGTTTAATGGATTTTTATTTTTGTCAAAGACATTAAATTCAATTGTGGTTATTTGGTAATTTATGTTTTTTGACTCTTCAAACTCTAATACGTCTCTACCTTTTTTTAATATTAATTCTAAATTTGTTTGTTCTGTTTTAGTTAAATCAATTTCTTGTTTTATAACCAAATATCCACCTTCTTCTATTGAAAAAAAATGTTTTAAGGAATTATCTAAGTTTATTTTTTTTTCAAAATTCCCGTCTTTGTCCCCGATTATTGTGGCAATTGAATTTAATTTTCCGTCAGCCGATTCTTTTTTAATATAAATGTATGGACTATCAAACCCTTCACCTTTTTCGTCTTTAACAACACCTGAAAAACCATATTCCTTTTCTTCTTCCGTCAATAAACCATACATAGACAAAATACTTCGTCTATCATTTTCTGATATGACAAATCTATTTTTCATTTTTTAAATTTAAGTCTTTTTATATTAGATATATTTTCATCTTCATGTGAACTATCATAAACTTCTCTATGTGTCATATCTCCTTCCCAATACATAGTATCATGGTCATTTTCCACTTGTTGTTCAATCATGTCTTTATTATCAAAATAAGAAAAAACTTCACGTCGCCAAGTTTCAACAGCACTTTCATAGGTTCTAACGTCAGTGTCAACTGCGTATTTATTTAATTCAGGAACTTTAATATTTTCAGTTTCATAATTTGGATTTATTTTTACTAGTTGAACATAAAATGTGTAGTCCTCCCATTGTTTAGGATTGATTCCAATATATTTTAATGCGTCATCTATTTCATCACACATTCTATCATCAAACTCAGCATCATATTCTAAACCACTTTCTAACAGAGTTTCAATTATTAACCTTAAAGTTCTTTCATCATATTTTTCTGATAAATCCTCCATATTCTATAAATACTTTAAACTTCTAATTGTTTATCAACCATGTAATATTGAAACCCAAAAGAGTAATAAAGAAAACTTCCTTTGTTTTTAAGAATTAAATTTAACTTATCTTTTTCAGAAACTTTTAACCCTACAATTTTTTTATTAGGTGGTATTTTTCTACCTGTATGAACATTTAATGTCCCTTCAACAGGATCCAAAAAATACTTTAACTTTTTGATGAGGTCTTTTTTATCACCGACAGGAGATATTTCATATTTTTTACAAAGTGATTTTATTTCGGGTAACCCCAAGTCATTTAAATTTTCCATTTTACAAAGATATGGAAAATATTAAGAAATACCAAATTTAGCGTTTAGAATTTTTACAGCATCCAAAATTCTATTGTCGTCCGTTGTTTTTATATATTGGATTTCTTTTTTTTCCTCATCGGTTAAATCCTCCGGTTTACCATCAACTATTTTAATAATTTCTTTATCGTTCATAGTAAAATTCGTCCCTTCATTAAGTGATTTGTTTTTTAAATACCGATACTCCAATATCCTATTGGATAATCTACTATTCTGTAATTTTCTATAATTCATATAATCTATTAATTATTTTAAATAGATTATAGACCTAATGGATTATAAACTTTTTCAGATATTGAATCCAACATTTCTATAGCGTTTTCTTTATTGTCTTGAAAAGAAAGATCTCTTTTAATTGTGTCTACGATATTATTTGATTGACAGGCGTTTTCTAAAGTAGAAATAATATTTTCTAAAGCCTCAATAGTTTTTTCACATTCCATTTTAAATTTCATATCATCACTAGCGTAGATTTCAACCTCTGGTAAATCCAAAGTGTCTCTTTTTCCTGTGATTTCTATTTCAGGAAAATTAGTCATAGGTTCTTCATTAAGAACTCTTTTTACAATTCTTTTCAAATCGTTTTCCGTTAGTCTATTTTTTGTTCTCATAGTTTTTTTTATATAAATATATTATTATGTATAAAAATCTTTATTTAATTAATAAATATCACTATACTAAAAAAAAAAGATTATGAAAAAAGTAGAAACAAACAGTACTGTGACTGTTAATTACACAGGTAGATTAGAAGATGGTTCAGTATTTGATTCTTCTATTGTTGAAGGTAGAGAACCATTAAAAGCAACTTTAGGTCAAGGTCAATTAATAAAAGGGTTTGAATCAGGATTACATGAGATGTCAATTGGTGATAAAAAAACTGTTGAGATTTTACCTGAAGACGCTTATGGCGAATATAATGATTTTATGATTCAAGAAGTACCAAAAGAACAAATGCCGGGTGAGGTTGAGGTTGGTATGCCGTTACAAGCACAAACACAAATGGGTCCCGTTAATTTTGTAGTTAAAGAAATAAAAGATGAGGTGGTTATTTTAGATGCGAATCACCCACTAGCAGGAAAAAAACTTATCTTTGATTTAGAGGTTGTTGATATTGAGTAAAAAAATAAACCCCCACAGGTAGCGACACTTATGGGGGTTTTTATTGCCATAGCAATAATCGGTCCTAAGCCGTATCTTGAGTATTTATTATTTCATCAAATAAATTGTCCGATATAATTATATTATCAAAAAATATTCTTACAAATTGGTCAGAAGTAAAATGTTTTAAAGTATCGCTTATACACCCATTCAAACTGTTAGTAAAAAAGTAGTCCTTTTTGAAAAATATATTTGTTAGTTCTTCTCTATTGTAGTTTTTACCTAATATAGCATAAAGTAATTTATATCTATCCTCCATATCAATTACTTCAACATAAACTTTTACGTGGTCGTACCACTCACCAACAGATATCATTTGTCTAATTCCCGTAATCGCAAAATGATATTCAAAATTAAATTCAGGGGTATTCCAACCACCAAAAAGTTTTGATGAACACTCAAAAGTTTGGTCAGATAAAAACCTATTAATTTTTTCTATTTCTTTTTCACTAAACATTAGTAATCAATAATCATTTTATATCCATCTTTATCATACGGAATAAAATCATTAGAATAATAAGTTACTCTAAGATTAAATAAAAGAGGGTTATTAACTATTGGTTCCCAAAATGGTAACATTAAATTATTTTGATAATCAAAAAAATCATCTTCTCTAAAAACATCACCTATAGATTCTTTTATTTCACTATCTTTTATTTCTTCTCCGTTTTTTGTTCCTGATAAAAATTTAACTTTAAACCCACAATAAAAATCTTCAGCATAAGTATTATCTAAACTAAAATCATCAATTTCAATACCAAAGATATATTTATTACCTCCTTTTATGGTATAAACAATTTGTTTTATACTGGTTAAAATTAATAAAAGTTTAATTTTATCTTTTTGATTTAAAAAAACATTACCTTTTGGAAAGGTAAATGTTGGGTGTAGGTTTGTGGCGGGTCTTTGTAAATAATCATAAATCGCTCTTTGTCCTTTTGGTCCCGAACCTACATATTTACAAAAATCATAAAAAAGATCATGAACGTAATCTATAATTCTTGATTTAGAAACTGATACTTTTTGTGGGTTATCTACCTCCCAATCAATTCTATCTTCTTCTCTATTAAGATGAGGTGTCAATATAATCCCATTAAAATCATACTCATCTTCCAAAAAAGTTTCATAATATATTTTGATTATATTTTCATCCATAATGATAAATACTTAATAAAACACAACTGTATCAATTTTTGCCCCCAAGTATTTGGCATAATCTTTTACTAATGTTTTTAGTTCAGTTGCATCCATATTTAAAAAGTCTTCGTAATTAATATTTAATACACAATCAAAATTATTTTCTATATATTCATTTGGTATAATAATGATGTTTTTAACTTCAGGGTATTTCTCCTCTAAAGCAACTGATAGAACTTTTTTGAGTTGTTCTTTCATTTAACTTTCAAACTATTATGGTCTAATAAAAAATCATAGATCTCATCTTTTGTTTGAATGGTCATTAAGTCATACTTTCTAATGTACTCATCACCCAAATGATTTGGCACATGAACAATTTCAATTTGATTTTCTTCATTTAAAACCATTATATTCATATGGTTTTTTCTTCTTCTAACTTTTCTCATGATTTAATAATAATATTCTTTAGTATTTTTAGTATATCCGGGGGTCCTCTCATCGCCATTCAAAGATAAATTAGGTTGTAGATTTGAGAGAATATTATCAATAAAAGACCAATTATTAGTTCCTAGTGCTCTATCTTCTTTTTTAACATACATATAGACATATTGCCACTGTCTGTATGTTAACTTATCACCATTAGCGTTAGTTACACTATATTTATCACAAAACTTAGTTTTAATCGATTTTCCTTCTTCAGAAACAATAGGATCCGGTAATTGATCTGCGGTAAAATTTTGACAATTTTTACCAATAAATCTGAATGAAAAAGTACCAGGACCGGAATAATTTGTCAGATTGGTAAGTAATGATATAGTTCCGGCGTTTGTTAAAACCGCCGATGGGTATTTAGTACCGTCAACATCTTTCCAAACTCCATTTTCTGGCCATTTATCATTTATAAGATACGCGAAACTTTTACCCGATTTAGTTTTTTTGTCACCAAAAACTCTATTTGTTCTAGTGTTTACGGTTTGATTTTTAGGGTCAGGTTCTTCATATTTTGCAATTATTGTGATTTTTAGCCACTGATGATTTTTAAATTCTTGGTCATTAGGATCCATCCCTTTTTTCCAATTTGGGCCACCAATTATTGGATCTAATTTTTTTATTTGTGGGGTAGCGGTAATGTATTTACTATTATACAAATTGTCTACCCACTCACTGATATAGTTTTCTATTGTTTGATATCTTCTTATACTCAGTTCTTTAGGTTTTAATCTTGGTTTTTTTGGGTTTTCAGCGTCTCTATTTGGTACCTTTGACTCACTAGAAGATAAGATTATTTCAATTTCGCTTTCATCGTACATACGTAAGAAATCTTCCATTTCTTTAATATAAGGTCCTAATATTTGTTCAACTTTCCCCCCTTCTTTACTCCATTTTCCTGACTCAAATTGAATAACTTTATCTATTTTTTTTTCAACAATATCACCTTCAAGTAATATTTTTTTATAATACAAATTTAAAATTTCTTTTTTTTCGTTTTCACTTATAATAAATTTTTTCATAACATTTTTTTATATAAATATTATCACAAACCAAAATCATCATATCTAACCATATCATTAATTGGTCTATTTTCAATATTATATTCATTTCTTCTATGTTGTCTATAACCCTCTTCTCTGATATAAAATTCATTTAAATCAAATACTTTAAAACAACCATTATGATCAATATTAATAATTGTTGAATGGTAGTCTCTTGGGACAATAAGTTTAAATTTTAGATACGGGACAATGTCAGGGATATATGAATAAAAAGTTTCAAAAAATTCAAATATTCTTATGTATTTAAAATCTATTCCCGCCTTTACTTTATAAGATGGATCAAAATTAAATGGGTTATATTCTTTATAACTTGGATCAACATTTAAAATAAAAATATCATAACCTTCTCTATATGGTATAATTCTAAAATCAATTCCTTCATACATAAAAGAAATGAAATCTTCAATCAATCTATGATAATATTGAAATGGATATTTTAAATTTGAAAAAGGTCTACTAACTCTTGGTAGGTGGTTTGGGTTAAAGGTATTGTGAAACATACCTTAAAAATAAAAAAATAGATAAACTATATCAATTAGTTTGAACCTGAGTGATGTCTTTTGTTTTCCATTTTTTCGTAATATCCTTCTTTGGAACCTTTCCAATCCCAAGGTAGGTCATTTTCAACATTGTATTTTAATTGTTTGTCAGAAACACCTTTAAGTTTTCTCATTAACTTTTGAGCCATAGATTCGTCTTTATCCTCGTTTAGAACCCGTTTAACAATTCTATTTATATCATTTTCTGTAAGGTTACTTTTCATTTTCTTATTATTAATATTTTTTTATTGTTCTTATTCAAAATACATACCCAATATATCGGAAAATCTAAATATCAAAAGAATTTTGATTTTCAAATTCTTTTGGTCCTTCTTTAGAATATGGATATTCTTCAAATTCCCTACATAAATCCATAAAATAGTTTTTTGCGTTTTTTGCCTCCGTAGTTATCACATCTTTACTTATATTATCCAAATCAGCGAATTTTTTATTATCACCTGTTGATAATCCATTTTTATCTGATTTATACACGTTAAAGAAAAATTTGGATGGGACATCTTCAGTTTCGGACCTCTCTCCAATGATTGATATGATAACATTTTCTATTCCGTTACCGATAAATTGTATATTACCATACTCAAAAAATGTATGATAGTCCGACATAGGTGTTTCATTAAATGGTGTAATCTTTATTAAGTCAGGTCTAGATATGGTCTCATCAACAGAATTAAATGAATTAATTATTGGTTTTTCTATTTCATTTTCCCAAGCACTTTTAAAATCAGATAAATTAGCTTTTAATATTGGTACTTCTTTATTTTGTTTTTCATTACATATTGTACTACATCTAGAAAATCTATTTTCGCCAGGACCACAAAACGTAAAATGCCAACTTTCATCCGGTCTTTCCCCCCAACAAAATCCATATTTTTCCCCATTTTTTCTAACCCAAGATTTTCCAGAACCAACATCAATTGCTCTACCCCAACCATGATTACTTTTACATTTCCACCATTTTTTAGATGAGTCGTATTCCGGTTTGGCGGCAGGATTACCAATACCTGCTTTTTCCATTTCATGAGCACACCACTGACTAAATATTCCATTTTTACATCTACCACCACCTAAATGATCACCAGGTTGCCCACAAACTCTATACCCTGAATCATCACCACTTAAAGAAATTATAATATTTTCTTTTTTAGCATCTTGAACCATTTTTTTATACTGTTCCGCAGAGTCACTTGATAGATTGCCGCCAGAACCATCCTCGACACTAACAACATTTTCAGGAGGTAAATTACCGTTTTGCGATAAATTACCAGTACCCCCCTCACCTTCATTAATTAGTGTTTTTACGTCACCAATAGTCGACTCCATTAATTGATAAAATCTTTTTTTGTACTCTAAAATATTTTTCATAAAAAATAAATTTTTTAACTTATGTACTTTTTGAACTTTATACTTTCGGTTTTAATTTCATTTTTTCTTTCGTTTGCTGCATTAAGAAGTTCCCCTAATGCGGATATTGTTTTTTGCAAATTATCTGATTTAGTTTTAACAACAGTGTTACACGCATTAATCATTTCTAAAGGTGTTAGTTCGTCATTGTGTTTACATTCAACAGGTATGTCGTCATCACTAAATGCGCCAGTACCCTTTATTGTTTTTTCAATATCAAAAACGGTTTCTTCCTCTTCTCTTATAACTTTTCTAATTAATCTTGAAAGTTGTCTTTCATTTAACCTAACTATTTTTTTCATAATTTCCTTGGCTTTTTATTAATTCCATTATTTTTCTTTTAATTGGATTTATTTCATCATCAGGTAAAATATCATATAAAATGTCGTCCAATTCCTCAGCAATTTCTGAATCATAATCGTCATCATATTTTTCTATTTCGTCTTTTAAACTAATTAAATCTACCTCATTTTCTTTTTCGGGGGTTTCTTCTCTTTTCTTAGCAGCCATTTCCTCTTCTCTTTTCTTAGCAGCCATTTCCTCTTCTCTTTTCTTAGCAGCCATTTCCTCTTCTCTTTTCTTAGCAGCCAATTGTTCTGATTTTTTATTTTCGTCTTCTTTCTTACCTTCAACCTTTTTCTCATCGGCTTCACTAATAAAAGTAATTCTACCGTGTTTAGCAGAAATTAAGTTTCTCATTCTTTTTATTTCTTCATTCAAGTTTTTCATATATTAAATGTTTTTAAATAAATATAGACAAAAAAAAAAGGTGCTCAATTTAATGAACACCTTTAAAAAATTATTTTTAGTTTTTAATAACTAGCCATTCCTTTTCCCTTTTGACATGCGGTATATGCAGAATATTTAGCCATAATATCCATAGCATTAGTTAAGGTTACTTTTTCTTGTACTGCAGATAAAAGATCAACAATACATTGTTTTTGACCATCCGCCATCATACATGTAGGTGGAATAGTTATCCCAAAACCTTCTTTAAGTGCATCCAATTCTTTTTGGCAAGGATTTACAAACCCACCCATGGTGTCTTCTTTAATAACTCGTCTAATAATTCTTGACAAATCTCTTTCTGTCAATCTTACAATTCTTTTCATTTTTTAATATCTTTTTTTTAATTTATTTTTTATATAAATACTTTTTAATTAAAAAAAAGTCTTATATTTGTATTATAAATATTAAAATAAACAATCATGAAAAATTTATTAACTACAATTTTGGTACTTTTAATTAGTTGTAACGTATTTTCACAAAAATTTGGTCCTTCATATGTTGTACCGGATAGTAGTCATGACTTTGTATCTGTTTATATATCTATGAAAAATTTATTATCCATAAATACAAAAACAAAAAAAGTTAAAAAAACAAAAAACCCATTTAATTTTTTTGCATTTAAAATTACAACAAATACTATTTTTTATAATACAAAATATAAATCTTTAACAGGTTCGTTTATTGATATAAACTCACAAAAAGATACTCTAATATTTTTTATGTCTGAACAAAACGGGGATGTTTTAAATATAAAAATTTTCTACAACGACCATAATAAAGTTGTTATATTAATAGAAGAAAGAAAACTAAATAATAAAATAAAATTATATTATAGTGACGAATGTACTTTAACCAGAAAAAGTCTATGAACTTTTTGTAATGAGTAGGGGATTAAATTGTCTAAATAGATTTTTTTTCTTTCCTACTCTACTATCCCAATCAATTTTATTACACCAAGTACCCAACCAATCCATATCTTGTTTTTTCTGTATTTTGGTAGGATTAACACCTTTATATTGTATTATGTCTTGGGTACAATTGTAAGAAATTATAAGATCATTTAAGTTTAAGTCTTTTTTAAATTTTGAATTTTGTCTTGCTTTAACAATTTTGTCATTGAAATCATTATATCCGTATATCAAATCGGCAAAATTTTCTGATCCCTTTGCGATACCGGTGTTTGTTGTTTCAGAAACTAATATTCTTTTCAATTTAGTTTTATCTTTTTCCCGTTTAAAATCGAATTTAATTAAATTGTCTTTATTTCCTTTGGTCATGTCCAAATCAATATAGTCATCTTCACTTTCTTTAAGTACACGTCTTACAATTCTTGTAAGGTCTGATTCTGTTATTCTAATAATTTTTTTCATAAAACATTTATATATAAATAAAAAAGTTTAGTTATTCCATGTTCCAACCAAAATCAATTGTACCACCAACATTTAATTGGACAAAACAACCGTATTTTCTTTTACCTTCTTTGTTATGGAAAAAAATACTTGAGTCACTGTCTTTACTTAAATCAATAAAATCAGAAGATTTTAACTCCTTACCTTTTAGATTATTTGATACTCCGCCAACTACCGGCTTACCATCAAAAAAATCAATAACCCAAGTTGTGTTTTTGTCTTGAGTTAATTTATATAAAACAGGCCAATCTTTTTTATCTGTTGAGTTAAATGATTTTTCGGCAATATCATATAGATAACCTTTTTTACTTGTTGTTTTTGAATCTTCCTCTTTAAGTACACGTCTTACAATTCTTGTAAGATCTGATTCTGTTAATCTTATAATTCTTTTCATAATAATATAAATATAACGTAAAACAAAAAATTTTAACTATACAGGTGGACAATCTTCTCCTGACTTACCACACATGTTTGAGTTAACGTATTTTAATAAACTATCTACCCCATTTTGTGTTTTTTCTCCACTATCTGAATTGTCACCTTTACAATACTCAACAGCTAAACGTCTAAAAAAGAATATATCATTTTTTTTACCCCAACCACCACTTTTATCTTTTTTTAAAGTATTATAATAATCACGAACATTCCTGTCATCATAAATTAAATCAAAAAACCAACTATGTTTTTCTGATTCTTTTTTTTCATCATACCACATATCAATTAGTTTTTTTGATTTCATGTCTTTTACATGAACACACAAGTTATTATCATAATCAAATTGATAACAAATTGTATCAGGACATTCGTCTTTAGTTTCTTCATTTATAACACGTTTAATAATACGGGTTAAATCAGATTCAGTAAGTCTTATAATTCTTTTCATACCTTTTTTATATTAATCATTATCTTCTTCAAAATACATATCCAATATATCAGAAAATCTAAATCCCATTTCAGCAATTCCAAGTTTTTCAGGAATTTCATTATCAGTATAATCAAACCCTTGATCATCCAAAAACCACTCATATTCCCCTTTATCTTGATATAAATATTTTACACCATCAATTTCAAAAAGATAGATTGGTCCCCAATAATTTAAAGATCTTAATAAATATGCCCAACTAACATATTCATCAAATACCATTGGGACATCGTACTTGGATGTTATTTGTTCAATGCGACCAGAAAAATCAAAACCAAAATTGTTTCTCAAGAAGTTTTTTTCCTTATCATATGATTCATTAACATTTGGTAAATTTTGTGTCATATAATATTTCATTATACTTGACACCAATATTTTAATTGACCTTTCAACACTTTTTGGTGTTACTTCAGTATCATTTTTTTCAACTAAACTCATTCCAGCATTAATCATAATACTACTAATGTGTGGTAACATTTCCTCAATTTCAGAAACAATATCTTCATCATACTCTCTTTCATATGATTTCATTTTCATAAAATCTTTAAAGTACTGAACGGACATTAAAAAAAAGTCACCAGCTTGAAACATGTTAACAACACCAAGTTTTTTAATAAGAAGTAAAAACTTATTAATTTTTTTTAAATCCTCTTTTTTAAAATGTTCAGAAAATTCACCAAACTTAATAACGTCATCAAGATTTCTAAAATCCATTTCAGTTAAATGTTTTAATTGTGATTCTGTAATAATGATTTTCATATAAAGATAAATATAAGGGGAAATAAAAAAACCCCACCTGTTGAGAGATGGGGGTATTTATTTTATTTTTAAACTTAACGAAATCTAATTGCTACAGCAACTCGGTTGAATTCTCCTGCCTTTAATGGACTTGGAATATCTGTTTTTCCTATCGCCCAAATTCCAAAAACAGACATAGATTCAGGTATTTTTGCATTTATTTTGATTTTTGTATTATCTCCACTTACTTGTCTTTCAATGTTAGATATTAAACCGTCATCTTTATGTGCTTCTTCCAAAGATGTTACAGCAAAAGGTAACTCAAAACTAATTTCAATACCATCATACGCACTATAGTTATCTTTTTTTGCCAATGCCGATACCAAATATCCGTAAGTTCTTATATCAAATTCCAAATCTACGGTTGGGTCATCTATTTTAGATTGCAAAATTTGATACGCATCCTCATCTTCATATAAAGTATTTGTTGGTTTTTCAATTTTACCTGAAGTTAGGTTTTTAATTGTCATATCAACAGACGCTTGAATGTTTCTTCCACTACCTGGTTTATTGATCATTTCATTTCCTTCATCACCAAAAAGTGGTTTGTCTTTTTTGTGTGGACTTGGTTTTCCTTTTACTATATCATTTTCCTTTGGTGGGGTTGGGTAATTTGGTTTATTAATCAAATCATCATATTGAGTTATATCCTGAAGTTTTTCATAATCGTAAGGATAATCTTGTTCAGATACAAGAGGTTTAATGACACCATGTTTGGCACCAAATAGTTGTTTCATTCTATTAACGTGTTCATTTAAATTTTGCATAATAATTAATTTTATTTATAAATATATCAATATCAAGAATAAAGAGGGGGCTGGGGGTGATTCAGGTGTAAAAAAATTTTTTATTTACTGTCATTAGGGTACCTTTTAGGTAAAAACTTTTCAAGATAAGTTTTGCCCTTTTCAATAAAGTAGTTCATTAAAACATCGGTGGGGACATATCTAAATGCATCATCAATGGTTCTAAAATCACCAGCACTATCAACAGATATAACTTTATTATTTCTTGTTAAAAAATGAATCCTTCTATAATATGAAAAATCGTCATCAGGCAATCTAAAATAAAAGATAACGGTATCGTGGGTTCTTCCAAAATTATCATAGGATCTTTCAAGAAACTCATGTCCATCATATTTAATGCCTGTATGTTTCATTATTTCTTCAACAATATTAGAATTATCAATGGATTCTTGTAACAATCGATTGTTGTTTCTTGGGTCCACCATCATACTTACTTTTAGTCCAGAGTTTTCTTCAAACCATGATTTAAATACCGAATACCAAAGGTCATTAAAATATTCATTTAACTTTTCACAAACCCAAGGCATAATTTCTAAAGTCCCG
>Ga0209990_10002155_pt1 | contig 15716 bp, 17 predicted proteins | sample NOAtaG_6_FD_187304 | JGI IMG/M metagenome (GOLD analysis project Ga0209990, IMG submission 187304) | Freshwater lake microbial communities from Lake Erie, under a cyanobacterial bloom - NOAA_Erie_Diel5S_2200h metaG (SPAdes) (version 2) | ecosystem: Environmental > Aquatic > Freshwater > Lake ...
CCGCGATCGATGCCAAGGCGATTAATAAGCATGAAGTTTCATAAATATTTGTTACTGTCTCTATAATAATGATTGAGCGCTCGATCGGTGCGTTAGCTGTTAGGGTTTAACTGTTGAGCTTTAGGTTTTGGCGGTTGGGTATTGGGTTTTAGGGTTTTAGTTGAATTTCCCCTGCTCCCCACTTCCCCATCCCCAATCGGCATAACAGGCTCATTAAAGGTTACCTAAAATGTCGGATGAATGCCCCCGCTAGATTTTTCGACAAGATGCTCACCTTTGCGGGGGATGAAATCCGACCAGAATATTAGCAACGGAGTATCGATTTAATTCTATCATTTGTGAGTAAACTGTGTTATAATCCACTTAGCCAATGGTCGAGAATTGTTAGATGCTAGTCGTAGAAGCAAAGCTAAAAAACGGAACACCAGAGCAATATCACCAGCTTGATGAAGCTATCAAAACTTCTCAGTTTGTGCGTAAATCTTGTGTTCGTTATTGGATGGATCATAAGGGTACAACCCGCAATGATCTCCAAAAACTTTGTGCGGTACTAGCTAACAATAAAGGGACCCCTTGGGTTAATAAATTAAACTCACAAGCACGTCAATCGGCTGCTGATAGAGCCTGACAATCAATTAATCGGTTTTACCAGAATTGTCATGCTAAGATACCAGAGAAAAAGGGTTTTCCTCGATTCAAAAAGCATAGCCGTTCGGTTGAGTATAAACTAACAGGCTACCAACTATCTGATGATAGACGTAAAATTAAATTTACCGATTGCTTTAAAGCAGGAGAATTTGATTTATGGTGTAGTCAAAAGACCTTAGTTTATTATTCAGAACAACAGATTAGACGGGTAAGAGTTGTTAGACTTGCTGACGGTTATTATTGCCACTTTTTGATTGACGTAGAACGGCAAGAATCACATAAACCAACGGGACAAATAACAGGAATTGACTTAGGGTTAAAGGAATTTTATACTGACGCTCAAGGCAATACTGTAGAGAATCCACGTTATTTAAGAAAGTCAGAAAAACGACTGAAAAAAGCACAAAGGAAATTATCAAAACAATTTCGCAAAGGAAAGAAACAGTCTAACAACTATCACAAGCAACGGATAAAAGTAGCTAAACTTCATCTTAAAGTGTCAAGACAACGTAAAGACAAAGCAATTAAAGACGCTTTGGCGTTAGTCCAGTCTAATGATCTGGTAGTTTATGAAGCTTTAAAGGTAAGAAACTTAGTCAAAAACCGTAAGCTTGCCAAGTCTATTTCTGATGCTTCTTGGTATCAATTCACTGAATGGTTGAATTATTTTGCCAAGATTTATCGGATTGTTTGTATTGCTGTTCCTCCCCATTTCACGACTCAAGATTGTTCAGTTTGTGGAACAAGAGTTCAAAAAACATTAAGCACTAGAACTCATCAATGCCCCAATTGTAAAACAGTCTTAGATAGGGATCATAATGCATCAATAAATATTCTTAAAAAAGGGTTGAAATATTTGGGAAATCATCTCAACGGTACTGTTGGGCAAACAGGAACCGACCCAAACGCCTTGGGAGAGTCCAGTCTCTGGATTCTTAATGGAGACATTGAGAATCTAAGCTGTCTCGTTGAACAAGGAATTTCCGATAGTGATAGGTCAAGAATCCCCCGTCACAGCGTAGCTTTACGGTGGGAGTATGTCAATCTTGTTTGGGTTTCCTGGCGTCAACCCAACCTTGTATATTGAGAGAAGTAGCTATGCGTCATAATCCGGTGATTAAAGCCTTTTACGAACGCCTAGTCGGACGCGGTAAATCAAAAAAAACTGGCTCTTACTGCTTGTGTGCGGAAAATCTTAGTTATTCTTAATGCAATGGTTCGCCAAAATCAGCCTTGGCAGCTTCCTGACAATTTAGACTAAATTCGGTTATTAAAAACTGATTATTTATTCCCATTTTTGCCTTTCTCCTCTTGCATGAGTGCCTAATAAGTAGCCTATACTCAACGGATTTAGTATCAATGTAATTCATGATGAAGACGATGTCGGCGGCTTAGATGTGTAATTAATTTTGCTTAGGTGCTTAATCGATCATAATTGATCATCATTTATCGCACTAATATCATTGGTAATAGTAACGATAATTCTTCGCAGCTTCGCACCTTGAAACTCCTAAGGAATCTCGTGTTTATATTGAGTTAGGAAGTTAGGAGTATAATTTGAGAAAGTTATGATAATATCGACATTTTGTTCGATGTTATTAATATACAGTTTCATCTTATCTACTGCGCTGTCACCCAACGTTTCATCGGAAGGAGCGATTATCTTTGGTTTGGCAAATTCAACTTTGAGTTTCACCTCGCCACTAAGACGAGGAAGATAACAAGTGATCTTCTGTTGTTGCCCTAACCAGTTATAGACATAACATAGTTTTCCCTGATAGATGTGGAAACTATGCCCACCAAAACAGCCGTCGTGCGCCATCAGAACAGCCTGTAAGTCCCCTTTAGCTTTGGAGAAATCAATAGTTGCTTTGATCGCATAGAGAGGAGTGCTAATATTAGGAACAACAGCTTCGGAAATTTCCAATCCCCCTAGATAATTTGTCGGGGGAACGGCGAACGGAGGGATTTCCTTGGCAACAGCTTCGGAAATTTCTGATCCTCCTGGATAATAAATATAGCTATCAGAAATTTCCAATCCCCCTAGATAATTTGTCGGGGGAACGGCGAACGGAGGGATTTCCCAGGCAACAGCTTCGGAAATTTCTGATCCTCCTGGATAATAGATATAGCTATCGGAAATTTCCAATCCCCCTGGATAATTTGTCGGGGGAACCGTGAACGTAGGGATTTCCCAGGCAACAGCTTCGGAAATTTCTGATCCTCCTGGATAATAAATATAGCTATCGGAAATTTCCAATCCCCCTGGATAATTTGTCGGGGGAACCGTGAACGTAGGGATTTCCCTAGCAAGGGCTTCGGAAATTTCTGATTCTCCTGGATAATAGATATAGCTATCGGAAATTTCCAATCCCCTCGGATAATAGGTATAGCTAAATGTGTTATATTGTGGGTCATCAGAAAATGCTGGGGGACGTAATTGAGGAGTTTCTGCACCCAATACCCTAGAGCAATCTTTAAATGGCATATATGCTTTAACCATCCACATCTCCTTGGTAATCGATAACGAAAAAAAGTGAGAGATTTAAACGGAACTACACTGATGGACAAAATTAACAAATCAACCCTGCTGTAACTTATACTACTCAGTCCTCTATGCTAAGACGATCCAAAAAACGCAAGTCTTTAAATTGATGGGCAAAAAAAGTTTAATTTCACTCAATAACCCAGGAGTTATACATAAATGTTTATTTTTGACAATAAAACCAATATTTTAATTAATTCTCAGGAATTAACCTTTAAAAGTGAATATTTTTGCAATTTTTCTCGTTATTTTCAGAATCGAGAATTTGTCAACGTAGATGCTTTACAACTCAGTGGTGATCATTTTGAAGGGTATCTTTCAAGGATCATCATCGATGAAGTGATGTTAGAATTATCGCAACGTAATTGTTTAATAAATGTTGTGGGAGTAGTCCATTCTAAAATGTGGGTTTTTGCGATTCCTATTCAGGTGAATTCTGTCTTCTTCCAAAATTTGTACTCAGTAGAAAATAACTATCTTGGGATTGTCCCCCCTAAATCAGAAATTTCCATTTTTCAACATCCCTTTTCCAATCGTTTTCAGCTTTACGTTCATGATAATTATCTGCAACAATTGTGCCAAAATTTAGAGCTACCAGAAGCGAAAAAGTTTTTAAATTCTTCCGCTTCTTCTGTTGTGATTTGCCCATCGGAAAAAATTCGTCATCTCCAACAATCTTGTCATCAACTTTATCGAATGCTATTTAATTTAGATCGTCAACAAATATCTTGGCAAAGAAAAGCATTAAGATTAAATTTTGTCAGGCAAAAATTAAAAGAAGAAATTGTCAAAGATTTTCTTTTGACTTTAGCAGTAACCAAAGATATTAAAACCCCTAAAAACGCTATCAGACGCACCTCTATCCTCAAAAAAGCAGAAGAAATGATGAGAAAAAATCTGCGTTCTGATCTGACTATTCCAGCGATTTGTCAAGAATTAAAAGTAAGTCAACGCACCTTACAATATATATTTAAAGACTTCTATCAAATGTCTCCTTACAATTATTTTAAGTTGCTTCGTCTTAATGCTTTACATCAATCTCTTAACCAAAATAATCAGACAAAATTAACTTATGAAATTGCCGAAGAATTAGGTTTTTTTCATCGAGGATATCTGGCCTCTGATTATAAAAAACTGTTTGGTTACTTCCCCTCGGAAACCTAAAAAAATAGTAGGGGTAGGAATGAGGATTATTTTTAGATTTATTTCGAGAACTCAATTCCTAACTCCTCTTTCAATTGAGCGGCTCTCCCGTACTTGTTTGGTAGGGGCGTATATTGTACGCCCTTTCTTCGATCTCATAACCTCAAGAGAGCCATTAATAATTAGCCCCACCGAGATTAATTTACTTAATTCCCACTAAAAAAGTTGTACCGATCGCCATAATTGCCAATCCGATTAACTTACTAATTAGAGTCGCTTGCTTGGCTAATTTTTCCTTGATGACACTGCCAAGGAAAAAAGCCCCAGATGCGATCGCTAATTGGATGACGGTAAAACCGATTAAATAGGCAACTAAAGTGGCAACTCGCGCCCCGATAATTGATTCTCCGTAGGCATAACCGTGGAAAATTCCTGCGATCATTGCCAAAGTTGCCAGAGCGATCGTATAGAGATTAGAATGATTTTGTAACCCTTTTTTCAGGGTTAAAATCACGCCAAAAATAACCACAGAAAGGGCAACAATCCCCTCAGGAAAAAGTAAATTTATTCCCTGTAAATGAATCCCCGTGCCGATTAAAGTGGCAATCGCAAAAGCGATCGGAATTAATAAACCCTGTTCCATCCCCACAGCAATTAAACCACTAGCCACCACAAAAGCTAAATGATCTAAACCGATAACCGGGTGAGCTAAACCCGATAAAAATCCATTCCAAAAATTATCGGGAGTTTGCCCTGCCATGGCATGATGGGCGAGGGTTTTGCTGGCAAAAATTAACAGGAAGAGAGGGACAATAGTTAATATCCTTGTCCAGCTTTGACGAAAAATTATCTTCATTGATTACCTCAAAATTATGATTCGGAAACCCGCGCAACAATCGCCCGGTGTCGGGGACTGGTGGGGGTAATGATCGGTGCTTGAAACCCCGCTTCAACTAATGCCCGTTCGATATCGAGAGTAAAATATTGATCGAGATAGGGTTCGGTACTCTTGAGTAAGGTTAGGACATAAGGGGGCATTTTTCGATAAATTTCCGAGCGCGGATTCATATCCATCAGCGTCAAATAACCCCCCGATCGCAATAAACGACGCGCTTCGGCGAAAATTTCTCTAGTAGCCTGTTGGGGTAGTTCGTGGAACATTAAAAACGAAGATACTAGATCGTAGGACTGACCGGGTAATTGAGTTTTTTCCGCCGCCGCGTGTTGCCATTGAATCGTCTTTTGTTTTTGTTGAGCTTGGTATTGGGCAACGGCTAAATAGTAGGGAGAGAGATCTAACCCAGTTACCCTGGCTTGAGGATAAGTATCTTGCAGCGCAAAGCTGCTCATGCCGACACTACAGCCTAAATCGACAATATCGTTAATTTCTGCCTTGATTTGCTCCTTCAATATCCGGTGATATTCCCGCCGCAATCGCGGATCGCCGTCAATCCCCGCCCCGGGCCAGATGGTAGAATGGACAGCATAGGCGGCAGATTCTACCTCAAAAGCTGGCAACCAGTCTAAATTGCCCTTTTCGTAAGCGTGGAAAGAACAAACGTAGTATTCGGGATAGACGAGATCGGGATTTTCTACCGCTTGCAGTTCCCAACTCCAATCCCGTTGCTGCCATTGTTTGACGGTTTCCCGCCAAGGTACGCCTAGTTTTTCGGCTCTTTTAATCATCATATTGCGGGCCTGATAGCGAGCGATGTCAAAAAGCGGTTTTATGCCGAGAATACGGTTAACTAGACCAGAAACAGGATTAAAGGAGGCCGGAACGGGTGTAACTGTCATAGAAAAGCTTCGATCGTAAATTTTCCCTTTCTCATCTTATAACAGTGATCAGTAATCAGTAATCAGTGAAAAAACAGCACTGTCACCGCCATTTAATACTGCTCGGTTAATAAGTAGCTGGTTATAATTAAATTAAAAATGGATTTTAGGTTCGATCCCCCCTGCCTCCCTTGATAAGGTAGGGTTGATTCATGAATCAACCCTACCCCTGATAAGGGGGGTGTCTGATAATTTTTAAAGCCTACCTACTTACCACTCACTGAAAACTCAAATCTGATAACTGTTTACTGACAACAGCAAAAAGCTCCCTAACCCCCCATCGGTTCAATTTTTATTATGAGAACAATCGCTGAAATCAACGACAAGATCGCAAAAAAAACGGCTGTAGTCTGGACAGTAGAGGAATTAAAAAGCCGCGTGAACGAGATGGGAATTAAGGAGGTTTTTTCCCAAGTAGATGTGGTTTGTACGGGAACCTTTGAACCGATGGAATCTTCGGGGGCAATGATTAATTTAGGTCAGACGGATCCGCCGATAAAAATTCGTCAATGTTGGTTAGATGGGATTCCTGCTTATGCTGGTTTTGGGGCGGTGGATTTATACTTAGGAGCCAGTGCTATTAGTGATCTAGCGGCGAAAAATGAGAATTTAGAGGGAGAAAATCCCGAAAGGGGCGGCGGACATATTATTGAGGATTTAATCGCTGGAAAATCGATTCAATTGCGCGCTGTCGGCCAGACCACCGATTGTTATCCTCGCACTTCTTTTGAAACGATTATTTCTAAGGAGACTATTAATCAATTTTATCTTTTTAATCCTCGCAATCTCTACCAGAATTTCATCGTCGGAGTCAATGGGGGAGAGCGGACTTTATATACTTATTTAGGACCACTACAGCCGCGATTAGGTAATGCGGTTTATTCCAACCCTGGAGCAATTTCTCCCCTGTTAAATGACCCCGATTTAGAAGCGATCGGCATCGGTACGCGCATTTTTTTGGGAGGAGGAATCGGTTATATTGCCTGGGAAGGAACCCAACATTTTCCCCTGCAAAAACGCCTACAAAATCGAACTCCTATTGGTCCCGCTTCCACCTTAGCCTTAATTGGGGATGCTAAACAAATGAATGCTCGCTGGGTGCGAGGTTGTTATTTCAAAAATTATGGGGCTTCTTTAATGTTAGGAGTAGCAGTACCGATTCCGATTTTAAGCGAGGAAATCGTTCGACATTGTGCGGTAAAAGATGAGGAAATTGTCGCTCCAGTGGTGGATTTTTCCATTCCCCGGCGAGTCCGTCCTACCTTTGGTTTAATCACCTACGCTAAACTAAAAAGCGGTCGGATTATGATCGAGGGAAAAAGTGTTAGGGTTGCTCCTTTGGCCAGTATTTCCCTGTCCCGGGAAGCCGCTTTAGAATTAAAAGCACTGATCGAATCGGGAGAATTTACCCTCACGGAACCCGTGGCAAAAATTAATCTAGAGCGGACTTTTATTCCCCAGGATCGTTGGGGCGGAAAATTATCAATTGAGTGAGGAGTTAAGGGATTGGGTGCAGGTGGCACAACTACAATTAAGATGACGTAAAATCGGATTTTCTTCCCCGGTTGTCTTGGCGATAATCATATCACCTAAGTTCTTGGTATTGAAACTAGGATGAAAGGACTCTGGGGCAGCTTGTACGGAGTTCGTGGTAACTAATAGGGCTAATAAACTAGCAGAAGCAGTGGCAAGAATAACGACTTTTTGATTCATAAATTTGTGGGAATTATTGGCCATGAATACCACTGATTATAGCACTGCCCTTGCCGATGAGGATATCTTCTAATTAGGGTTTGCTGAAAAACTTTTTCGTGGGGGCAGGGTGTGGGGTGTGGGGTGTGGGGTTTTACTGGTTTTGAGGTGGCCAATTACCTAATTTTCAGGGAAAAAGTGCCTAAATTTTCTCCCCGATCACTCCCGGGCCCGGAACTTTTTGATTTCAAAAAAGCCTAAAGATATTATCCAACAAGGTTTTTAGATTTATTCAGCAAACCCTAATTATCGTCCCAAAAGATTGCCAATATCAGCACATCCCCCCGGAATGGTTGCGCGGGACTTTTCCCCACACCAACGACAACAATAGTGACGTTGTTCCTCGCTCATGTTTTTCACCCCGGTAAAATTGACATTTTCTACCACTGCTCCCGTGTGTTCTCCGCTGTCATAATTGGGGGGAACGCTGCGACTGCGGGGGGTAGCATTTTCTAGGGAACCATAAAATAAACGCATTCCTTTGATATCTGCCCCTCTTAAATTAGCTTCGTAGAGAATTGTCCGCGATACATTTGCTTTTACCAAATCGCTATAACTTAAATCGGCCCGCACCATATTCGCTTCGCTTAAATCCGTCCAGCGCAGATCCTGCCCAGAAATGTCGGCCCCGGCTAACATTACTCCCAATTGTACTACTCTTGTACCGAACTCTCGATCCTCCGCGTAACCCCCTTCCCCGTCTAGAATCGGTCGGCCTAGATAACGATCGCGTTTAATCGGTGATAATAGCCGCGATTGACTCAAAAAACGCAGTATTTTCGCTTTTCCAGAGGCATCGACACTGCTGAGGATGGAAGCGGTGCGACCTTCTGCGATCGCTCTTTCCTGGGGCCAATCTTCTAAAAATCCCTCCTCATCCAAGGCTAAATCGGAAATCCCTTGAAAATAGGAATCGATCGTCTGTTGTTGGGTAATGCGATTTTGTTGTATGGTTAAATCCTTAGAAATAACGTACTGTTCCCAGGCCACATAGACAGCTAACACGGCGATCATAATCTGTCCCAAGGCCCCCACCCACTCGGCCCAAGAACCGAACTCATCGTATTTAAAACTCTCTAACCATCGCAATATGCGCTCGTAAACTCCTAAATATTTCCCTAATCCGGCCAGAGCAGCTATAAAAACCATAAAAGCGAAAACCGTCTGACGTTCAGAGGGGGTGAGATAATGGGCGATCCACTGGCGAATAGAGGGCAAAATCACCTGTAAGGATATCAATATCGCTACTATCGCCCCAGAAAAGCCTAACCAGTCCCAGCTAAAGATGAGGCCGATGGTCATCAGCATCAGGGGGGCCAGTAGTAACCCCGCGTTACCCGGTCGAAGATCTTTTAATACTAGGATGCGCTGACGCACAGGATTACGCGAAGATAAAGAGGAGACGTATTCGGAAGCATCGGGGGCCGATAAACTGGTTTTACCGTTATTTTCGGGGTTATCGGCCCTATTTTCCACGGGGAGTTTTTCTGGGTCTTTGCGATCGCTCATATTAATCCTTGTCAAGAGAAAATAATTCCACACCGAAAACTGAGGCGAAAACCCTCGATAAATCTTGCTGTACTTGCCTAAGACTAATATTAGGCAGAAACTGCTGTAAACTGCCCACGGGTTTATTAGTAATCCCACAGGGAATAATCTCGGCAAAACCGCTTAAATCCGGACAAACATTGAGGGCAAAACCATGATAGGTAATCCAACGACTAACTTTAATACCGATCGCCGCTATTTTATACCCTTCTACCCATACCCCTGTCAGGCCCGCGATTCTTGCCCCCGACAATCCATAAATAGCGATAGTTTGCAGGATGACTTCTTCTAATTGTCGCAAATACCAGTGTAAATCCTGCTGATAATAGCGCAAATTGAGGATCGGATAGCCCACTAACTGCCCCGGACAGTGATAGGTGACTTCCCCTCCTCGCTCGATTCTATACACTTCTTTGTCGGTTTTGTCAAGATTAAATTTAATAAACTTAATATCTGAACCGGTACCGAGGGTGTAAACGGGGGGATGTTCCAGTAGCAGCAGCACATCGGGTAAGTCGGGATCGGCAATTCTCGCCGCCACCAGCGAGCGCTGTTGCGCCCAGGCCAGAGAATAGGGAGTGATTGCCTGAATTTTCAGCCCGCAGAGACGAGGTATTTTTTGAGCATTCATTGCGAGATTTGTCAAAATATTTAAGAAATGTAAAAGAGCGCAAAGGAAGATTAAAAGAAGGGAAGATATATATGTCGGGGAGAATACTAAGTGCTAATCTAAGGATATCCCATCTATTCGGATGTTAACCGTCGCACAGGAGAAACAATCACCGGATTCCCTAGCTGGCGGCCAAAATCGGTTTCTTTAAATAAAAGTTAACAGAACTTCGCACTTCTGTTAAGAGAAGCTTTGCAGAAACTTGTTAGAATAGAGGTAGATAAATCCAGTTGCAAATAGGCGCTCGACCCGATGAATTTTCCGCGCGATCCGACAAAAAAAAGAGAAAGAGAACACCGACAATATCTAGACTGTGACCTCTAACAACAGCGCGATCAAGCAGATTTTTGAGGATTAAATTCCTAGCATCAACATCCCTTAAAAATAGTTGATGTGGACGGTCTATAGCAAAATTTTTAGATGGAGTAGTGAGTATGAAGCTATTGATTCAGGGCAATAATATCGCTGTCACCGAAGCTATTCATGATTATGTGGAACAAAAGCTGGAGAAAGCGGTGAAACATTTTAACGGCATGACCACAAAAGTGGATGTTCACCTCTCCGTGGAAAAGAATGCACGCATTCCTGATCGCCACAAAGCGGAAGTAACGGTTTATGCTAATGGAACAGTGATTCGCGCTCAAGAAGGAAGCGAAAATTTATACGCGAGTATTGATTTAGTTTCTGATAAAATCGCTCGTCAACTCCGCAAGTATAAAGAAAGATTGGTGGATCATCGCACCAACGCCACCGTTAAAACTAGCGAGGTGGTGCAAGAGAAACCCTTAGAGGGTAGCCTAATCGGTGATCGCACTCCCGAATTACCTGCGGAAGTAGTGCGGATGAAATACTTTGCCATGCCACCGATGACTATTGAGGAAGCACTAACACAATTGCAATTAGTCGATCACGATTTCTTTATGTTCTGCAACAAAGACACGAACGAAATCAACGTTATCTATCAACGCAATCACGGCGGTTTTGGTGTTATTCAACCCCGTCCCGTTAACGTAAATGGCAAAGAACCCCATTAACAGTTAGCGACTACAAATAAAACCAAAGACTGGAGAATTTCTCCAGTCTTTTTCTCATCTAACCAAGATTAACTTTCACCACTTTATTTTTTTCTGCCACCGCTTTCGGGAGGCTGAGAGAAAGAATACCGTCTTGATAGTTAGCGGTAACTTGGCTATTTTGCACCTCTACTGGCAGGGTAATCAAGCGACTAAATTTACCATAATAAAATTCGCTGTTTTCCACTTCGGCAGGGCGTTGACGTTGCCCATTAATAGCCACCATTTGTTTGCTAACCTCCACATCGATATCTTTAATATCCACACCGGGTAATTCGATTTTTAATTCCACGGAATCCTCATTAACAGAGATTTCCACCGGGGGACGAGATACCAATGAAGTTGTCGGTAATACTTCTTGAAAAAGTTGATCGATTTGACGTTGGACAGAATTAATTTCCAGGAAGGGAGAATAAAGAGTGAAAGCCATAGTAATAATTTCCTTGAGAGGTTTTCTCTGACTGCGATTATCTCTATCTTAAGCAACTAACTTGGCTTCCACAAGACGGTTTTCAGGAAATAAAAAGTCGCAATAACCGATACAGTTATCAGTTATCAGTTATCAGTGGCAAGTGGGAAGTTGTGGGGTGTGGGGTGTGGGGTGTGGGGTGTGGGGTGTGGGGTGTGGGGTGTGGGGAGCAAAAAACCGACGGCTGACGGCTAAAATCACTGTTATAACCATTGTTGTAATTCCGGCCAACCCAAACCTTGACGCACGATATCCGGTTGATCGCAGGTAAAATCAACAATGGTTGACACTTCCGAACCGGGAGCCGAACCATCTTCGATAATTAAATCAACGATATGATCGAGGGCATCGAATAACCTAGCGGATTCTAATCCCTTGGTGGGAAAATCTCCCTCCTGATCGGGAAGATGGGCAGAACTAGAGATAATGGGATTTTCTAGGGTTTCGAGAATAGTGCGACAGATAACGTGATCGGGAACCCGGATACCGGTGGTTTTCCGCTTCGGATTCATCACCACTTTCGGCACTAATTTAGTCGCCGGTAAGAGAAAAGTGTAGGGACCGGGTATAACTCGTCGCATAATCTTATAAGCATAATCGCTGACCACTGCGTACTCGGAAATATTCGACAAAGAAGAACAGAGAAACGTCAAGGGTTTATCATTAGATAGTTGCTTGATTTGGCGAACTCGTTCGACGGCGGATTTCACATTGAGATCGCAACCGATCGCATAGACGGTATCGGTAGGATAAAGCATAATTGCCCCGTTTTTCAGGGCATGACAGATTTCTTGGATAGAACGTTGTTGGGGATTTTCGGGATGGAGAGAGTAAATAGTAGCCATGATAGCAAAATCGTCGCCTATTGGGATTGTCCCACGGGAATCGCCGGGGATATGTGTTTAGGGGCGTTAGTAGATTTAGGAGTCCCCTTAGAATACCTGATTGCACAACTAAAAACTTTAGGAATCGAGGATGAATATCAGTTAAGGTCCGAAAAAGTGCATCGTCGCGGTCAAATTGCCACTAAGATTAACGTCGATGTCACTGCCGAGAAGTCCGCTGATCATCACCACCATCACCATCATACCCCCGCTCGCCATTTACCGGAGATTGAAAATTTAATTAAACAGGCAAATTTACCCCAGAAAGTCCAAGAATGGAGTTTAGCGGTTTTTCAACAACTTGCGATCGCAGAAGGAGCCGTTCACGGGATCGCGCCGGAAAAGGTGCATTTTCACGAAGTCGGGGCAACCGATGCCATTATTGATATCGTGGGGACTTGTTTGGGTTTGGATTGGCTATCGGTGAGTGAATTATACTGTTCTTCTCTACCCACCGGCGGCGGTACAGTTCAGGCCGCCCATGGTCGTTTACCGGTTCCTGTGCCAGCAGTAGTACAATTGTTTAGTCAGGGACAAGTACCAATTTATAGTAATGGCATCGAAGCGGAGTTAGTAACACCCACGGGGGCAGCTATTGTGACAACTTTAGCTAAAAGTTTCGGTAAACCGCCGAAAATGCAGTTAGAAAAGGTCGGTTTAGGGGCAGGTACAAAAGATTTACCGATTCCCAATCTTGTCCGGCTTTGGTTAGGGAAAAAAACACCAGAAAAGCTAGATGAAAGAGAAACTGTGGCAGTTTTAGAAACTCAAATTGATGACTTAAATCCGCAAGCGATCGCCTACTTAAGCGAGGCTTTATTACAAGTGGGTGCTTTGGATGTATTTAGTCAAGCAATTACTATGAAAAAATCCCGTTTGGGAATACTTTTGACAGTAATTTGTGCCTTGGATAAAATTGCTATTTGTGAAAATATGATCTTTCAGGAAACCACAACTTTAGGCATTAGAAGGACAATTCAAGAGCGATCAATCTTAAAAAGAGAAATACAATCGATCGATACTGTCTATGGCCAAATTCGTCTAAAAGTTGCCTACAAAGAGTCAAGTAATCAACCGATTACCGTACAACCAGAATACGAAGATTGTGCCGCTATTGCCCGTCAGCATCATCTACCTTGGCGATTTGTTCATCAAATGGCCTTAACTATTTGGCAAGAACAAAATCAGTCTTGACAGCAGGGCGATTTTCTCCTAAAACTGCTATATCCATTGTTCAAAAGCTATTTTGAGGAAAATAATCCCAATTTAAAACCTGTTCTTGGCTAAAAGGACAATCAACTGGAAAAGTTTCTTTTGGTAAATTAGTTTCATTTACCGTCCCTCGCACTGCCTTTTGATAACATTCTGCGAAAATATCGGCTAAATAGGGTTTTAAGCTAGGACTATCCCTGAAAATAAGCTCTAATTGTTCTCTTTGTTCATCAATGGTATTTATCCAGCTATTAGTCCGTTTTTCTGGTTGATATTGCCATTTAAGTAAGTGCATCAAGAGAACTTTTAACCGGACGAATATCTCCCGTCTATTATTACGTCCCATATCGGATATTTCTTCGATTAAGTTATCTAAATCAAGGGCCTGTAAATTGCCCTTTTTTAAGTGATTTACGGTTTGCTCAAGCCACAAATTAAAATCAGTTTCATAAAGCTGAGATAATTTATTTTTCATAATGAGAACGTTTCTTCTATTCTATCTTTACATTGTGCCTATCTTAATGGTGTCTTGTCCAGATGATATTTTTACAAATATGAGATGCAGAGGATTTACCATAATTTATCTAATCTTCAAGGTATTTCTTTCTCTTTTTTCTCATAAATTTAATTGTGGGAAAAGTGCCAAGAACTCAGAGCAAAATGATAGTTTTCTCTGATACTTACCCAATTTGCTGCCTGATCTTGATTGACCAAGTTAATATCCTACAAGAACTGTATGAGCTTGTGATCATCCCTCAAGCTGTGGCTGATGAATTAAATGGCCCAGAATCCCCACCTGTCCTTCGGAAATGGATTACTAACCCCCCTGATTGTCTCCAGATTGGAATTGTTAGCGTCTCCTCAAGGTCGGGAATAGAACCAATCTCCAAAACCCTATGAACCAGTATAGTGCCTTAAACCAAGCCCTTCAACCCTATCTCGGATGGCATGGTGCCAGAATTTCGTTTCTGGCACTATTCCTAAGTAGTCATGCAAAATAAATTTCCTAGTGAAGACAGGCAAGAGGCAATAGGTAAGAGGCAAAAGCTTTATCGAAATGTGTAATTAATTTTGCTTAGGTACTTACTAGCCTTAATCAAAGTCAAAACCGTCAATCTGAGAGAGTTAGCAGTTGGATTTGGAGGTAAAGCTCTGAAAGAGTCTAACTACAAAAGATTACAACGCTTTTTTCGAGTATTTGAGCTAGATTACTCCGAAATTGCTAAAATTGTTGTGATTTGGATGAGGCTCCCCCAACCTTGGGGGTTGAGTCTTGACTGAACTACCTGGGAGTTTGGCGACCATTGTTACAATATTCTGACTCTAGGCATAGTCCATGAAGGGGTTGCCATTCTCATCTGGTGGTGGCTGCTCAAGAAAAAGGGAAACTCCAATAGTGATGAGCTTATGCAGTTCATTGAGGCGATCTTAAAAATTCGTTGCTTGTCTGGCGACCGGGAGTTTATCGGTCAAGCTTGACTGCGCTATCTTCTCCTCGAACCGTCTATGTCTTTCCGGTTAAGGATTCGAGCTACTAACAAGATTCAGCGGGAGGGAAAAGCCAAGGCTTGCCAAAGTCGTCTTCGCCCACTTGGCGATCGGAGAATCTCAACAACTCAAAGGTGATTGTCGGGTTTGGGGTTATCCTTCCCTTCTCAACAAAAAAGCACCCCCTCGCAGGAGTGCCTTTTCGTTCAGACTAGGAATTAACCATTGATAGCAGGAGCAGTCAGAGCTACGGGAGCCTGTTCACCACTAGCCAAGTCTAAGGGGAAGTTGTGAGCATTACGCTCGTGCATTACTTCCATCCCGATACCAGCGCGGTTTAACACATCGGCCCAAGTACCGATTACACGACCTTGAGAATCGAGAATCGACTGGTTGAAGTTGAAACCGTTGAGGTTGAACGCCATGGTGCTAACACCCATCGCCGTAA
>Ga0209990_10002158_pt1 | contig 15708 bp, 15 predicted proteins | sample NOAtaG_6_FD_187304 | JGI IMG/M metagenome (GOLD analysis project Ga0209990, IMG submission 187304) | Freshwater lake microbial communities from Lake Erie, under a cyanobacterial bloom - NOAA_Erie_Diel5S_2200h metaG (SPAdes) (version 2) | ecosystem: Environmental > Aquatic > Freshwater > Lake ...
GCCGACACCAGAGGCCGGTGAAGGGCAGGTTCGAATCAAGGTCAAAGCCGCAGGAGTCTGTCTCTCGGATGTTCACTTCCTCGATGGAACTCTGAAGCCGGGTTACCTTCAAGGTGATGACGTGTCCTTAGGTCATGAGGTCGCCGGGATTGTCGATCAAGTGGGAGCTGGCGTAAGCACTGCTCGAGTCGGCGATCGTGTCTTGATCATCGCAGGGGAGCGGAACGAACGTGGTCAGATAACGACCTTGGGATTCGATTACGACGGTGGCTACGCGGAGTATCTCGTGGCGAAGGAAAGCCTCGTTGTGAAGATCCCCGAGACACTCTCATTCGAAGAGGCTGCGATCATCCCTGATGCGGTCTCGACGCCTTGGGCTGCGATTTCATCAACAGCCAATATCAGCGCGGGCGAAGCTGTCGTGGTCTTCGGTATCGGAGGCCTGGGATTTCATGCGGTTCAACTATTGAAGTTGGTGGGTTGTCGCAAGATCGTCGCAGTAGATCCGAGGGTTGATGCCCGAGAGAGAGCGTTGGAGATCGGCGCTGACTTCGCATTCGATCCGAGCGATGAGGAATTGAAAGCCCATCGTGGGTTTGACGCTGCATTCGATTTCGCGGGTGTCGGGGCGGTCCGTAAGCAGGCTCTCTCACTCCTCGGAGAGAGAGGCCGACTCGTCATCGTAGGTATAGCGAATGAGCCGATCACGATCCCTAACGACATGGCTTTCACCTATATGCGCACGCAGATCCTCGGCCACTATGGATCAGAGCCTCACCACACCAAGGAACTCGTCGAATTCACAGCTAGCGGCAGACTTGATCTCTCACGTTCGATCTCTGAGATCCTGCCACTAGAGGATGCCGCGATCGCATTGGAGAGACTAGAGAAGAAGATCGGAAGTCCCATTCGAATCATCTTGCGACCCTAGTTCCGCAAACAAAAAAAAGAACCGCCCCTCGAGTCCGTGGATTCGAGGGGCGGTTGCTTCTTGTGATTAGGAGAAGTCGCGCGTGAGCGCTTCGTTCTTGCTCTTGGATACCGATGCGACGACCAAGCCGATCACCATTGCTATGAAAGGTGAGAGGACCAGGAACCATCCCAACGATGAGAGTTTCCAAGCGCTCTCAGGAAGTGTCGGATCGACATCTGCCGCCACCGTTCCAGCAAGGAGATTGAACCGTGACATCAGGAGGTAGAGACCTCCAGCAAGAAGGACGATGGAAGCCAATGGCGCGACCTTCGTCTTCCAGAGATTTCCACCAGGTTGCTTGCTGAAGTAAGCGAGAACGGCGAGTGAGACCAGGATCTCGATCGCGACGATTGCGATCACCGAGATGCCGCTCATCCAACTGAAGAGTTTGGTGTATGGATCCAAACCACCAGCAGCGAAGATGACGATCACGATTCCTGCGATCACCGAAGTGACGATGGAGGCCATCTGAGGTGCGCCAGCATCGTTGGTGGTCGCCAGCTTCTTTGGCATCACTCCCGCGCGGCCCATGGCGAAGAAGTAACGAGAGGCGGCATTCTGGAACGCAAGGAGACCTGCGAAGAGGGAGGTGAGGACGAGGATCTTCATCACTTCGACGATCCAGGACCCTACATATTCTCCGCCGAGACTGAAGAGCACTCCTGCAGGATCAGCAAGTTCTCCAGAACGTGCTAGCACCTGTTCCACAGCCTTGCTTGACCCCATTCCTACCACCATCGCGAACGAGACGAATGCGAAGAGGATGGAGATGGAGATGATGGCGAAGTATGTCGCCTTTGGCACATCTCGCTTGGGGTCGCGTGACTCTTCGCCGTAGATCGCGGTCGCTTCGAATCCGATGAAGGAGGCGAATGCGAAAGCGAGAGCGATGCCCGCAGTACCTGCGAAGCCTCCCGCAAAGACATCAGCAGGATTGAATGATGCTCCGAGATTCATTGACTCTGGTCCACCCTTGGCGAAGATCGCAACTGCCACGACGACGAGCGAGAGCAGTTCGACGACGAGAAGCGTTCCAAGGATCTTGGCACCGACATCAACACTCAAGACAGAGAGGACGGTGACGAGTAACCATGCGATCAAGGCCCAGGCCCACCAGGCGAGATCTAGCCCGTAGTCGGCCATGGTGATATTCATGACCAATCCGAAGAATCCGTAGATCGCCAACTGAATGGTGATGTATCCAACGAGAGATGCGTAGGAGGATGCGACACCAGCACGCATTCCCAGTCCTCTTCCGACGAATGCGAAGAAGGCGCCGGTATTGGTGACGTGATGGCTCATCGCCGCATAGCCGATGGAGAAGATCAACAACGTGAGTCCAGCGGCAAGATATGCGCCCGGGGTTGCGGCGCCATTACCGAGGACCATGGCGACTGGTACAGCACCAGTCATACCAACGAGTGGTGCGGAAGCGGCGACTACGAAGAAGACGATGCCGAAGACACCGAGTCTGCCCTTCTTGAGTGAAGTACCTTCACTTGCCATATAGCTCCTTTGCTAATCTAGGCAGAATCGTTCATATCCGAACGAATCTGAGGTAGAGTGGCGCAGGTAACACTCGAAGTCAAGGATTTCTGAGTGTTTCTGGTGAGAATTTCGGTTTCACTCTCGAGGAGATAAGCGCACATGTCATCGTTGCATGGCTTCTTCGCACCACAGACCCCCACCGGCAAGAGCGCGATCGCACCCGATATGCCCTGGTTCTATTCCGGCAATCTCCTTACCGTCGAGTATCGGACCGATGTGAAGAACGTGAGAGCGCTCCTTCCAGAGGAGATCGATCTCGCTGACGAGGATCCAGGAGCAGTGGCGATCATTTGGGCGGATTGGCAGAGCTGTTCGCAATCCAAGGTAGAACTTCTTGATCCATTGCGTGCGCAATACCTCGAGGCCTTTGTCGTCATCCGATGCAAGTACGAAGGTGTCACATACAGCAGGTGTGTCGCGATCTGGGTCACGAAGGACTTCTCTCTTGCTCGTGGTTGGTTCCAGGGATATCCGAAGAAGTTGGGCTCAATAGGGCTGACACGAGTCTTCAATCGCGGAAAGGCGACACCACGTCTTGAGAGTGGCGCACAACTTGGCGCCAGTATCGCGGCATATGACCATAGATTGGCAAGTGCTCGCGTTACGTTACGTGAGCCATCGAAGACCAATGGATTCGTCAATGGTCATCCGATGCTTCATAACCGATGGGTCCCATCGATCACGCCGGGACTTGGAAACTCACTCGACCAGTTGATCACGATGAGTGGAGTCGATGCCGACCTAGGTGAGCCTTGGGTTGGCGATGCAGAGCTCGAACTCTTCGATTCACCCTGGGATGAACTGGCTTCGATCCTTCCGATCAAGGAGATGATCGGTGGTTACTATCGTGAAGTCGGCGTCACCTTCAATGGTGGCAAACTTCTGCTCGATAAGTCGAACCCGAAGATCTAATACCTAAGTAAGTACTCGTCCTGCTCCCACTTCGTGACTTCACGTGTCGTGGGATCTGCAACATCTGCCTTGTATCGCTCGATCTCTTCGCGCTTCATCACGAGGAAAGTCTCGACAAGTTGTGGCGACAACTGACTCTTCATTTGCTCATTCGCTTCAAGGGCATCTAGTGCTGCCTCGAATGACATCGGCAAGATCTCTGCCGACTCCATGTCATATGCCATCCCTACTGCAGGCTCGGGTGCGGTGAGGTCGCGTTCGATTCCATCGAGTCCGGCTGCAAGGATCGCAGCGATGATCAGATAAGGGTTGGCAGCACCATCTCCGACACGTACTTCCAGTCTCGTCCCACTTCCACGCTCTGGTGGGATTCGAACCATGCAACTCCTGTTGTCCAATCCCCAGTTGGCACGGAATGGTGCAAGAGTGTCAGGACCGAGGCGTTTGAATGCGTTGACTGTCGGATTTGCGAACGCTGTGATGGCAGCGGCGTTCTCGATGATGCCAGCGATGATGGAGTGAGCCACTTTGGAGAGGCCTCCTTTGCCATCATGCATCTTGTTGTTGCCTTCCTTATCCTCGACGGAGAAGTGGAGATGGAAACCACTACCGCCCTCATCTCCCCAAGGCTTGCCCATGAATGTGGCGATCTTGCCTTCGCGATAGACCATGTCCTTCGTCGCGCTCTTGAATATGAAGGTCCGATCTGCGGCATCGAGCGCTTCACCGTGCCAGAGGTTGATCTCGTATTGGCTAGGACTGAATTCGTGGTTACCAGCGAAGACTCCGAGTTCCATCTGATCGAGTGCACGAAGTACACGAAGGAATGTGCCATCAGGATCGACCATCGACCCCGTGGTGTAGACGAAGCCGACGTTCTCGTGCGATCTCGAGTAAGCGCCATCGACTTGCCTCGCTATGTAGAACTCGAGCTCCGGACCGACGACCGGGACGAGACCGTGCTTCGAATATCCGGCGATCACCTTCTTCAGCACCGTACGTGGCGAGAACTGATTCTCGGAGTCATCGGGATTGAAGGCATCGACGACTGTGCAGGCCATCCCTGGTTCGAAGGGAAGCTTTCGCACGCGATGGGAATCCATCTTCGTCACGAAGTCCTGGAGTCCGTCAGAGGCGATATTGCCGGCATCGAGTACGCCGCCGCGGTTGGTGGTGACCCAGACCCCTTGGCAGAAGGAAGGACCATGACTGATGCCCTTCTCGAGTTCATTGGTGAGTACGTACTTCGATCGCGTCATACCAAGGACATCGGCGTACATGACTTGCAAAACGTCAACGCCGAGTGATCTCAATTCACTCTTCAACTTATCTGCGGAATTGGACCTTGAATCAGACATCTGAATCTCCCCATCCATCACTCGGGAAAGCACCTGAGTCAATCATTAGGACTCGAACGATATTCTAGGCATCGCCGGGGTAGCATTGGCAAGAGTTTGAGCGTGGCAGTTTCTCGTCCTCGCTTCTCTAGCGTCGAAAGTGAGGTGATGGCAGTGAAGGCGCTCTTCATCGAACATGACCATGTCTCACCTCCTGGCCCAGTCGCAGAGCGTTTGCACCATCACGGTTTCGAGACGGTCGAGAAGGTCGTCGTCTCGCAGGAGAACTTCACCTCACCCAATGTCGATTTCACCTTCCCGGATGCCTCCGAATTCGATCTCATCATCCCGCTCGGCGCCCCTTGGGGAGCTTGGGACGATGGCTGTATTGGAAAGTGGCTATTACCTGAGGTGGAGTGGATTCGTGCAATCGTCGAATCGGGAAAACCGGTCCTCGGTATCTGTTTCGGGGGACAGTTGATGGCGCGCGCCCTCGGTGGTTCGGTCGCGAGAGCGCCGCAGTGTGAGATCGGTTGGAAGTCGATTTGGAGCGATGATCCAGAACTCGTCTCCGACGGTCCTTGGTTCCAATTCCACTACGACCGTTGGACCCTACCGCCAGGGGCGAAAGAGATCGCTCGGAATCCAATCGCCTCTCAAGCCTTCACCATCAAGAACTCGCTCGCGCTCCAATTCCACCCGGAGGTTGACTCAACATCACTTCGTCAGTGGCTCGATTGGGGTGGCGACAAGGAAGTGATCGCAAATGGACAAGACCCGGATGTGATGATGGCGCAGACGCGTGCTTACGAACCAGCAGCGAGGCAACGTACATTCGATCTCGTCGATGCCTTCTTGAATAGAGTCGCTCGGCTCATTTGACGGTTCTTCTATCTAGTTCGGGCGAGAATCAGCGAAGATTGACCTTCACCGGCATCCGCTTGATGCCATGGACGAAGTTCGACCGCAAGAAGTCGACAGGCCCCGTCATCTCCATGGAGTCGATCCGGGAGATCAGATCCTCGAACATCACACGCAACTCGATCCGAGCCAACGCATTTCCAAGACACATATGAGGACCGCCTCGACCGAAGGTCATGTGCTCATTCGGATTTCGAGTGACGTCGAATTCATTCGCACTGTCGAAGATCGACTCATCACGATTCCCTGATGCGAACCATGTGACGATCTTCTCGCCCGACTTGATCGTCTTTCCATGGATCTCGACATCCTTGGTCGCAGTCCTTCGGAAGTGATAGACCGGGCTCGCGAATCTCAAGAATTCCTCCACCGCCCAGGGGATCAACTCTGGATCCTCTTGAAGACGAGCGAGTTGCTCGGGATGCTGGATCAGATTGATCATGGTGTGGGTGATTGTGTGGCGAGTGGTCTCATTCCCAGCCACGACGAGAAGTAGGAAATTGGTATGGAAGTCACGCTCCGTAAGCGGGATTCCATCGCTCATCTCGCCATTGATAAGAACTGAGATCAAGTCATTGCCACTCTTGCCACGACGCTCCTTCGCGAGTGCGTCCCCATAAGCAAAGAGTTCGAGGGCAGCGGGTGAGCGGAATGGAACCAGTCGGTACTTCTCGCTATCGGGATCACTAATCAGGATGTCAGCATGCTCGGGGTCATCGAACCCGATCATCCGATTTCCCCAATCGATCAACTGTCGATTGTCCTTCGCCGGTACGTCGAGAAGTCTCGCCAAGACGTTGATAGGAAAGTCGGCGGCGACCTCTTTGACGAAGTCGAACTCTCCTTTGGCGAAGGCATTGTCGAGCGTGGTCGCAGTGAGTCCACGGAGGAAGGTTTCGTACTGCGCGACCGCAGCAGGTGTGAACTGCCCTTGCAGCAGGCGGCGCAGAGCGCGATGTCTCGACCCATCGGTCTCAAGGAGTGAGCGTCGTGCTTCCTCTTGTTCGGCATCTACCTCTTCGAGGTTAGTGAATCTCTCGCTCGTGAAGGTCGCAGGATCACGAAGGACAGAGACGATGTCGTGATACCTCGTCACTGACCAGAAACCGTGGTTCGGAGCTGCTTCATCACTCCAATGGAGTGGATCACGCTCTCGAAGTTCCTTGAAGACTGGCCACGGGGCACCCGATTCGAAGAGATCAAGGTCAGCGAGATTGATCGAGGATCCCATCATTGCTCCACTCGTTAGGATACGAACGAAACGAGAATACCACCGGCGTAGATGAGTGAGAAGAAGGTTCGCCCGATAGGATTTCACTCATGGCTGGCGCTCACACTCTCAATGAAACCGAACGCCAAGTATCGACCTTGCTTCGCGGCATGAAGATCGACTTCAAAGCGATGGCTGTGGTCTCAAATCTCTTCCGGGCATCGAGCGCGGTCCGAAAGCACCTAGAACGCGAAGTCCTATCCAAGTACTCGCTCTCGTGGACTGGCTTCGTGGTGCTCTGGGTGGTCTGGGTCTGGGTGGAGATCGAGACTCGTGAGATCGCGGAGGAAGTAGGTACCTCCAAAGCCACGCTGACCGGCGTACTCAAGACCTTGGAACGTGACAAATTGATCACCAAGCGACAGAGCAAGAGCGATCGCCGTCTTGTCCTGGTCACACTCACAGCTCAAGGCAAGAAGCTGATGGAGAGGATCTTCCCGGAATTCAACAAGGAAGAGGTCTATCTCGCATCATCGCTGCGAACTAGTGATCGGAAAGTCACTGCTGATGGTCTACGCACTCTGACTCTCCATGCAGAAAGCGGTTCCAAGAGTTCACAGAAGACGAAGAGCAAGAGAGTCAAGAAGCGCTAGTCACGCGCTGCGTCAACAAAAGCCTTGACGATCATCAATTGTCCAGGGACTTGGTCATAGTTGTCCTCTGGATGCCACTGCAATCCGAAGGCCCATGCCTTACTCGAGTAACGCACTGCCTCGACATGACCCTCTTTGGCATAGGCGAGCGGTGTGATCCCATCACCCAATCGATCGATCGCTTGGTGGTGAAAGCATGAGAGGTTGAGTGACTTCTCAGAGAGTCCCAGATCGCCATCGAAGGTCGAGAACTCGATGGTGGAGGCGTGACCCATATGCGGAGTCGCCATGTGTTGCACCAAAGACCCTCCGAGCGCGACATTTGCGACCTGGGTACCGCGACAGATGGTCAGGAGCGGGATCGCGGATTCGAGGGCATGAAGGACTAGGGAGATATCGGCTTGGTCTTGGAGGGAATCGATCCCATAGAGGTCCGGGGAGAGGTGATCTTGACCGTAGAGCTTGGGATCGACATCCGCGCCACCAGGCATCACGATGCCATCGATACCTTCGAGGCGCTCGCCCCACGATTGATTCGCCACCGGTAAGAAGGTCAGCGGTTCACCACCGGCATCCCAGATGAGTTCTGCGAGCCTGCGTGCCGTGACGATGGCGCTATAGCGCGTAGCCGAGGTGGTATCCGCGAGGCGCCCTGGGATGGCGATCCGTGGACGTGCTCCACTCATGTGCGCACCCCTCTCGCCTCCGCACTTTCCGGTGCAGAATGCCTAGAGTAACCTAAGCCATCTCGTTAGTATCCTAACGATTATGGGCCATCCCGCTCCTTGCGGGATCCGATCGAAACGAGAGCGAGTGAAGAGCGTCGAAGTAGCAGGAATCGAGATCTCCACCGGCCATTTCATCAATGGCGAGCGCGTCTACTCTGCTCAGACCCTGCGCAACACCTCTCCCATCGACGGTCAATTCCTCGGTGACTTCGCCTCTGGTGGTGTGAAGGAAGTGGAACTAGCTGTTCAAGCCGCACGTGATGCCTTCCCGGCCTGGCGAGATCTTGGACCCAAGGGGCGTGGTGAGATCTTGGAGCGTCTTGCTTCGCTGATCGAAGAGAACGTCGAAACCCTGGCGCAAGTAGAGACGCTCGACAATGGCGCACTCCTTCGTTCGCATCGCAAAGGTGTGATGCCTCGAGCAGCCGCCAACATCCGATTCTTCGCGGAGTGGGCGATCAACGATTTGAAGCACGTACCTTTCGAGACTCGCGGCCATACCAATAACGTCTCTTGGGATCCATCGGGAGTAGCAGCACTCATCACACCATGGAATGCACCGTTGATGCTCGCCACCTGGAAGATCGGACCAGCGCTCGCTGCGGGAGATACCGTCGTCTTGAAGCCAGCGGAATGGACGCCGCTCACCGCAAGTCTCTTCGCGGATCTCACTGTGCAGGCAGGTCTCCCTCGCGGTGTCTTCAATGTCGTCTTTGGTCTCGGCGAAGAGGCGGGAGCTGCCCTCACCAAACATCCCGGAATCTCGCGAATCTCCTTCACCGGTTCGGTTCCGACAGCAAAGATCATCGCTCGTGCCGCCGCGGATAACCTCACGCCCATCACATTCGAACTTGGTGGCAAGAGCCCACTGATAGTCCTCGACGATGCCGATTTGGATCTCGCTGCCACCTTGGCGGTCGAGCAATACGACAATGCCGGACAGGTCTGTCTTTCGGGAACCAGGCTCCTTGTCCATCAACGGATCGCTGAAGAGTTCACCAAGCGATTCATCGAGAAGGCTTCTGCGATCAAGCAAGGTGATCCTCGTATCGAGGAGACTCAAGTGGGTCCGCAGATCCACTCCGATCACTTCGCTCGAATCGCAGGATTCGTCGAGCGTGCCCGAAAGGATGGCGCGGAGATCGTCCTTGGTGGCAAGGCGAATGAGGATCTTGGCGGTCTCTACTATCGACCGACATTGGTGATGCGACCTGATCCGAAGAGTGAGATCGTGAGAGAGGAAGTCTTTGGCCCGGTCCTCTGTCTGCAGACATTCTCGAGCGATGAGGAAGCGCTCACCATGGCAAATGACACTGAGTTCGGTCTGGCTGCTGTCGTAGTCTCCGGCGTCCGTGAACATGCAGCGAAGATCACGAAGAATCTCGTCGCAGGCACGATATGGGTCAATTGCTTCTTCGTCCGTGACCTTCGCGCCCCCTTCGGTGGATCGAAGAAATCTGGAATCGGTCGAGATGGTGGCACTTGGTCTTTCGATTTCTATGCAGATGTCAAGAACACAGTGATCGCACCACATGGATGGAAGGAGTAGGAGCGATGGGAAAGGTAGTTGGAGCAGCGCTATTGGCACATGTACCTACGATCATGTTGCCGGAGAGAGTGCGCAAGGATCTCAACGAGGGCAAGGAGATCAGCCTCGTACCTGGTCTGAAGAAGTTGCGGAAGGATGTATTCGAGACTCTCGATTACGACACCGTCGTCGTCCTCGATAGTCATTGGGCAACCACAGTCGAATTCGTCATCACCTCTGCTGCAGAGCGTTCCGGACTCTTCACTTCCGAGGAGTTACCTCGTGGAATGACCCAGATTCCTTACTCCATCAAAGGCGACCCAGAGTTGGCGAACTCGCTCTCAAAGTACGACGAGAAGAACGGGACCTGGATCACCCCGATCGCCGATCCACATCTTCCGATCTTCTACGCAACTGTCAATCTCTGGCACTATCTCGGTCGAGGTCTCGACGATAAGCGTTGGATCAGTATGTCGGTCTGTCAGACCGGGACACCCGAGGACTTCCTTCGCGCCGGACGCGCTCTAGGCGAAGCGATCAGGGATAGTGACAGGAAGGTCGTCTTGATCGCATCTGGCGCGCTCTCACACACATTCCATAAGTTGCGAGATCTGCGCAAACATGAGGCGAGCGATCCGATTCATATCTACACACCTGAGGCCTATCAATACGATCTCAAGGTCCTCGAGTGGATGAAGCAAGGCAATCATGGTGCCATCCTCGAAGACTTCGACACCTTCCGTAAGTACAAGCCGGAGGCCGGTTTCTTCCACTATCTCGCGATGGCAGGTGCGCTCGGTGAAGAGCGTAATGAAGCGAAAGGCGTCCTCTACAGCGAGTATGAGAACTCGGTCGGTACCGGGCAAGTGCACGTCTACTTCCCGGAGCCAGAAGGTGGCTTTGCTACTCCGAAGGATCTGGTCCTCTCTCGTGACTGAGTTCCGTCGAATCGATGTCGAGGGCCAAGCGCTTCTGGTCAAGCGCGATGGCGATTCTCTCGTTGCATCGGATGGGCGACGTTTCGCAATCGGTGAGGTGAAGCATCTCGCACCTGCAGTCCCAACCAAGATCATCGCTGTCCATCTCAACTATGAGAGCCGGACCAAGGAGTTCCTCACCAAGTTGCCTACTGCGCCCACCTATTTCCATAAGCCGATCACCGCGCTCAACTCCCATCAGGGCGATGTGGTCCGACCGAAGCGATGCAAGTGGCTCAACTATGAGGGTGAGATCGTCATCATCATAGGAAAGACCTGCAAAGACGTCTCCATCGAAGAGGCAGGCGAATACATCGCTGGATACAGTGTCGGTAATGATTTCGGACTCCATGATTTCCGTGACACCGATGCAGGTTCGATGCTTCGAGTCAAAGGTGCGGACACTTTGGCGCCCGTGGGGCCAGGGATGGTCACCGACTGGGATTTCAAGAACAAGATGATCCGCACCTATGTGAACGGTGTCCTCAAGCAAGAGGACAACACCGACAACATGGAATGGAATATGCACTACCTCGTCGCGGATATCGCACGGACGATCACCCTTGTGGAAGGAGACATGATCTTCTCCGGAACACCTGCCAACTCAAGGCCAGTCCAAGTCGGTGATGTAGTCGAGGTCGAGGTTGAGGGACTTGGCCGATTGAGCAACAAGGTCGTCGAAGGTCACACCATCCGAGCAGAAGTAGGCGCACAACCGACCGAGAGCGAAGAGGTCATCTCGACCGCTCTTGGTGGAGATTGGGAGTTTCGTGGCATCCGAACCCCCTCCAAGGATCTCTATCCCTCCACTGTAGAAGAAGCAAAGAAATAGCGCGAGAACGAGCAGGAAGGGTAAGGGAGCAGTGATGATCAAGATCCATGTCGATATGGAGAAGTGCCAACACTACGGACAATGTGTCTTTGAGGCACCCGAGATTTTCAAACTCAACGATCAGGACAAGTTGGAGTACCTGGCAACCGCTGATGACTCAGAGCGAGCCAATATCCAAGCCGCTGCCGACGTCTGTCCGATGCAAGCCATCACCATCGTCGAATAATCTGAATTGGATCGACCTTGAGCAAAGTCGTGATCGTGGGAGCATCGATGGGTGGTCTACGGACCGCTGAGTCTTTGCGGCGCTCGGGCTTTGATGGTGAGATCACTCTCATCGGTGCAGAGAGTCACCCTCCTTACAACCGACCTCCACTTTCCAAGGAACTCCTATCCAACGATAAGGATCTCTCCGCAGTCGCATTCCCGATCAAGGAGGGTGAACTTCGGGCTCAGTTGCTTCTCGGCGAAGTCGCAACTTCGCTCACACTCTCCAACCGTGAAGTCACTCTTGCATCAGGAGAGAGCATCCCATTCGACTATCTCGTCGCCGCGACAGGGCTTCGCTCCAGGCAGATGACATTTCCGAACGATCTTCGATCCGGAAGATTCTCACTTCGCACCTTTGACGATGCGAAGAGATTACGAAAGGTAGCAACCCCAGGAACCCCCGTCGTCATCCTCGGCGCAGGGTTCATCGGTCTCGAGCTGGCTGCCACGCTTCGAAGACTTGGATGCTCGGTCGATGTCGTAGCGATCGAGTCAACACCGCTTGCACCGATCCTCGGTGAAGAGTTTGGAGCCGAGGTGCAGAGACGTCATGAAGCAGAAGGGGTTCGTTTTCATCTACAGCAGACCGTTCAAGATCTCATTGGCGACGAAAGGATCGAAGGTGTGCGCCTGAACTCTGGGGAGACGATCGAATGTTCCGTCTTCATCGAGGCAGTTGGCTCGATCCCAAATACCGAATGGCTGGCCGGGAACGAGCTCGATCTCTCTAACGGGGTTCTGACCGATCAGAGTCTTCGCGGGATGTGTGAGGATGGTACTTCCGTCGATGACCTCTTCGTTGTCGGAGATATCGCACGTTTCCCTTATGCACAGCACCCACTTCCGGCAAGAAGGATCGAACACTGGAACATCCCCATCGAATCAGCGAAACGGGTCGGCCGTGAGATCTCCCATCACAGCGCTCCTGGTTCCGTGGCCGATTTCGTCATGGGAGAGCACTTCAATCCGTTGCCATCCTTCTGGAGCGACCAATTCGCCATGAGCATCCTTTCCTATGGCGAACCGAAACTCGCCGATGAAGTCACGCTCTTGGAGGGCGATCTCGCGAATGAGTTCGTCTTTGGTTATCGTAGAAACGGTGATTTGGTCGGCGTCGCCGGGGTCGGCATGCGCCGTGAGGTCAATAAGTTTCGAGGGGAGATCCGACTATGAGTAATTTCTTCGATCTTGACATCTCATTCGATGACGATGGAGAAGAGGTCGACCTTTCGAAGATCCCTGCGAAGGAGCTGCTAGCGGCAATCGAAACTCTTCCCGAGCCTTTGCGAGAGGTAGCGATGGGTATCCTCTATCAAAAGCGAACCTTCTCTGATGTCTCGCAAGATCTTGGGATCAGACAATCAGAACTAGTCACTCGACTTCATCGAGCCCAGCTGGCGATCTCTATGCAGATGATGAGGCGATAGTGGATCGCTTACGGATCGGAGATGAGCGGCGCTCGGTCTTGGATTTCCTGGCGCGCGAGATGGAGCAGATCTGGTCCAATTTCGATCAACCACGCGAGAAGGAACCTGAGATAACAAGTGAGTTGAAATCTCTCCTCGCAACAAGGTTGCCGGAGGACCCCAGCGAGATCACTGACGTCCTGGGTTCATCTGTAGATGTACTCGAGGCTTCGATCGCACAATCAAGGCCTCGATTCCTCGCTTACATAGGCTCGAGTGGCCTTGAGGTCGGCGCGATCGCAGATTTCCTCGCGTCCTCTTATGACATCAATCAAGCAGTGGACTCACGTGCTGCCACGATGCTGGAGAAACAGACAGCGCAATGGGTGGGTGAGTTCATCGGTTACTCCAATGCAATTGGTTACTTCACCTCTGGGGGCATGGTCAGCAATCTCACCGCTCTTGCGACTGCGAGAAGTATCGCCTTACCGAATTCTCGAACGTCAGGGATCGACAGAGAGGTTGCAATCTACTCATCCGCTGAGGCCCACTATTCGATCCTTCGAGCAGTAGAAGTCCTTGGTATCGGTACCGATGCGGTGCGCTCCATTCCCATCGACGATCACCACCGGATGCGCGTCGAAATCTTGAGAGAGCGGATCGATGAAGATCTCGCTCGTGGAGTCACCCCCATAGCAATCGTGGCTACTTGTGGAACGACCCTTACCGGAGCAGTCGATCCCATAAGTGATATCGCGAATGTCGCGAATGAGAAAGGGATCTGGCTCCATGTCGATGGCGCCTATGGCGCCCCTGCAGCCGGGACTTCGAAGGCACCGCTCTTCAAGGGTCTGAATCTGGCGGATTCCGTGACGATCGATGCACACAAATGGCTCTTCGTCCCCAAGGCATGTTCATTGGTCTTAATGAAGGATCATGAAGGACTTGCCAAGACTTTCTCGCATCACGAGGCTTACATGCCTCACATCTTCGGCGATTACAACCCGGTCGATCTCACTTTGGAATATTCACGACCCCTACGCGCACTCAAGCTTTGGATCGCTTTCAAGACTCATGGCGCCGATGCTTTCCGAAAGGCGATCAAGAAGAACATCGAGCTAGCAGAACTCACCTACGAGATCGCCTCGAAACGCAGTGACTTCCGAACCCTTCCTCACGCTCCCGACCTCTCAATCGTGCCAATCCAATATCAGAGCGAGAAGCACCCTGATGCGAGCAAACTCAATGCCCTCCTCTGTGAACGGATCATCGAAGATGGACGCTTCTACATCTCGACAGCACAGATCAATGGTGAGACCTGGCTTCGGCCTTGCTACACCAATTTCAGAACCACTGAGAGTGATGTCAAGGCACTTTTCGAGGTTGTTGAGGAGCTAGCTCATTCGCTGTGAGAGCCAACATGCCAGCGACGAGAGAAGATCTGAAAGTGGGTTGTGAGGGATTCGAACCCCCGACCCGGTGATTAAGAGTCACCTGCTCTACCAACTGAGCTAACAACCCGGTCTTGCTCCGGGTTGGGGATCCCCGAGGCAAGGTCGGACTATATCGGTTGCCCTCCGAGCACCAAAACCGACACCATCCGCGTATGGGCGCGGTGAGGAGTAAGTCGCGACTGATCGCGATTCTCTTCGTCGCGCTGCTGCCGACGACTTCTGCTCTCGAGATAGCACTTGCAAGTCAACTTCGGGCCTCTGATGCCCTGATAGAGCTTGAGGTCAAAGGTCGGGCTCCGAAGACCGGATATGAACGAGATCTTTTCGGATCTCCGTGGTCGGACGTGGATAGAAATGGTTGTGATACTCGAAACGATGTCCTCCTTCGCGATCTGATTGCAAAGACCTTTGAGAGCCCTCGAGACCGATGCGTGATAGTCGAAGGACTCCTGATCGATCCTTACTCAGGGGAGAAGATCGAATTCACGCGCGGTCGTGTGACGTCACTTGCAGTACAGATCGACCATGTGGTCTCACTCTCGAACGCCTGGCAGACCGGCGCATTTCGTTGGAGCGAAGAGAAGCGAAAGCGCTTTGCCAACGATCCCCTCAATCTCCTTGCCGTGAAGGGTTCGCTCAACTCCCAGAAGAGAGACGGTGATGCGGCTACCTGGCTTCCACCGCGGAGATCCTTCAGATGCCCTTATGTCGCGCGCCAGATCGCAGTCAAAGTCAGTTATGACCTCTGGCTTACTCCACCAGAGAAGAGCGCCATGGAGCGAGTCCTTGAGAGCTGTCCCAATCAGCGCATTCCACGCAGTTAGTGCAATTAGTGATTGAAAGATTGAGGGAGTGAGAGAGCCATCGACTCAAAGAATCGATGGAAGTTTGTGGGGTGAGCGACGGGGATTGAACCCGCGACAACCCGGACCACAACCGGGTGCTCTACCAGCTGAGCT
>Ga0209990_10002159_pt1 | contig 15702 bp, 39 predicted proteins | sample NOAtaG_6_FD_187304 | JGI IMG/M metagenome (GOLD analysis project Ga0209990, IMG submission 187304) | Freshwater lake microbial communities from Lake Erie, under a cyanobacterial bloom - NOAA_Erie_Diel5S_2200h metaG (SPAdes) (version 2) | ecosystem: Environmental > Aquatic > Freshwater > Lake ...
GAGACATACTGATAGAGAGGATGTATCGTGATTGATCGTAAGGCATTTAAGAAGTTTATCCCTAACTCAAAGTACCCGGATCAATGGTACGACGCACTATTCAGTTCTCAGACTGAGCTAGGTGGCAAGTCTCTCCTAGAAGAATACGAGATTACGACTCCTAACCGTATAGCGTCATTCCTAGCCCAATGCCACCATGAATCAGGTGGATTCGTGTGGCTAACTGAGAACCTGAACTACTCTGCTCAAGGTCTCCTCAAGGTATTCCCTAAGTATTTCGCTACAGACTCACAGGCTAAGGCTTACGCTAAACAGCCGGATAAGATCGCCAATTACGTCTATGCGAATCGTATGGGTAACGGTGATGAGGCTAGCCAAGAGGGGAGCGTCTACAAGGGCAGAGGATTAATCCAGCTGACCGGCAAGGATAACTATTTTTGGTTCGCTGCTAGCCTAGAGATGACTCCGCAAGAAGCTGCTGAATATATGCAGACGTTCGAAGGAGCAGCCCAGTCTGCTTGCTGGTTTTGGTCGGAAAATAAGCTGAATAGATTCGCGGACGCTACAGACCTACGGGGTATGACTCGTGTGATTAATGGCGGTTACAAGGGCATGGAAGATCGGGAGATTCAGTATGCGAACGCTTTGGCTGTTGTTCATTCTTAGTCTCGTAGGTTGTGAGGATAGGTTCCGTTATCCCTGTCAAGATAACAAGAACTGGAATAAACCTGAGTGTCAGCGTCCTACCTGTGCTGTAACTGGGACTTGTCCTGACCAGCTAGTACCTGCTGCCGACTTTAAGCCGGAGGAAAAATGAAGTGGAATTCTGACCAAATTGATTCGATCATTAAGCTGATTATTGGCACGACATTCTGCTTAGTCATTTTGATGATGTCTGGTGTCGCTACATACTCTATTGTTTTCGTCGTGCAGCCGATGACAGGGATCGCACCGGTTGATAAAGCACTATTTGCACTACTCAGCGACATCTCGAAATACTGCCTCGGAGCATTGGCTACATTACTTGCTCTCCGTGGTAAGGACGGGGTTGCTAAGTTGATCGATCCACCACCCGGAGTCTCTAAGGCGAGTGATTGGACTGATCCACCTAAGTCACCACCACCGTCACCTGTACAACAACCTGTCCGTATGGAACCGACGATTGCACCTATTAGTTCTGCGCCAACGGCAGGTTATAACGGTAAAGCAGCCCCTGAACAACCACCTCACCCGGAGATCACATGATTGCATTACGCATGGTTGGAACTGTGTTTCTTAGTCTATTTCTTGTGTTTAACATTCACGCAGGAGAGACTAAAAAAGTCTGCAATGCTCAAAAAGACAAGAAGGGTAAGGAAGTTCAGGTCTGCCGTGAGGTCAAGGTACACAAAAAACTTGATGGCACGAAAGTACCGCCGAAATGAATCCGTACCTAATCCTCGGCGTTGTATTCGCAGTCGGTGTAGCCGGAGCAGGTGGTCTATACAAGGGTCACAGGCTAGGTAAGGCTGAGGTTCAACAGGCTTGGGATAAAGAGAAAGCCGAGCAATATGCTGCTTATGCTAAGGCTCAGGAAGAAGCCCGTAAGAAGGAGCAAGAGTTACAGGCTAATGCGGATCAACTAAGGAGGGAGAAAGATGCGGAAATCAGGAATATTAACGCTAGGGCTACTGCTCTCTCTAACAGCTTGCAGCACCGTAAGTCCCGTTCCGAAGCAGATTCCCTGTCCAGTTCCTCCGGTACTAGACAGACATCCTGTAGCGGAAAAGAGCTTTACCGAGAGGATGGGCAATTTCTTGTCCGGATCGCTGGAGAGGCCGACGAACTCAGAACAGCCCTCAAGCAATGCTACACCCAGTACGAAGCCCTAAGAAAGTGACTCTGAGGCTTGCGTAGCGATCTCTGAAGCCGTTTTTATCATCTGGTCATAGGTCTGACCACTACCCCTAGCAATTAAGCCTCCTAGAGCCGCTGCGAAGAACAGTCTCCAATCGTAGTTCTGGGGGGTAAATTGGACTGTTTCAGGTGGGTTCCATTTAGGATCATCAGGATTCTTTCTAGGTCTGCCCATTACGTTCCTCTTGTACTTGAATTAGTTGAAATTTGTTGCGTATTGTTTGTGGTAACGATGGTCTTAGGTCTGGCGGTAGCAAAACATCAATTTGTTTTGACCCGTTAATAAATGCAATATTGGCAACTACATTTACTAAATCTTGCTCTGATTTATTCATGGCAATTGAAAAAGTCGTTTAACGTGGGCTGATGGAGTGGGTTTACCAGATAGGTTCCTGTAGATACTTGGGGATTTCTTATCAAGACAAGATTTACATATCCAGCGGTTAGTGCATTTAGAACGCCTAAATATCCCACCTTCCTCATCCCTAGTAGCTTGGCAACTTGTACAAAATCTAGTCATAGTCTACGTTGGCAGGTAAAGGCTTGGATGTCTACGCGAAATGCCCCTGCAAACTTACAATCAGAGGCTATCCGAGATTCTGTTTGAATCCCACCAACGTACCAGCCGATAACGCATAACAAGATGGCAACGATAGACTTAGCCCACCAGTCAAGCACCATATCAACTGCTTTAGATAGATCATTCATCTTTAACGAATACTCCTTCTTTGTTTAGGAAGCCCTTGCGATCCTTGATCTGCTCGTAGGCTGACTGGAAGCATTGTTTTAGATCGACATCTTCAATAGCAGCAACCATAGTAAGGCATACAAGAACGTCCCCAAGTCCATCGATAATTCCGTCACGGTCTCGCTTGGTAATCGCATCGGCTAACTCTCCCATCTCAGAAAAAGCCTTCAATAGCTGCGTCTTAGCGTCAGAGTTCTGAATAATCCCTCGATCAGTACCCCATCTAATTACTTCAAGTTCAGTTATGGTAAAACTGCTCATAGGAAGCTCTCAATCTCAACGATAGGCATATTGAAAGCCTTGTGAATGGCTATCTTAGTCTCTGCCGATACGCCATTGTGACCGTTACGAATCTTGCTAATCGTAGGCATGGATACGCCTATCTTTAGGGCTAGTTGACGGTCGTTCTTGATCTTGTGTGTTTCTTTCAAATAGTCCAACAGTTTCATTTTCTCTCCTGAGTTAATGCCCGTCTTTCCGGGCTGTCATCATGCGTGTTTGGGCTACCCATGCAGACGGAAGGTAGCTATTCCGTGTGGCTCGGCCTATTACGACCCAAGATGCTGCACTCATCACCAACACGACTGAGGACTGAATCCAGAGAGGTGGCTCAACGCCGTCCGGACGGCAATCATCAATCCTCATGCGTCTTGATCCCCGTCTTTCCGGGGTGTCTGCATACTCACATAGAAGGGGAGACAAGCGTAAAGGAGCTATGCGTATGCTGCGTAGGTTACGCGCCACCTATCGCTAGGCTTAAGGGTGAGGTACTCGCTTCACCAGTTCTATCCTTGACGATTTATTAATCGAAAAGCTGGCATCCGCTTTCCCTCGTAGATCAATAGCAGCTCGTATTACACGAGGCTCCATAACAGCAAGTTGTACAAGTTACACATCGACCAGCATCACAGTATGTGTGATAGGTACAGGTAGCGTAAACAAATGGTGCGGTAACTGCTAACCAAAGTGCGACTAGGTATTTCATAGTTTCTCCTCAGAAAGGCGCATCGGTAAGATCATCGTCCTGAAACTCGACCTTCTTTGCTGGTTTCTTAGTGTCTTTCTCCTTAACCGCTAGAGAGAAAAACTTACCGTTCTTGCCTTCCTTAAGCCAGCCAGAAAGCCAGTAATCCTTGCCATCGATGTTGATCGTGCCGCTATAGTCCGGGTGCTTGTCAGACTGTTTGTTAGTGTTGCGACCCAACATACCGCGATTAGTGTTGTCGTATTCCATGATTATCCTTTAGTAAATTTCTTGATTGCTGATCGTTGCTTGCTATCCAACAGAGACCAGAGTGCAGTCTTCCAATCTGCATCTAGTCCTAGAGAATTGATGTACTCCACAGCGTCTGCTACCTGATCCTTGTGAATCATTAGGATGATGTCTGCTGCGTAGCTACGAATCTCGTCTTGCGATTCTGAGTCAAGATCGTCGAATACGGACTTAGTAATCGGCTTTGATGACTTAGGTTCGTCTGATCCTGTGGTAGCGTCTAGTGCGTCATGCTCACAGATTGCCAGAGCCATTACCAGCAGATACCGAGTAATGTAGGTAATCGACGCACCTAGATTCTGTACTTCATGGCATCCCTTGAGTTGAGCAGAAGCCATAGGACAGCTGAACTTAGTGCATCCACCGTTGACCGTATCAATGACTCGCATAGTCGCTAGTTCGCTGGTGAACTCTAGCGTATGGCACAAGCCTAGTTCAGCGAATATCGAGTTGACTGTAGGCAGGAAGTCTGTAAGTTCAAAGTACCGATAACCTGCGAACTTATTGTGTCCTGACTTCTTGAGTTCTACGTTCTGGAGCTTAACTCTGGCTTCCTGTAGCTTTTGGTAGACGAGCCATTGCTGCTGTTCTTCTTGTTCCTGTTGACGGTTATCCATTATTTATCCTTTAGCGAATTTCTTATTGAAGATGATATTGTTAGGTTGTGCTTTCTCATTAGTTTGTATCTTTGCAGCCTCCTTTTGCTCTTTGCGAATGCGGTCAAAAGTTTTACGAATGTTTGTTTTGCCAGACGGGACATATTTAAATGAAGGGTCTAGGATTGATGTCATAGGCTGTCCAAGAGTAACGATAGGAGGAGCAACAGAAAGATGACTTTACCAGAATGGCGGTCAATGAAGTCAGCTAGCTTATCGTCTGCTCTGAATAGTTTGTTCATGCTTCTTTCCCCTTAAAGTAGTTTTCTGCTTCCCGGTCTTTGTGTTCCTGATACAACCTGTCCTGATGCTCAAAATACCTATCATCGTCAGTCTCATCGTATGCCGGTAAGTTTTTAGCCTTAACGGTACGGTTAATCATTCCGATAATGAACCGTTGCAGATTGTCACGGAGTTGGATAGGATTTTGATGATGCTGCGACCAAACCCATAACATCTGTGAAAACTCCTCGCCAATATCTGCGGCTGTCATGTGGCAAAGTACATCGTCAGGATGTCCATCCAGTAGCTCGTAAAGTAGAAACTGCTCGAATTCTTGTGCGTTCATATTTATCCCCTAGTAGTTACCGCCACGAAATAGTGCCACAGATTAATAGGTAAGTGCAAATATATTTCTATAAGTAAACCAAATCCCATAGGAACATTCTATTACCAACCGTCAACATTATGAGACAATGAAATACGAGAAAACATTACAAAAACTGAAAGAAACTCAGCCTAAGCTCGATAAGTACCCAGAGCCTAGAAAGACAACACCTAGAGGACAGCCAGTTGAAAGAAGAACCTTCAAAATCCTTAGCAGCAACGTCAAGCGACAAAACTGGAACGACTAAGCAATACCACCACGGCCTACGTTATTGCGCTGGATGTAAGAAGTCCAGATCGTCGGCGCAGTTTAAGGAACATAATGTTTGTAAGATTTGTCAGTTAAGAGAGGTTAAGGTATAGTTTAAGCAGTAGTACACGCTTGGAGGCGTGTTTTGAGTAAGCCTTAGATGAGACTCTGCTGGTACTCACCAGTCCTCCAACGCCCAACTTTGGGTGAGAGTCTCACCTAGGGCTTTTTTTATTGGAAAAAGCTATGTTGAAATTTAGAGCAACAGATGATTTAGAGGCCTACATTAGTGATGTTGGTTGCCTTGTTCTGAAGCAAAATTCGTTTATTGAAGGCAAGGAAATTACAATAATAATAACTCCAGAACAGGCCTATGAAGTCGCTCAATTAGTCTTAGATTTTCACGAAGAAATGTGCAATTCGTGGATGGGTGGGTTGAATAAGGAGAGTGACGATGAGTAATCTCCTTATCAATGAGTACCCATTGGTTGTTCTGCCATCGTTGGCGGTCAAATATGGGCTTAATGAGGCCATCGTAATCCAGCAAATTCAGTACTGGTCTCGCAAATTAGACGTTAGTGATGACGGTTTTGCTTGGGTATATAACACGATCCCAGAGTGGAAAAAACAATTCCCATTTTGGTCTGAGAGGACTATTTTTTCTATCCTAAAAAGCCTCCGTGAGGCTGGCATTTTGATCGCTGAAAAGAGAAGTAAAAGTCCTTGGGATCACACTTTGTACTACCGTTTGAACCATGAAATCCTTGACCATACGATCTCGCAAACTTTGCAAGATCGACCTAGAAAGTCTTGCGATAACACTGTAAATACAGAGACTACCAAAGACTACTTCACCGAGTTCTGGTCAGCCTATCCTAAGCGAGTAGCAAAAGAAGATGCTAGGAAGGCATTATCAAAAATAAAACTTACCGATGATCTGTTTGCAAAGATGCTGCAAGCCATCAAGGATCAAGGTTTAGCGTCAATGGACAAGCAATTTGTCCCATTCCCGGCAACTTGGCTGAACAAAAAGCGATGGGAAGACGAAATCACCAAACCTAACGTCAATGTTTCTATGGGGAGACGAGTTCTATGATTGGCGATTTACTAAACAAGCTGGAAAAGGTTAAAGGCTCAAAAGGTCGTTGGGTAGCTTGCTGTCCTGCTCACGTTGACAGATCACCAAGCCTTGCCATAACGGAAACTGACGATGGTCGAATCCTGCTCAAGTGCTTTGCCGGATGTAGTGCCTACGAAATTGTAAAAGCCGTAGGAATGGACTTGACAGACCTATTTCCTAACGACAACAATCTAAGTTCCCTTAAGGAAAAACATTTTAATAAAGCAGTACGCAGACCGTTTTACGCATCAGACCTGCTGAAAATAATCCAATTTGAGGCACTTCTAACGTCCGTAGCGGCGTTTGATTTGAGTCATGGTAGGCAGGTATCGGAAGTAGACAGAAAACGGCTTAAAACGGCTGTATCCAGAATCAACGAAGCCGTTAGTTACATTAACTAGGGGAAACTATGACGATTGAACTAGCGAGAGGAGAGGCTGAGGAACTGCTGAATATTTTACGGATGGTGTACTCAAATCACGAACTAACGAAGATCATCAGTAATCGGCTAGCGGGAGATGTGCTGATTGAGTTCCCACCTGAGCCTGTAGAGGAAAAGCCTGTTGCAGAGTGGAAAGAACTGTCTACCGCAGAGATTAAAGCACTCTGGAACGTAACAAAGAAACCTAGTGAATTTGCCAGTTTACTGCTGGCTAAAGTTAAGGAGAAGAACTATGAATGACGGTTACTACTGCGTTGTTTGCGGCAGGTTCCTGCTTGAAGAAGATGGTGTGATCGTGCATGACGATGTGCCGCACCCTTTAGATATGGACTTTGGAGATGAGGAGAAGCCGCAATGAGTGGAAATCATAATAAATACCAAAAATCAATACAGAAAATTGCTCAAGAACCTGATTACGAAAAGCGTTTATCACTAGCGGCAGAGTCAATGGGAGAGAATGTACTCTCAATGATTAAGCACATCTTACGAAAGCATGATGCAGCAATTATTGAGGCTTCCTTTGAAGCTATTGAGGCAGCAGTTAAAGAAGAAAGACGATCCATCATTCGAGTGCTAGAAGGTGGAATAGTCGAAAAAGAACACGTTGAATATCCGATGAACGCAGCATTGGATTGGGCGATTGCAGCCATTGAGGAGAGGGGTATATGAAACCTATTGCGTGGATAAAGATTCGAGAGCTATCGTATATGCAAGCCGTTCAAGAGCAAGGTGCAACCGAGTGGAAAACCAATCTTGGCCTGAATCCTGAGCCAGATGACGAGGGTTTGTACACAGAGACGCAGGTGCAGAAGATGTGGGAGAGTTTCGAGCAGTCCGTTACTGACCCAGAAAACCAACCAAGCCAGTACGGTACGGTGCTGATGAAAGAATGGCAGGGGCTGACGGATGAGGAGAAGTCAGAGATTTACAACAGGAACTACAACCTGTACGCACATGATATGCACATCGGCGATTTCTTTCTGATTCAACAAGCCATCGAAGCAAAACTAAAGGAGAAGAACAATGAGTCTTGAGGCGAGAGCGATAGAACTAGACGAGGCTAGGAAGGCTCGAATCCTAAAGTCGGAGAGTATTGACGTTGAGAAGTATCTACATTCCAACGACGTAACGATACGGGTCAAGAAGGCCTCTGACTGGTTAGATTCCATCAAAAAGGCTTACCTATCGGAAACGGTAGAAAAGAAAGTCGTTATGCCTTGGCCTAAGACACATGATTCTTTTGCCTATCGTGAGGGTGAAGTAACTGTCTACGCGGGTTCTAACGGTGGCGGTAAGTCGCTTATCACGGGTCAGATAGCGTTGAGTCTGGTCAAGCAGGGTCAGTCGGTCTGCATAGCATCGTTTGAGATGAAGCCTGAACGGACGCTACAGAGGATGCTTAGACAGTTTTCCGGGGAATCCTTGGATGATCCGTTGACTAACGACAGGGCAGGATTTATCACGAAGATGGTTGACCGGATGGACAAGTTTCTATCCGACAAGATGTACCTGTACGACCAGCAGGGAACTACATCACCGGAGAAGGTGATTGCTATGTCCAGATACTGCGCCATCGAGCTAGGGGTCAAGCACATCGTTATCGACAGTTTGATGAAGTGCGTCAAGAACGAGGATGACTTCAACGGTCAGAAGTCGTTTATCGACGAGCTAACGGCATTGGCGAGGGATCACAACGTACACATTCATCTAGTCCACCATATCCGCAAGCAGCAGACGGATGAGACACAGCCGAATAAGAACGACCTGAAAGGGTCTGGAAGTATCTCGGATCAGGTGGATAACGTCTTTTTGGTTTGGAGAAATAAGAAAAAAGAAAACCAAAAGAACCGGGGTGAACAGATAGACGAGACACAGCCAGATACCTTCCTAATGTGCGAGAAACAGAGGAACGGGGATGGTCAGGAGTGGTATGGACTTTGGTACGACAGTCTAAGCCAGCAGTTTGTGGAGAGGATAGGAGCGAGAATTGACTTTGATAACCGAGGAAGTTTTAAGGCATAGGTGTGAAGTTCGTGCTGTATTAGCGATGAGAACAGAAGACAGGGGCAAGGCGATGGACTATCTAATCAAGGTAAAAGAGGCTAGGCGAGAGAAGCTAGAGAAGGATTGCCGAGACCAGTGGGAACGTGGAAACCGAGGCAAATGGGGGGATTGGCGTGGTCTATAAACGGGTTGACTCAAATCAAGTCCAGATTGTTAAAGAGCTAAGACGCTTGGGTATGGAAGTCGAGCATCTTCACGGGGTAGGCAAAGGCTGTCCCGACATCTTAGTAGGTTGGAAAGGCAAAAACTGTCTGTTGGAAATAAAGCGGGACGATAAGGCCAAGCTAACCCCGGATCAGGTGCTATGGCATCACTCATGGAAAGGTCAGGTAGCTGTTGTCACTAACGTAATTGATGCGGTTAAAGCGGTAAAAGAGGTGTGCCGAGAGCCATGAAGACCATAACGATAACGGATGAAGATTACGATTTATGCGTAATGGTTGCAGCCATGAGGAATATGGTTTCTAGGGCTAGCAATACCAAAGACCGGCAAATGGGCAATCAGTCTGCGCTAGAGACAGACTTGACAGGGATCATTGGCGAGTACGCATTTTGTAAGCTACACAATATTTTTCCAGACTTAATCGCTAAAACTAGGTCAGGGTCTTACGACTGTCTTTTCAAGGGACAGCGCATTGACATAAAAACAACTAAATACAAAGACGGTAGGTTACTGGCAACGACCAAGCTAAACGACGATGTAGATGTCTATGTGCTGGCTATCGTTAATGGCAAGAGCGTAACTTTTCCCGGATGGACGAGAAAGAGCCAGCTAATCAAAGAGGAAAACTTAAAGAACTTAGGGCATGGAGAAACCTACGTCATGGATCAGGAGAAGCTAAACCCTTGGAAATAGCCGGGATAGGATTTACCTATAGCAATACATTTACCTATAGAAATATATTTGTTGACGCTCCGAAACAGTTTTGAGAAGATACGTCCATACCGCAGCACACAGCGGGATTTCTAAGGGGAACAAAATGGGAATCGTAAAAGCTAGCATTTTTCAAGAGACCAACGGCTACGGCAAAACTTTCTTTATCGGTGAGTGCGAGGCATTGCCAATCCGCACCAACATTGCCGAGTTACAGGGTGAGTTAGTCGAGTTTCTTGGCGATACGCGACAGGATGTGATTGAGCAAATTATCTCAGCCTTAAAGTCTCGCGGTATGTCAGGCAAGTTGCGTATTATTTAATTAACAATCCGGGGGAAACCCCGGTTTTTCAAGGGGAGCAACATGGAATCTATCAAAATCGAAGGCGTAACACGGCACACAGGAATCTACGTCGATACGATAGGTAAAGACGTATGGATTAACGTGATGTTGAGCAACGGTAGTGCGAATCTCTGCATAACGCCGGAGAACGCTGAGAAGCTAATCGAGGCAATCCGAGTCGCTATCGGGCAGGTGGAATATGCAAGTTAATCCGCACGAAGCAATCGATTTCATTTACAAAAACTCTACGGCTTACGCTAAGGCTAAGGCTGAAGTTACCTACCTTGAGGAGTTTCGTAAGAGCAAGAAAGCAATTCTGTTCAGTCAGGCTATCGGGAATACGGTAGCTGACAGGGAGAATCAGGCTTACGCTCACCCAGAGTACCAAGCCTTGTTAAAAGGCCTTCAGGCGGCTGTAGAGGCTGCTGAGGAGCTTAGATGGCAGTTGATAGCGGCACAGGCTCGGATCGACGTATGGCGGTCTCAGGAGGCTTCTAATCGGACTATGGATAGGGTGACACAATGACTAGAGATGACATCAACAAGTTGATACAGGAACACGGCTTGTTTCACGGCGCGATGGCGTTAGGGGTAGTGATGGATGCTGGACATTTGGAACACTTTGCCAACCTAGTCGCAGCAATAGAGCGTGAGGAATGTGCCAAGGTCGTTGAGCAAGCTGGCATAGATGGATACGGGACTTTAGCTGCTGCTGTATTGGTGAGAGAAAGGGGTAAGCCATGACTGACCTACAATATAACGTACCAGACGATAGCAATTTGGCACAATGTGAATATTGTGGCTGGGTAGTAGACTGGGATGAGGTTCCGAGGGCTAGGGACTTATCAGGCGAGATTGTTACCTGCTGCGAGGAATGTAACGAGGGCGAGTCGTTTGTAAATTATCCGTCTAAGAGGTTCAATGTACAGAAGCAAGAAGTTACTTGAGAGAGCTAGACACCTACCTTGTCAGCATTGCGGCAAGGAGGACGGAACGGTAGTAGCAGCCCACTCGAATCAGTTGCGAGATGGGAAAGGAAAGGGTATAAAGGCTAGTGATTTTAGGATTGCTAGCCTTTGTTTTTTATGCCATTTCGAGCTAGATCAGGGCAAGAATCTTTCCAAGCAGGAACGTGTAGAGATGTGGGAAGAAGCTCATCGAAAGACCATAGGCTTACTTTTTGAACGTGGTTATCTGGAGGTCGTATGAAGAAGACGAAATCTGAAAAGAAGATGAGCAAGGTTTACAACGAATTTAAGGAAGGAACCTTACATTCAGGTAAGGGTGGCCCTGTCGTTAAGTCTAAGAAACAAGCAGTTGCAATTATGCTATCCGAAGGTGGCAAAGCAAAAAAGGCTAAGAAATGAAGGCCGGACTCTACAGTAATATCCACCGAAAACGTGAACGTATCGCTGAGGGTTCTGGCGAGAAAATGCGTAAACCGGGTTCTAAAGGTGCGCCAACTGCTAAGGCGTTTAAGGAATCAGCTAAGACAGCCAAGCCGAGGAAAAAATGAAGAACGGTCAAAAGAAATCTGACAAAGAGTTGCTAAAAGAGTATCTCGACGAAGAAAAAGAGAAAAAAAAGAACGGTGTTAATGAGATAGAAATCGAGATCAAGATTCCTATGGGTAAGCAGAAGCGGGGTAAAAATGGCCGCAGCATGGACTAAGAAGGCCGGGAAGAACCCGAAAGGTGGGCTTAATGAAAAGGGTCGAAAGTCCTACGAAGCTGCAAATCCCGGCTCTGATCTTAAGCCTCCTGTTAAATCTGGCGATAACCCTCGTCGTGCTTCATTTTTAGCGAGGATGGGTAATATGCCCGGAGCAGAGCGTAAGCCTAACGGTGAGCCTACTCGACTACTTCTAAGCCTACAGGCATGGGGAGCTAGTTCTAAGGCTGACGCTAAGGCTAAAGCAGCCGCAATATCCGCAAGAAACAAGAAGAAATGAGCCACCAGAACCAGCTAGACTTTGTTGCTAGCGTCAAAAAACAATTCCCACAGTATTTCTTTGAGTCCAAGGTCTTAGAGGTCGGGAGTTTGGACATCAACGGTTCTATCCGTCAATTCTTTGTGGCTTGCGACTATACCGGCGTTGATCTAGGTGAAGGCCGAGGGGTTGATGTGGTGGCTAAGGGTGAGGAACTGGATTACCCTAACGATAGTTTTGACGTTGTGGCTAGCTGCGAGTGCTTTGAGCATAACCCTGAGTGGGTAAAGACCTTCAATAACATGGTCAGGATGGCTTCTGGACTGGTTTTCTTTACCTGTGCTACTACGGGTAGGGCTGAACATGGAACGAGGCGTACAAGCCCGGATGATGCGCCATTTTGCGGGGACTATTACCGGAACCTAACGGAGCAGGACTTTAGGGAAAACTGCGATCTGAGTAAGTTTGAAGTATATGAATTTATAACTAGTTATAACCCTGCAGACTTATACTTTTGGGCGATATGCAAGCAATCGTAATCTGTACGGTGAACAATCCCGGCATTACTGTGCTGCTGGAGTCTATTCGTTGCTATGGTGACAAGTTACCCGTGTACTTATGTAGTAATAATCTTGGACTCTGGGCAAGAGCAAGAGAGATCACAGAAAATCTTATCTACCGACCCAATCCTGCTACCAATTTCGGAGATGCTTATAACGCAGCCGTCGATTACGCCTTTGAACATGGCAAGTTTGACTCATTGATTTTAGCTAACGATGATGTAGTTCTTAATCCAGATACGCTATCGTTAATGCGGGAAGATGCGGGAATTCTGGAGTCTCGTGGCGTGAAATACGGATTCTTAGGCGCAAGAAGCGACTATGTATTGCCGGATCAGAACATCAGGTTCCCGGTAGACGGGGACAGAAGGGCAGGATTGAAGTGGGAAAGTGAGCATCAGATCAAGTTGACTCCGGTAATTGCGCCTATTTTTGCGTCGATAAGCCGGGAAGCATGGGAAGTAGCTAAGTTTCCAAGTACTAATTGGTATTCAGATAATATAATATGCCATGACTTGAACGTGGCGGGTTATCAGCATTTCGTCAGCAGGGCTTATGTGCATCATGCAGGAAGCCAGACGGTAGGCGTTGATTTCAAGAAATGTCACGAAGAACCGAGGGCGTGGATATTAGAGAACCGCCCAGATATGTACGAGGCTATCTATGGCTGACGGATTACTTTCGAGTGCGTTAAATTGGATTGACCAGCGTAAACAGGCTGCAAAGTCTAGTGTTGGGCTATTGGCTAACGATCCGCAGGAATGGCTGACTCAAGCTACGGCTAGATATTTGCCCACAAGGGCAGAGGAACAGCAGTATCGTGCTGTTCAGCAAGCTGGTGGGGATATAACGCAGACTCCGTACTATCAGAAGCTATTTGATTTAGCTCAGTTCCAGAGCAGCTTAAAACCGTTATCAAAGACTCAATTTCAGGTAGCTAACGAGGTAGCACAGAAAAACGCTGTGGATATGCTAGGGTTGCCACCAGATAACACGGCTATGGATCGTGCAAAGGCGATGGGCTTTGATACTGTAGGTTTTAGAGGTTCGACTGTAGAAGAAGTTTCTCATTCTAAGCCTATTTGGTGGTCTGAGGATCCACAATATGCAAGTGCTTATGCGGCACATACAGTTAGACCGCCTCGAGGGCAACCAGACCCATATGCAGGTAACGTAATGCCTTTGTTAGTAAAACAAGGAAAAAGCAAAGAATTTGAAAAGTTTAGTTCTGGTGGAGTTCCATTGGATGCCTTCAAGGGCTTTAATGATGGTGTTGAGACTGGACTTAGACGCTATGCACAAAATGAAATTACTGGAGATATGGGCGGGAAAATATGGGAAGCATTAACTATTCCAAAAAATGTTCGCTCACGTTTCGCAGTTTTTGATCCAGCAAGGGTAAATGAGTCAGACTTACTAGCAGCAGGAATCCCAATAGGACTACTAGGATCAACTCAAGTAGAGTTACCAAAGAAGCAAGAGAAGAAACCAACTAAGAAGTAAGCAAGACACCGGAAAGTATTGCAATATAGTATGCTCTGAAAAACCGTTACGAAACAGAAACTTATGGCAGCGAGAATCAGAAAGACTAAGCTAACAGATGAATGGAAAGCCAGAATACAGGCAGGAGTCATCTTGGACAGGCTAGTTAAGCACGTTAATGGCGAAGTGGACATGAGTTCAAGCCAGATCAAAGCGGCTGATATTCTGCTGAGAAAGACTATTCCTGACCTAGCGAGAACAGAAGTCACAGGGATGGATGGTGAGCCTCAAGAGATGGTCATTAGATGGGGGAAGAAATGAGTTACAAGCCGACTAACTGCCCTATGTGCAGCGCATTTCTGGTCAATAGCAAGTGTCTAAACTGCGGGTATCAAAAGACTGCATGACAGAGATCGTAATCGACTACCTACCTAGAGAGCAGCAGCTAGAGATACATGATGCCATTGAGCAGCATCGTTTTACTGTGGTGGTTGCCCATCGTCGTATGGGAAAGACTGTTAGTGCAATCAACCAGCTTATCAAGTCCGCTATCGAGTGCGACAAGCCAGACCCAAGGTTCGGGTATCTATGTCCCACATATGGGCAGGCTAAGAGAGTAGCATGGGACTATTTACAGAAATACACTAGACCACTAGGAGCTACCTACAATGTCTCTGAGCTTCGTGCTGATTTTTATGGGCGTAGGATTAGTCTTTACGGGTCTGACAATCCTGACAGCTTGCGTGGTCAGTATTTCGATGGCGTGGTTATCGACGAAGTTGGCGATCAGAATCCGAGAATATGGAACGAAATCATCAGACCTAGTTTGGTCGATCGTGGCGGGTTCTGCGTGTTCATTGGGACTCCTAAAGGTAATAACCATTTCTATGAACTAGCCGAGAGAGCTAAGACCGAGGAAGGTTGGAAGTACCTAGAGTTCAAAGCTAGTCAGACCGGAGTTGTCATTGACTCAGAACTCAAAGCCGCCTATCGAGAGATGGGGGAAGATCGGTATAACCAAGAGTTCGAGTGCAGCTTCTCAAGTCCTTTGGAGGGTAGCTACTATGGCAAGATTATTAACGATCTTGAAAGGGATGGTCGTATTAGCGACTTTCCTACTGACGGTCTGTGTCGTAGCTTCGTTGCTTGGGATTTGGGCATGGGTGATTCGACTGCAATATGGGTTGCTCAGTTGGCAGGGAAGGAAGTCCGACTTATCGACTGCGTAGAGAATCACGGGGTAGGACTGGACTGGTATGTCGGTTGGTTGAAGGATAACGACTATGGGAAGTTTGACCAAATCCTGCCCCATGACGTACAGGTTAGAGAACTCGGAACAGGCAAGAGTCGTAAGGAAGTGCTGGAGGAAGCTGGACTTAGCATCACAGTCGCTCCGAGACTTAGCGTTGCCGACGGGATACAGGCTGTGCGACGTATGTTGCCTAGATGCTGGTTTAA
>Ga0209990_10002161_pt1 | contig 15692 bp, 5 predicted proteins | sample NOAtaG_6_FD_187304 | JGI IMG/M metagenome (GOLD analysis project Ga0209990, IMG submission 187304) | Freshwater lake microbial communities from Lake Erie, under a cyanobacterial bloom - NOAA_Erie_Diel5S_2200h metaG (SPAdes) (version 2) | ecosystem: Environmental > Aquatic > Freshwater > Lake ...
GCGCTATGCTTTCGAGTGGAAAGAAAAATACGGGGGTATTATCCTGGATCAACTCAAGCGCCTGGGGGCTTCCTGCGACTGGGAACGGACGCGCTTCACTATGGAGCCGGCACTCTCCAGGGCGGTGCACCATGTCTTTGCAGATCTTTACCGCAAAGGCCGGATTTATCGTGGCCGCCGGATTACCAACTGGGATCCTGCCGCCAAAACAGTCCTTTCTAATGAAGAGGTAATCTATCGGGAGGAAAATTCACAGCTTTTCCATCTGCGCTATGTCCTGCAGGACAACCCCGACCAGGGCGTCGTCATCGCGACCCAGCGACCGGAGACGATTATGGCCGATGTAGCAGTGGCAGTACACCCGGAGGATGTGCGTTTCAACGGGCTGATTGGCAAAAACGTCCTCATCCCGCTGATCAACAGGCCGGTACCGGTCATTGCCGACTATTACGTGGATCCGGCGTTCGGCTCGGGTGCATTGAAAATCACGCCCGCCCATGACCCCAATGATTATGAGATCGGCCAGCGACATGGGCTCCCGTTCGTAGATATCCTGACGGAAGATGGTAAGCTAAACGAAAATGCGCAAATCCTCATCGGCGAAGACCGTTTCATCGCCCGGAAAAAAATCAAAAAACTCCTGGAGGATGCCGGGGCATTGGTAAAGCTGGAAGATTATCGCACCAAAATCGGTTATTCAGAGCGCACGGATGTGGTGGTGGAGCCGCGCCTCACCCTGCAGTGGTTCCTCGATATGAAATTATTTGCCCGGATGGCCCGGGAAGCTGTAGCCTCTGGCGAAGTGCGCTTTTTCCCCGATCATTTCCAGAATATGTACAATAGCTGGCTGGCAGAAGACAATATCCGGGACTGGTGCATCTCCAGGCAGCTTTGGTGGGGGCAGCGCATCCCGGCATGGTATCTCGCCCATGAAAAAATGGGCGAGGAAACAGCGGTCTTCGTCGCAGAAACCGCCGCAGAGGCCCTCGCCCAGGCCCAGGTACAACTCGGCCGCCCTGACCTCTCCATCCATCATCTTCGCCAGGATGAAGATGTGGTGGACACCTGGTTTTCGTCCTGGCTCTGGCCGATTACCGTGTTCGATGGTTTCGAACGGCAGGATGAGCTGCGCTATTATTATCCGACCAATGTACTGGTCACCGGCTGGGATATCATGTTCTTCTGGGTAGCACGCATGATCATGTCCGGTTACGAATGGGCTCCGGAACTGCTGGGAAAAGCATTGACCGAAGAAAAAGGGGCCATGCCTTTCCGCGATGTTTATTTCACAGGGATGGTCCGCGACAATAAAAGACGGAAAATGAGCAAATCGCTCGGCAACTCACCCGATGCACTTAGCCTGATTGAAAACTACGGCGCAGATGGGGTGCGTTTCGGGATGCTGGCCAGCGGTGCCGCCGGGAACGATATTATCTTCGATGCTCCATTTGATCCCCAGAGCAATCAGGTGTTGAACGAAAGTAAGCTCTGCGAACAAGGGCGCAATTTTTGTAATAAAATGTGGAACGCCCTGCGCCTCATCAAGGGGTGGGAGGTCACGGATACCCCTGCAGATCAGGAAACGCTCGCGGTTGACCAGCTTGCCGGGGAGTGGATGCAACAGCGACTCCGGCAAGTAACTGCACAGCTCGGGGAGCTCTACCGCGACTATCGGCTTTCAGATGCTTTAATGGCCATTTACAAACTGATCTGGGACGATTTCTGCTCCTGGTACCTGGAAATGGTCAAACCTGCCTACGAAGCCCCAATCTACCGGGAAACCCTGGAAAATACCCTCGCTTTGCTCGAAACGATGATGACGCTGCTCCATCCCTTCATGCCGTTCATAACAGAGGAGGTCTGGCATCAACTCCGAACCCGCAGCGAAGGCGAGGATTGTGTGGTGAGTACCTATCCTGTATCCATCCCATTCGACAGGCACCTCGTTCAACAGGTGGAGCTCGCCAAAGCCGCCGTATCGGGCATACGCGAAGTTCGCAATGCCAAAGGCATCAAAGTAAAAGAACGCCTGACTGTTAAAGTCCAGGATACCCCAACAGCCAGCCTTTGGCTATCTACCCCAGGGGTCGTCCCAATGATCGAGAAGATGGCGGCACTGGAATCACTCGAACGGATTTCAGGTGAGGTGGATAACAGCGTCGCCTTTCTGGCAGGGAATGAGAAGCTCTTCGTCGTCCTCCAACAGGAAATTAATGCCGGGGAAGAGCGCGCCCGACTCGAAAAAGAACTGGAATATTATCGCGGTTTCATCGCCTCCGTCCAGAAAAAACTTGAAAACGAACGCTTCGTGCAAAGCGCGCCAGAGGTCGTGGTGCAAAAAGAACAGCAAAAACTTGCTGATGGCCTCATCAAACTCAAAGGGCTCGAAGCCGCACTCCAACAGCTTGGATAACACGGGCGTGTACGCATATTTATGGGGTGTAAAAAATATTCTGGAGTTGTGTGAAAAGTATTCCGCCGCCTACGGCGACGAAAAAAAGTTTTAAACGAGCACTATGTTCACCGATTTTGCGAAGCAAAATCGGTGAACATAGTGCTCGTTCAAAATATTATCTTTCAGCGCCGCGTTTTCAACGATTTTGCGAAGCAAATTCGTTGAAAACGCGGCGCTGAAAAAATATTATCTGGCGGCACAAGCCGCCAGATAGCTTATCCTTTCCCGTAGTCTGATGATCCCGTAGCCATTGTTGCTTTACATAAAATCACCGGGATTTTTTCCAACAGCTTGATAATCGGAGGGTTTTTAGTATTTTTGTTTTTTGTGTGCCCTGTATTTATTAGGGTAGTCAAAATTCATATTATATTTTTTTTAAATAAAAATTCAATTAACTATTATTCAAATAGATAGAATTGTAATTTTTATTTAATATTAAAATTTTGCCCCTTGTTAAATGCCATACGATTAAACCCTCTGTCATTTGAAAATATATAGTTATTAAATAATCGCTGTGGACATGAAAAAAATCCGACTCATCGTATTTTTTGCGGGGGTGTTGTTTCAGCAAGCCGTGCTGGGGCAGGATCTCACTATTGAGGAATTTACGCGACTAAACCCATCGGTGTTACTGGCTTCCGGGTCAGGAGAGGTGGGGCGGCCGGCCGTACCGGGGGAGCAACCGGTTGTGCTTGAAATCAAGTCGCGGGAACGTGCGGATGCACTTCCGCAAGCCCCCCCGCGCTATGAAAAGGTGCGCTTGCTGCTTCCGGGGGCAGTTGCCCCACAGGAATATACCGTGCGTATAGAAAATGGACGGGTATTCCTGACAGACGATATCGTCCTGTTTTCCGAATCGGACTATAGATTAAAAAAGCAGGAAAAGGGAAACCTGATCACCTTTACCAACCAGCGATGGCCCAGCGGGCGTATCCCTTATACCATTCCTTTTGACCATATTGCGCGGAGCCAGATCCTTTTGGCGATTGAGCATATCAATACCAACACCAACTTGTGCATGATACCGCGCACAAATGAGTCGAACTATGTGGAGTTTATTGATAATGACGCGTTTTGCTGGTCTTACGTAGGGATGGCAGGTGCGGGCAGGCAGGAGGTCAATATCGCGAATGGATGTGGTTTTGGTGAGATACTTCACGAAATCCTTCATGCGGCAGGGATGTGGCACGAGCAATCGCGCAACGACCGGGATGAGTACATAACTGTTTTTTGGGAAAATATCATTTCAGGAAGAGAAATCAACTTTCAAAAAGAAGGCGTAGCAATTACCCCTGTGGGCGGGTATGACTATGGTTCGATCATGCACTACGGGCCAACGGCATTCTCAAAAAATAGTCTGCCGACCATAAGCGTGAAGAGCCCGCCTGCCAGCCCGGGCACGACGATCGGTCAACGCGCTGTACTCAGCAGCGGGGATATCGCCTCGGTTGCGGCGATGTACCCTACAAAGAGTTGTAGTGCTCCGGTGGTAACAAATATTTCGCTTTCGGCCCCAATTACAGTAACCCCCAACCCGATAATGGCCGGTCAACTATTTACAGTTTCCACAAATTTTTTAAATACCGGCACGACCGTGTTTAAGGGTTGTTATTATGCTGTCCTCTGGGACAGGCGGGGGGAAAATGTCGAAGCTATCCTCCCCGCAATCCAGGAAGATAGCCTGAGGCCCAATGCCTCTTACCCGACCCTACGGGTGTTTACCGGCCCCGCGCTGAATGTTCCGACCGGCGAGTACATCCTTGCCGTATATTTTCGGAACAATTGTACCGGGGAATACTTTTTTGCCGCAAATGAAAATTTTCCCAGCGCTGTATTCGTGCAGGTTAACGGAGTGAATAACCTGAGTGTAAGCCCCGCCACAATGAGCTTTACTTCCGCTGGTGGCACACAATCCGTTGCCGTGAGCTCCAATACAAACTGGACGATAACGGGAAAGCCGGACTGGATATCGCTTTCTGCCGTTTCCGGCAGTAATAACGGAAGCGTCACAGTGACCGCTGCCCCCAATGGTACGGCATCTGTACGCAATGCCATCCTTACTTTTTCTGCGCCAGGGGTGACCAATCGCAACGTCTCGATTACCCAGCAATCGGCCAGCACAGCACTGGGGGTTTCACCTGCTTCTCTTTCTTTTCCATCCGCAGGGGGCACAATACCTGTCAGCGTAACGTCCAATACGACCTGGACTGCTTCGGAATCCCTGAGCTGGCTCTCCCTGAGCACATCAGGCGGTACCAATAGCGGAACGGTAAATGTGACCTGTACCGTGAATACCGATACAGCAGCGCGTTCGGGAGTGATCACCTTTAGCGGTATAGGTGCGCTGACCCAAACGGTAGCAGTAACCCAGCAGGGCGCAAGTTTATTTATGTCCGTCGCGCCTGCTTCCCTGACTTTCACCGCACTAAGCGGTTCACAAAACCTGAGTATTACTTCCAATACCTCCTGGACCCTCTCCGAGTCGCTCGATTGGCTTTCGCTCAGTGCTACAAGCGGGAGTAACAATGGTGCGATCGTGGTGACTTGTGGTACAAATACGGGTACGTCCGTCCGGTCAGGTACAATCACGCTATCCGGTACGGGTGTGGCCTCCCAGACAGTGGCAGTTTCACAGTCCGGAAATTCCCTGACGCTGACGCTTTCCACCAATAACATGAATTTCGTCGCAGGGGGCGGTAGCAACACCTTTGCGATTACTTCCAATACTTCCTGGAATGTTTCACCTTCTGCCAACTGGATAACCGTGAACCCTGGCTCCGGCAGCAATAATGGTACAATTACTGTGACCTGCGCCCCCAATACCACAACGTCGGCCCGGACGGCCAATATTTCTGTATGGGGGACGGGAGTGGCCACCCAGCTCATCGTGATTTCCCAGGCGGCACAGGCTCCTTCGCTGAGTATTTCCCCGACTACACTGGACTTTAATGCCCCTGGAGGATCCCAGTCCATCGCAGTAACCTCCAATACGGTGTGGACGGTATCCGAAGGGCTTTCCTGGATTACGGTAATCCCGGATCAAGGCACCAATAATGGTTCGTTTTCAGTGCTTTGTGGTCAGAATACGGGCAATACCTCGCGCAGCGGGATCATTACCGTTTCGGCCTCAGGTGCCGCCTCGCAGACAATCGCGGTAAACCAGTCGGCTCCGGCAGCCGCCTGCACGGTCCCGGGCAACCTCACCCTGTTACAGAAAGGCTACTCCTGGTTCTATGTTCGCTGGGATCAGGTGCCCAATATAAACGTGTATTCCTGGCGCTTCAGAGCAGTCGGCGATTCTACCTGGCGTACAAACGACAATTTTGGTAGTCTTGGCGTGATTAGTATGGTGAGGCTGCCCTGTACAGAATATATCTTCCAGGTGCGCTCGGTTTGCTCGGATACGTTCAGTGACTGGTCGCCGGAATTGCGCTTCACGCTCGAAGGATGCGGTGACCCTTACTGCTATTCCTATGGTTCCACGATTGGCGACTGGATAGCGCGGGTTGCTTTTGCCGGCTTTAACCAGGTATCTTCCTACGATTATGGTTATATCAACCGCACCGCTGTACGCGGTACCGTAACGGCCGGACAAACCTACCCGCTTTCCCTGATTGGCGGGTTTAACAGCGAATCCCAGGGCGCTACCTACCACTGGAAAACGTGGATTGATTTCAACGGGGACAACGACTTCAATGATACCGGAGAATTGGTCTTCAATCAGACCTTTTCCCGGTCAGCATCTGTGGGGGGGATTACCGCAAATATCCCTGTCCCAGTATCGGCTACCCCGGGGATTACGCGCATGCGGGTGGCAATGTCCCTCGAATCCGGTGATGGGCCCTGTTCGACAGGGAGCAGCTACCGCGAAGTAGAAGATTATGGACTCGAAATACAATCCGGCGGGGCTTTTATCTCCATTGCGCCCACCACGATGGATTTTACCTCCGGCGGAGGTAACCAGAATCTCAGCATTACCTCGAATACCGCCTGGACGGTATCGGATACGGTTAACTGGATTACCGTTGCTCCTGCCAGCGGAAGCAATAACGGGACAGTAGTCGTTACTTGCAGCCCTAATACCTCTACCACTTCCCGGACCACGACGATCAGTGTTGCCGGGACCGGGGCAAGTACCAGTACGGTCACGGTGACTCAGGCAGGCGCTCCTTTCAGCCTCGGGGTGAGCCCTACCAGCCTGAACTTCACCGCCGAAGGAGGAACAAATACGTTTGCGATTACCTCCAACACGAGCTGGACGCTCGGAGATACCCTGAGCTGGATTTCCCTGAGTACTGGCGCCGGTTCCAATAACGGGGTGATTACGGTTACCTGTGCACCAAATACGACCAGTGCCGTGCGTACGGGGATGATTATCGTTTTCGGGACGCTGGTTCCGATACAATCGGTTACGGTTACCCAGGCCGCCGCGTCAACATCCTTGACGGTGTCCCCGGCTTCGCTTTCCTTTGCTGCTGCCGGGGGGGCCCAAGGCCTTACCCTCACTGCAAATACCAATTGGGTGGTATCGGATACCATGCCTTGGATTAGTATAGCCCCCGCCTCCGGTAGCTCGGATACCATAGTTCAGGTGACTTGTGCCCCAAATAGCAGCATAAATTCACGGAGCGGGGCAATTACCATTCTGGGGGTCGGTGCCCCCACCCAGACCGTTAATGTTACGCAGAGCGGCTTGTCAGAGGTGTTGGAAGTTAACCCGACTACCCTGAACGCAGGCCCCCAGGCAGGCTCGCTGGCGCTTTCGATTACCAGTAACGGAACCTGGAACGCAGCGGACTTGGTGGACTGGATTACCCTTGGGACGATCTCCGGAAACGGTAACGCAACCCTTGCGGTCAATTTTTCCCAAAATACGACCGCACAACAACGCAGTACCGTAATTACAATATCCACCGGAAGCGGTGCATTATCCAGGACTGTGACGGTCACGCAGCGCGGCAGCGGGGAAGTACTACCAGATTCCTGGAATTTTAAACGCACCGAAAATAACCATACCGTTATCCTGCAAAGTACCCTGGTATCCAGTATTAACGGAGCTTCTCTGGCCCCTGGAGATTACATAGGGGTTTTCTACACCCTCTCGGGTACGGATTTCTGTGCAGGCAACGGCCCCTGGACGGGCAGCAGCACCTCTTTTCCGGTTTTTGGTGACGATACGTTCACCCCGGGCGTAAAAGATGGCATGAGCGTCGGGGAGGTTTTCAAAGTGAAAGTCTGGCGCGGGGCTACCCAGCAATCTATAGATGTCACCGCGACCTACGCGCCAGTAGGCACTGCTGGTATCGTGAACGCGACCGGCGCCTATGCCAACGATGGGTTCAGTATGATTACCGCACTTAACGCCAACACCGCACCGACCCAGGAAATGCTGTCCATTCCGCTAAAAGCGGGTTGGAATATGATTTCGAGTTATATCGTCCCGCAAAAACCGAGTTTTGATACAATCGTCAAGCCGATGACCGACGTGATCCAGGTGGTGAAAGATGGGGATGGGAAAACATATCTCGTCGCACTGAATCTGAACGGTATCGGTGCATGGGACATCACGCAGGGCTATCGCCTGCAGGTCTCTGCTGACGATACGCTGTTCATCAGCGGCTTACCGGTCAACCCGCTCGCTACTCCGATACCTATCCGGACGGGTTGGCAGATCATTCCGGTATTCAGCCGCAATGCTATCGCACCGGCTACAGCGCTGGCGAGTTTGAGCAATTCGGTTGATGTTCTGAAAGATAATGATGGCCGGGTATATATTCCCGATCTGGGAATTAATACAATTGGACAGATGATCCCGACACAGGGCTATCGGTTAAAAGCAAAATCTGCCGGCGAACTGCGTTACCCTACGCTGGCTATTGCCCCAACGCGGGGCGAGGCAGTAGCAGGCCATAGGACAGAGCAGCCGGTATTCTTTAAATCTTCTTCGCGCGGGAACACGGGGGTCAATGCCACAATCGTTTTCCTGGCATCCGGCTTGACCGGGGTATTGGTGCCAGGCGACGAGGTCGGGATATTCAGTACGGACGGTATTTTATATGGTTCCGCTAAATTCACCGGTGCCCACCTTCCTATTGCGGTATGGGGGGACGAACCTAATCTGGCAGGTGTGCAGGGCCTTGCGGAAAATGGCCGTTTCGAGGTACGGGCATGGAGAAAGTCAGATGGACAAACCCTCCCACTGGAGCCCGTTTTCTCCAGCGGAGGGCCTTTTTACCAGGAGGACGCGCTGATTATCGTGGAGGCTGTAAAGCCCTTGTCAGGGTTGGCACTTCAGGATGGAATCCTGCGTTTGTTCCCTAACCCCGGCAATGGCCAATTTACGCTGGTTCCGGAGGAGGCGCTCACCGGCCCCATCCAGGTCAGTGTCTTCGACTCCGGCGGCAAAATGATATTCTGGCAGCGCCTTGAACAGGGCTGGTCTGAAATGTCAGCCCAACAGATAGATATTTCCCGTTCTCCCGCGGGTGTTTATATCGTCCAGGTCATCGCTGAAGAAGGCGTATGGACGAAAAAGGTCAGTGTTGTGAAAAGGCCGTAGGCCTGGCCCTTTTCACAATGAGGATGTCTTGTATATCAAGAGATTGTGTAGAGTTTTTTGAAATGCCGATTTGGTTGATTTTGCGAAGCAAAATCAACCAAATCGGCGTTTCAAAAAACATTCTTTGTCCTTTGGCAGCTTACACCGCCAAAGGACTTGTCAGACAGCCTCTTCGAAATTTTCTTTCGCCGCCTGCAGGCGGCGAAAGACTTTTCACACAGCCTGGTTCAATGTTATCCAAGATTTTCCAGCCCTTGTGGCAGGGAACGCACCCGTTTGCCGGTAGCTAAAAAGACTGCGTTGAACAATGCGGGTGCGAAAGGTGGCAGGCCGGGTTCGCCGGCGCCACCGGGGTTTTCCTGACTTGGCACGATATACGCTTCGATCACAGGGATTTCCCCGATATTTGGGAGGGGATACTGATGGAAGTTGTTTTCCTGTGCTTCACCGGCGGCGAAGGTTATGGCTGGCTTGACAGCAGCGGAAAGTGCCATGATCGCGTTCCCTTCCATCTGGGCTTTCACCGTATCCGGGTTCACGATCATACCGCAGTCAATAATCCCAATGGCTTTTTCTATAGACACGCCTGCACCTTTTTTAGCGACTATTATAGCCCATGCCACTGTACTGCCGAAGGAATGGGCAATGGCAATTCCAATTGCTTTCTTTTCTTTTCTGAGTTGCCGGTAGTTGGATTTTTCTGCGAGCATTTGCAGGACGGCAACATAGCGTGGATGTTCACGGAGCAATTCCAGACGGAAGTCGAGGGGGTCTTTTTTCACTGCGTGCGCCATTTCATCAACAAAGCTTTCCTGTGCGAAGGCATTGGTTGAGGAGTAAACGGAGCGCCACCACACCACAGGAATATCTGTAGGTTGCCAGACAAACGCCTGGCGGCGGTTGGGAATGGCGTAGGGGCTGGTTTCCTGGTCAATTGTTTCGGCGGCTCCGCCTTCGGTCTTATCGGTGAGGTCGAGACGGTCAGTTTGAGCGCCGATAGAGGCCCCGACTACTTTATGTTCCCAGGCGATGGCTTTACCCTGTGCATCGAAGGCACCTTTGAGGGCGTTGATCATTCCCGGGCGGAAAGGACCGTTGGCCATATCGTCTTCGCGGGTCCAGATCAGTTTAACGGGTGCGTTGATCTTACGGGCGATATCGACTGCTTCCATGACGAAATCGTTGTAGCCTTTTCGACCAAAGGATCCCCCCATAAACACGAGGTTGATCTTAATTTTCTCATCAGGGATGCCCCATTTTTCGATTATCTGTCCTTTTACCCAGAGTGCCGATTGGATGGGGGCCCAGATTTCCAACTGGCCGTCGGGTTTTGCCCAGGCGGTCGCGTTCATTGGTTCGATAGGCGCGTGGGCGGCGAAAGGGGTTTCATAGATTGCCGTTACGACTTTTTTTGCTGTTTGAAAGGCGGATTTGACATCTCCGACCACATCGGGATAAGAAGCACCGTCTTGTGTCTCTGCTTTCTGCCTGGCCTGGTCAAAATAAGATTTAGTAGAAATTTGGTCATAGCCGCTGTTGTCCCATTCAATTTGCAGGGACTGCCTTGCTTTCACGGCTGCCCAGTAGCTACTGGCCACGACGGCGACGCCTTCCACATTTTTGTGCGGCAGGGCGCGTTCTGTTCGGAAAACCGCCTTAACCCCGGGCATCTGGCGCACTTCTTCTTCATTGAATCCAAGGATTTTGCCATGGATGACCGGACAGTGCTGAACGGAGGCATATACCATCCCCGGCAGTTCCACATCAATTCCGAACACGGCGCTACCGTTTACTTTGGAGGGGATATCCGGCCTTGGGAAAGGCTTGCCGAGGATTTTAAAATCTTTGGCCGCTTTCAGTACCGGATTTTTAGGTACTTCGAGTTTAGCGGCCTCTTCGACGAGATCGCCATAGCGCAGGCTACTGCTGGTATTGATGTGGTGGACGCTGCCATTTTCCGCATAGCAGCTGCTTTCTGCCACTCCCCAGCGCTTTGCGGCAGCTTTGATGAGCATTTCCCGGGCCGCTGCGCCGACTTTACGCATAGGGAGCCAGCTCATACGCACGGCAGTAGATCCACCGACCCATTGTGCCTGGCCGTATTTTCCTTCTCCGTTTGTAATCCGCACCTCCACCTGGCGGAGGTCCACTTCGAGTTCTTCGGCGATGAGGGCGGGCATAGACTGCCAGGTACCCTGGCCCATTTCGGGGCGGGGATTGAAGATAGTGATCCGGTTATCTGCGGCGATGAGGATGAAGGTGTTGAGCTCGGTAGCGCCATTGATCGCTGCTTCGGCGCCATCGAGGGATTGGAGCGCAAAGATTTTCCCGGTCCCGCCGAAGCCGACGGCAAGAAATGCCCCGGCAGCAGAGGCTGTTTTCAGGAATTCCCTTCTGGACGTTAAAATTGGTTTGCTGGACATTTTTCGATTTTTTTAGCCTTTTTGCATGAAAGTTCCGGCTTTTTGAATAGCTTTTTTCACCCTTGGGTAGGTCCCACAACGGCAAAGGTTACCTGCAAGTGCTGCCTGCATTTCTGCTTCGCCCGGGTTGGGGTTGTTGTTGAGCAATGCAGCCGCGCTCATAATCATTCCGCTTTGGCAATATCCACACTGCGGAACTTGCTCTTCGATCCAGGCTTTCTGGAGGGGGTGGTCGTTATTTTCTGAAAGGCCCTCGATCGTCGTGATTTGCTGTGCGCCGCGGATCGAGGATACCGGAAGGGAACAAGAACGTACCGGCTGGCCGTTGAGGTGGACGGTGCAGGCCCCGCAAAGGGCCATTCCGCAACCAAACTTGGTACCCTTAAGCCCGGCGAGGTCGCGGATTACCCAAAGCAGCGGCGTATCGGCAGCCGCTTCGACCGTATAGGTTTTGTTGTTGATGCTGAGTGTGTACTTTGGCATAGCGAACGGTTTTATAGATTTGTTGCGACGGGTGCGGTAAGCTTCCTGCCCGTCGCAACAACATCTGTTTTAGGATGGTCAATCGTCCAGTCCCAAGCCTTTCTGAATACGCATGGCGCAGTCTTCGAGGTGGTATTGGGTAAGTTTATCCCCGGAGGCCTTTGCTTTTTTGACGATTTCCTCATGAAGCTCCATGAGAGTACCGCGTGTGACGGCGGCAATATCGTTCTTCATTGGGTCAATGGCCGGAAGGGAAGGCCCGAAGAAGGAGGGGGCAGCCGCTTCTTCTGCTTTCGGGTTGAGGATTTCAATTAATTTTCCGACGTAGATACGTTGAAGGTTGCGCCGGTGTACGCTGACCGCCCTGCCGGATTTTAGCTCTGCGAAGATGCTGTTGCGGAGGTCGCCGTAGAGGTCTTCGATTCCGTAGGCATCAGGGTGGGCTGATTTTATTTCAATCATGCGCTGCAGGCGGTTGGCGTTGTGCAGGCTGGTGAGGGTAGATTCCTGAATTTGTGCCAGGGAATTGACCCCCATGTCAGGGGTAATCAAGCCAAGGATTTTCTGATCCATTAGCCAGGAAGGCGTTTGGAAGAGTTGTTTGTCCAGGAAAACCACAGCATCGCGTTGGAGCTTTGCAGGGGCGGGTTCGTAAACCACCCCTTGCTGATCGAAGGTCTTGGGGGTTTCATAGATACCGCCGACCCATTTGGTGACGTGCCCCAGATAGCGGCGGTATTGCCCGACGATATCTCCATACATTTCCTCCACCATCTCATAATCTTCTGCTTCCTGCTTTGCCCATCCGGTGATGTTCGACATGATTCGCTGCAGGTTTTTGATTCCATAGGTAGAAGCAGTCATGGCATTGTCGCCGAGGTCTTCACTTTGTGCACGGGGGTCAATAGGGGAGGATTCCGTGATAAAGCGGAGGCGCGGGTTAGAGACAACTTTTTCCAGGTACCACTGGTTGAGGATTTTTTTATCCGCTTCGGCATCCTGGGTACCATAAATCGGCTTATAATTCCATTCGATTGCCCATTTGTCATAATCCCCTACGCGCGGCATGAGGTCGCTAACCCCATCCTCGGGTTGGGCGACATAGTTGAACCGCGCATAGTCCATAATGGAAGAGGTATGGCCATATTGGGCGATGAAATCTTTGTCGCGGAGCTTTTCTACAGGTGTAGCGTGGCTGGCGCCAAAATTATGCCGGAGGCCGATTGTATGGCCCACCTCATGTGCAGCTACGAAACGCACGAGCTGCCCCATCAGCGCGTCGTCAAATGCTACGGTTTGCGCCCGTGGATCTACCGCAGCGGTCTGGGTAGTGTACCAGCGTTTCAGTAGCTTCATCACGTTATGGTACCAGCCGATATGGCTTTCCAGGATTTCACCGCTCCGGGGGTCGTTGACGTTGGGGCCATAAGCATTTTCGATATCGGAAGCAAAATAGCGGATTACAGAATAGCGGGCGTCCTCCAGACTCATATTGGGGTCATTTTCAGGCCAGTCCTTCGCCTGGATTGCATTTTTCCAGCCAGCCTGCTCGAAGGCCGGCTGCCAGTCTTCTACCCCCTGCTTCAGGTAACTCCGCCATTTGGTCGGGGTAGCCGGGTCAATATAAAAGACGATGGGTTTGGCAGGTTCGATAAGCTCGCCGCGTTGCTGCCGTGCGGCATCTGCGGCATCTTTGGCCTCAAGCCGCCAGCGTACGGCGATGACTTCTTCTTCTGTGCGTTGGGAGTTGTCGTCATAGACCGTACTCCTGGTTGCAAAAATACCTACGCGCGGGTCGAAATACCTTTTGCGCATGGGTTCCAGGGGAAGGAGGATCATAGAAGTGTTCATTTCCAGCGTGATTACCCCGGCCGCATTGCCTGTGGGCAAGGTTACGGTACGACCCGTACTTTGCCCTCCTCCTGGCGAGGGGGGAGTAAGCCCGAATGTTTTGACGCTGCGCACCTCTACATTGATCGGAAAGGCTTTCATCGCCACGATATAAGAACGGTCTTTCTGTATGGACGAAAGCCGATAGGATTGCTTCGTCGCAGGTGGCAGGGTGAAAACCTGGTTTTCGCCATTAAAGAATTCACCTACTTCGATCAGTATGGAGGTGTCTTTACGTGTCGCTTTGATGTCGAAAGCGGCAATGATGGGCTCGACGTTGGAATTGCGTACGGCCTGCGCAATCGGTTGAGCAGTGTCCGGACTTACGTTGATGTAGGATACCATCCGCATAAAAACGTTGTTTGATGGACCTTTTTCAAACCGGATCACCTGGCGGTTGGCTTGTTCGCCGCCATAACCTGCACCCGTGGTCGTCTGGGAAATCCGGGTAATCGCCATAATCTCCCGTCCAAATAGTTCGTTGGGGATTTCGAAATAGTACTTGTCTTCTACCTTGTGCGTCGTGAGCATCCCACTCATCGAAGCAGCTTTGTCCGTAATTATGTCGCGAAAGGATTTTGGGGCGGCAGGTTTTTTTTCCGCAGCACTGGAATCCGGCTTCGCCATACCCGCAGCAGCAGCTTCCGGCCGTCGTCCGGGTTGCGCAGCAATCTCTCCCGGGAGGGTTGTCCAAAGGAAAGCGCAGGCGAGTAAAAATACTAAGTTCGTTTTGTTTTTCATTTTGTAAACTTTTTCCACAATGTACTGTATATTAAACGTTTATATATAAAATATTTTTTAAAAAAAAGATTACAGCTATTTTTTTGATTTGTTGCCGTAGAATCATTGCGGGTTAGAAAATAGCTGGGTTTTCCACTGCGCTAACGTGTGGTAAAAGTCTATTGGCCAGCGTCATCCGGGACGGTCAGAACTTTGACCTCCACACGTTGATTTTTTGTTCGGCCTTCCTGGGTATCGTTATTTGCGATGGGCTGGCGTTTGCCATATCCTTTTGAGCTTACCCGGATAGGATCCATACCTTTCCTAACAAGGTAATCAGCAACGGATTTAGCCCTTGCGGAGGAAATTTGGTCACAAATTGCATCCGAGCACAAGTTACTGGTATGCCCGCCAATTTCAATCTTCAGACCGGGGTTTTTCACCATAAATTCGAATAATTCGGTCAACATCGGTAGGGAGCGTTCGTTGAAGTTGGTGCTGTCCACTTCGAAACGTACTTGTTCCAGTGGAATGACCTGCCCGGGTTGGAGTCTGCCAGCAACGAGGCCTTCGATCAATCTTTTGGGGATCTCTTTTTCTGCAACGGCGCTGCATCCTTTTGCATCGGTAGCAGTAACCTGGTGTCTGCCAGCAGCAAGCCCCAGTGCGCCCGGGTTTGTTTCCCCGTTATCCCAGCGATAACTGAACGTACCGCTACCACCTTTTGCCTGAACGGTGGCCTGCCCGTCGGGCTGGCTTCCGGCACCGGATGTAGATATCCAGCTGATGGTGACGGGTGGTGGGGATTCAAGGCTGGAAGCGGCCGTTCCTGTATTCCCTACTGCATCGGTGATGGTAACCTGGTAGTTGCCTGCACCGAGGCTGGTGGCCTGGAGATCGCTGCTTCCCTGTGACCATTTTATCTGATAGGGTTTCTTCCCGCCGGATAGGATAACAGCCAGAATCCCGTCTGTTCTGTCGGAACAAGAAATTGCCTGTTTTAGCTCAAGGGAAATTTTCAGTGGAAGGATATTTTCGGTGATACTGACAGATGAAGTTGCAGTACAGCCATTGGCATCGGTAACGGTTACGGCGCGTTGTCCGGGTGCGAGGTTTACGGCATCCTGAGAGGTTTCGCCGTTGTCCCAGCGGAAGGAGTAGG
>Ga0209990_10002162_pt1 | contig 15688 bp, 14 predicted proteins | sample NOAtaG_6_FD_187304 | JGI IMG/M metagenome (GOLD analysis project Ga0209990, IMG submission 187304) | Freshwater lake microbial communities from Lake Erie, under a cyanobacterial bloom - NOAA_Erie_Diel5S_2200h metaG (SPAdes) (version 2) | ecosystem: Environmental > Aquatic > Freshwater > Lake ...
AGAATTCTTAAAGATCGAGAATTCTTAAAGATCGAGAATTCTTAAAGATCGAGAATTCTTAAAGATCGAGAATTACAAAGATCGAGATTTCTTTTTGTTAATTTTTAACAATTTTTGTTAATTTTTAACAAAAATTGTTAATTTTTAACAAAAATTGTTAAAAATTAACAATAAATTTAAGAATACCATATTAAATTTAACTTGTGATAATATTTTTATTTTCATCTCAAAAAACAGCATCAAATAAAAAATCATAAAAAATGTGTGTGTGTGTTGAGATTTTAAAAATCTCTAAAAAGAAAAAAGAAAAATTTTAAAAATAAATTTATTTTTTAAAATAATTTTTATAATAAATGTTTAAAAAAAGTAAATCTAAGTCTGGAAGCGGAAGTGGACGTAAAAGCAGAAGCAGAAGCAGGAGCAAAAGCAGAAATAAAATTATTTTACCAAAAGAAATAGAAGATACTATTATCAACAATTACTTAGGGAATAAAGATAAAATAGTGAAAATTAAAAATGAATATGTTGGTAATTTTATAGAAAGTGTGAAAAAAAATAAATTAAAGACTTTCGTAAAGAAAAATGGTTTATATTTAGTTTCTTTAAAATTAAAGAATATTAAAAAAGATGATCTTGCTGTACTCGGTCAAGTTCATACATTAAATTTATCTTCTTCTAATATTACAGATGATGATTTAGGTGCACTTGGTGGAGTACATACTTTAAATTTAAGTAATACAGACATTAAAGATGTAAGTTCACTTAGAAGTGTTCATAATTTAAATTTATCTAATTGTCGTAATATTGAAAACGTAAGTGCACTTGGTAGAGTACATACTTTAAATTTAAGTAATACAGACATTGAAGATGTAAGTTCGTTAAGGAATGTTCATAATTTGAATTTATCTCATTGTCGTAATATTACTGATGTAAGTGCTCTTGGTAATGTAAATACTTTAAATTTAAGTAATACAGATATTGATGATGTAAGTAATCTTGGTAATGTTTATAATTTAAATTTATCGAATTGTTATAACATTTCAGATGTAAGTGCACTCGGAAGTGTTCATACTTTAAATTTATCTTATTCATCTGTATATGATATTAGTTCTCTTGGAGGTGTTTACAATTTAAATTTAAGTGGGACTAATTTTTATATAGATGATTTGAGTATTTTAAGGAATGTTCATACTTTAAATTTATCTAATTGTGATAGTATTGGTAGTTATTATGATGATTTAAGTTCACTTGAAAATGTACATACTTTAAATTTATCTAATACAGGTGTAGAAGATGTAAGTGCACTTAGAGGAGTTCATAATTTGATTCTATAAAGTAAAAAAAACTTAATTATTATTTAAAAAAAATATATATATATATTATAAATGTCTTATAGAAAACTATCATCAATTGGTCAAACCGTTAAGGAAAAGTATGATATTTTAGTTAATGAAATTCGTACAAAAGAAGATAAAGCGAATGTTATATCTTCAAATAAAGTATGTTTAGTTGATGTGTACGCAGATTGGTGTGGACCATGTAAAATTATTGCACCTAAATACAAAGAAATGTTTAAAAATTATAATGTAAATGGTGTATGTGCTATTGTAAAGGAAGATGTGGAATTAGGATTATCTCCAAATGTTCAAGTTATACCAACTTTTCAATTTTATATTAATGGACAATTTGATTCAATTATTACAGGTGCAGATATGTCTATTGTTGAACAAAAACTAGTTGAATTATTACAGTCTTGAGTTAAATTTTATAAGCTATAAAAACTTATAAAATGTCATTTTAATTGGATTTTAATTTTTTAACTAAATTTAGCATATATTTTCTTACTTTACCATATTTTGTACATAAATCATCTATTGACATACCATTATCGTAATCTTTTACCAAATTTTCTTTGTCTTTTGGTTTCAAAGTACTGACTTTATTCTCTCTATTTAAGATTTTATAACCAATACCATCTCTAAATTCCTTACTTTCAACCATTCTATCTATGACACCTCTACCAATATTATTTTTTTCTGATGCTTCTTTTATTGTACTATATCTTTCGATTTCATTACCGTCTTTGTCAATCTTAATGATAGTCATACAATTCTTTCTATTAATTTCCTTTAGTTCTTCTTTGGTAAATTTAGTTTCTTTTTTTTTCCAAATAAAATTTCCAGCTTTTGTAGTCTTATTTTCTAAACATTTTTTAATATCGTTTTTATTTACACCATCTATTTTTATATCTTTTATACATTTAAATCGAGCTATAAATTCCCCTTTATTATTATATTGATAAACAAGAGAATCATTTTCATCACTTTTTACAACTGAATCATACTTTCTATTGTTAATATTTTCAAACCTAACTAATCTTCTTATCATATCAGCCTTTCCACCAAGTTGAATTATTTCTTTTTCTTTACAAATTTTTCTAATCTGTTTAAAGCTTGTACTCGAATCTATTTCTTTCATTCTTTTATATGAAGTATCATCAAATTCGTCTTCATCGTCTGATTCATAATCTACTGTTGTCTGGTCTTCAAATACTTCTTCAACTTTAATTTCTAATTCATCTTTTAGTTTCAGATTATTGATTTTTTCTACAAAATCGAATCCTAAAAATGTACAACAATTTCTTACTAACTCACAAATTTCTACAAGTTCTTTTTTGAAAATCCATTCTTTATTAGTTACTTTATAATATTCTTCATACTTTCCTTTTATCATATCTTCTATCAATTTCGGATTTTTAACATAACATACATACTCAACTATGTAATCATCAGGTAATCCTGTATTATATGTTGATAATCTATTTATAAAAGCTGACATTGCCTGATCACGTTTATCTTTTTGATCTACTTTTCCTACCTTATATTCTAAAATTCCTTGACGATATGGATTAGATAATACATAAACACAATCTCCTTTTTCATAAGCTGTTCTTTTCTTTCGCTTCAAATAACTTTGATGGTTTTTAAATAAAAGATTATATTTGTTTTCTTCATTTTCTATCTTCTTATCCTTCAATTCTGATATATAGGAATACATCAGTCTTGATAATTGTTCCACTTTCAAATAATATTTTCTTGTCTCTTTACCAGCCTCGCATCTACTTTGTAAAAGTAAATTTTTGAAACATTCACCTGATACAATATAATACTTTTTGTTGGAAGCAACTCTTTTCTTTTTTTCAATGTTAGCCTGAATACATACTTCGTTTTTGCCCGTAATAAATAACGGGCAACTTTTTACAATTTCATGGTTTTTATCAACTTGTAAATAATCTATTTCAATTTCATAATTTGTAATTAAAACTTTTCTCATAAAATTATTTACTGCGTCTTCTGTCTTACTATTCGTCAAAAAATTAAGAATGATTTCATCTGAAAGATATATCCACGTTGAATTGAAGCATGGATTCCAAAATAATTTTAACATACTTATTTCCTTTGGCGTAAAATTTGCGATTTCTGCTAACTTTATCTCATCTATCGGAATAAAATCTTCGGATAAATTAATTGCTTGAGAAATTATTAATTCCGGTTTAAAGACTTGTGAAATATTATTTGGTGGTTGGGTAGCATCAATCACCAAATCAATTTCATTATTATTGTTCATTGTTTTATTTAAAAATATAAGGCTTTAAACCTTATATTTTTTAATCAAGATTATATTGTGGGGGATAATTTTATTTTTTAATATACTCAATGTATGCATTATTAGATACAAAAGAAAAAATAATAATTATTAACAAGACTGTTAAAGGGTTGCTGTTTAATATATTATTTCTTTGCAATATTATATATAATGTAAGTAATATAAATAAAATGATAAAAAAATAATTATTTTCATAATATTCTTTACACATATCCATAAAGAAATTTGTTTGTGAATCTGATGTCAGTGGTTTAACAGTAGTATCAACCAATTCAAAATTTTCATCCAAAACAAACTTTTCACGTTCTCTTGTTTTTTCTAATTGTTCAGTTAAATCACTAGAACTAATAGTTTCTGAGAATTCATCACGGAAGTAATTTACTGTCATTTCTTCAGGTGTTAGTTTAGTAGGATATGTATTATTTAGATATAATACATCAAATTTGGAGAAACGTAAATTTTGTTGTGTACCTTTTCCAGGGATCTTACATTTATCTAATTCTTCATTACAACCTTTTTTTCTTCTTGGATCATCACATGTAGTTGCAGATAGTAAATCACATCCTGTAAAACATTTTTCGATTGATTCTAATGATTCGTCTGTTTTTCCTTCACTACATACTAATTTACCATCAAAAAAATACAACATAATTGATTGTGGATCAAATTCAGAACCATTAATTTGTTCTACTTTATATTTATCCAGTATATTGTCTTTAATAGTTTGAGGATCCCAACATTGTGATTTGGATGCCCAACTAGCAACATGACAAGTCGCCCAATTAATTGGAACACCATTGGGATTAGAATGTTCGTGTATCATTCCTAACGCGTGACAAATTTCGTGCAGTGTGGTCGGTACGTCAAACCATCCAAAATTCATAGTAGCTACATTTTTATCTTTTTCAGTTAAACAATCTTTACCTAATAACGACCAAGAACCTCCATTAGGATCAAAACTAATTCTGATATCAGCATTGTTAGGATTAAATAATTTATCTTGATCATTAGGATCAAAGAAATTTAATTTTATATTGATTAAAGGATTTGGTACATGATTAGGATCAATTGATACTGATTTAGGTTTATAATTTGGATGTATAAAATCATTAAATCTTTTACATACTGTATATATAATTGCATCTTTTACAGGCATTTCATCTACTTGTTTTTGAATAGGATCTAGTTTTAAAGCAATCCCATTATTATCAACTTTCATCTCCATTTCTCTTGTAATTGTTCTCTCTAAGTTTGCAGGAGGATTTTCAAGGAATCCTATATTAATAGTACTTCCTTTTGGCCACACTTTTGATTTTAAAAACGCTGCTTGTAATTTTTTTTGTGTTGATTCACTTTTTCCCTTTTTTATGTCGGCTAATTTTTTAATATTTTTTGACTCCGATAAATTACTTTTCTCAGCACACATTTTAATAGGTTTTTCATTAGACATTTGTATATTTATTCTATACAAAAATAAAATAATTTTATTTATAAAAATTGTTAATATATAATAAAGTTATGTTTTCATACTCGTCAATAGTAAATAATGGAAAAGTTACATTACCAAGTGTAGATACTTGGGGTACAAATATGAATATTATTAGAGATCCACCTAAGTCTATAATGACTAGACGAAGAGATAAAGTCGGAGAAAATAATGATATGTTAAAAATGATTGATAATTCTGACCGTTCGACTGATGCAATTTTAAGATTTGCTAGAGGTGTAAATCCTAGTGTATCTGTTTCTTACTCCAATAGCGGAGGTCTTTTACAAAATTCTGGTAAACAAGCTTTCTTACCTTATACTATTAATAAAGATGGTGATTTTAAGCCTCCAGTTCAAGCTCCACAAGATTTACTTCCTTTATCTAGATTGCCTAGAAATACAACTTTTGCGATTACGAATCCTACTATGCCTCATTATGGTAAAGTATTGGACAATTCACGTAATCAAACAACCTCAAGTTCTGTTAAACAACAAATCATTAGTGCACAAGTTAAACCAAAGAAAAGTTATTTCATACAAAAACCTTTTCAAGAAGCATTTGAACAATCGAAAAATGGAATATACGAGAAGATATTAAATACATCTGCTAATTCTCAAGTAAAATCAACAAATAGAACAATTTTGAATGTATTAGAACCTACAAAAGAAATAAATAAAGATATTATGTATGCTTTTGTTGATTCTAACAAACAAGATAATCAAAAATTTGTGAACAATAGCGTATTTGATCCTAATAGATTTTTACAAGATACAAATGCTCATTCTGTATTTAGTAATGTTAAATCCAATAGTGATAATCATTTCGATGTTAATTTAGATAATATTAAGACGAAAGATTATAATCTTATTGAATATTCAACACCTTTGAAATCAAATAATGATATGAAATATATTCATGAAAATTTCGAATTAGAACGTACTTTACCTGAATATGAAGCAAAAACAAATTATGGAAATATTCAAGGGACTTCTTATATTCACGATGATATTGAACTTGAACGTACATTACCTGAATATGAATCAAGAACGAATCTAAAATCATTATCACGTTTAAATGTATATTTTAATAATGACGACATTGAATTAGAAAGAGTACTTCCTGTTTATAATTCACAAACTAATAATAAAGGATTTGAAAACACTAAATATATACATAAAGATTTAGAATTGCAACGTACATTACCTGAATACGATGCTAGAACAAATATAAAACAAAATATTCAAAAAACTTTAAAACACGACTATCAAAGAGATTTGGAACGTAAAGCCTATTTATCAAATATGTCGACAAATTCAAATGACAAAGGGGAATATAATGTTTCTTCTAGACATTATAATTTAGAAGATAAATTACAATTAGGAGAATTTGAAATGAAACCATCAATACCTACGTTTGATAGAATGCAGACAATTAATGAAAACTTTGAAACTGAAAAATCAAAAATGGGTAAAATGGTAATGGAACAATTTAAAGATAGATATAATAAATAAATTTAAAAATATAATTTCAGTAAATAAATGTCTAATAATATAAAAAAAGTTTTACAACCTCATAATATGAAAGTTACTTTATATCCTCATCAACTTGCAAGTATCTATAAAATGGAACAACTCGAAATCTACAACAAGATTGAAAAAGAAAATTGTGTAAAATACACTAAAATAGGTATTAATTCTGACCCAACTGGGTATGGTAAAACATTATCAATGATTGGGTTAATATTGAGAGATAAAATGGAATGGGATTTAGAAACACCATATGTATTTGAAAGAACTATATATGAAGGTAAGGATCGTATTAAAAGTTTATATAATAAAAAATATGATAAATTACCTACTACATTGATTTTAGTTTCTCAATCTATAATTGGGCAATGGTGTAAGGAAATAGACAAAACTGATTTGACATATGAATGTATTCATTGTAATAAAGATTTAGAAAATTTAAATGTTGAGGATTTTAATATACTTTTAGTAACTCCGCCATTTTATAATAAAATAGTATTAATGTATTCTAATTATGCATGGAAACGATTTATATTTGATGAACCTGGACATTTAAAAATTGCTTCCATGAGAGATATACACGCAGGTTTTTCTTGGTTCGTAACTGCGACACCAATGTCTATTAAAAATCAGTATCGTTTTTGTAAATCAAGTTTTATGAGAGATATGTTTTGCAATAATGTATACAATTATGAAAGTTTTATAAATGATTTAATAGTTCAAAACGATCCTGAATATGTTAAGGAATCATTTAAAATGCCTTCAGTAAATTATCATTATCATAAATGTTTTCAACCATTGTTTAATCTTGTATGTAATGTTGTTAATTATTCTATACGATCTATGATAGAAGCAGGTAATATTGAAGGTGCGATTGAATCATTAGGTGGAGAAAAAACATCGAATATCATTGAATTGATCAAAAATAAAAGGCAAGAAGAATTAATTGAAATTAACTCAAAAATTGAAATATATACTTTGAGGAATGACAGTGAGAAAATTAATGAATGGACACAAAAAAAAGTAAAGATTGAGAATCAATTGATGGAAATTGATAAAAAATTTGAAGAAATGTTGAATAATAATTGTTTCATTTGTTATGATACATTAGAATATCCTGTCTTAGAACCTAATTGTCAAAATTTATTTTGCACAAAATGCTTAATAAAATGGTTGCAACAAAACAACACGTGTCCATTGTGTAGAACTGATATAAATATGTCAAATTTAATTTATATCACTGATGATGAATCAGTAAAAGATACAGCTGAATATAAGATGACAAAAGTTGAAAAAGTAATAGATATTATTCTTAAAAACCCTGAAGGTAAGTTTCTTATTTTTTCAGAATATGATAATACATTCTATCCAATGTGTGAAGCACTTTCGAGACATAATTTATTATATGTACAAGTTAAAGGTAATATTAAAACTCGGGAGAGAAATTTAGAAATGTTTAAGACAGGAAATGTACCTGTTATATTTCTAAATTCAAACTATAATGGTAGTGGTATAAATCTGACTGAAGCAACTGATATTATTTTATGTCATAAAATGAATGAAAATACAGAACAACAAATTTTAGGAAGAGCTTTAAGAATTGGGCGCACGGAATTATTAAATGTGCATTATTTAGAAATTTTACAATGATTTAAATAATATATTTATAGATAATAAATAATGTCAACTCAACCAGATTGGTATTTGAAAATAATTTCATTAAGAAAAGAAATTTCTAAGATTGTAATAACAAAGATAGTATATCATTACTGAAAGATAAAATTTCACAAATTGAAATTTTAGAAGAATACGACGAAGAAGAAACAGAAGACAAACCAGAAGAAGATGCTTAAATATTATTGATGACTTTCATTACATACCTTGTTTAATAAAATATAACTATTGTCTTGTACATAACAAGGATATATGACACTACATGCTGATTGAAAACAAACCATTGGAGCTTTATTGTCTTTATTTTTTGGTATTTTTTGTTGACTTCTTTTAGGAATCCATCCTGCTTCACGTTCAGCAACAGTAGGTTTATCAGATTTCACGTCGCTCTTAAACCATCCAGGGTATGGAAAAATATCATATTCATTATTTACATTGTAAATTACATTATTAGAGTAATATATATTACTGCTATTCTTATTAAAAATTTCTTTTTTTATATAATCCATTTATTATATAAAAATAAAATATTTTTGATTAAAATAAAATGTCTTATAAATGTTTTCAACTTTGTTTTAATAAAGAAAACCCTTCAACCAACTTTATTATGGATATGAAAATAAACCAATTAAACTATTATGATTTTAATATTAATTTGAACTTGACATATAATTTATATCTTAAAGAATTGAATAAAACACTTGTTACAATGTATACAATTACTCTAAATTATGATATAGATAAAAAATCTCATTTTTTTGATATTAAAGTGAATTACGAACTTGAAAACAAAGAAGAAAATATTATAAAAATTGAATTGAAGGAAGTTGAAATTGAAGAAATACCTAAAACAAATATTAACGAATTATTGAATGATTTAGAAAATCTTAAAAATAAAATTAAATACTATGAAAAAAAAGAAGAGGAAGAGAATTTCAAATATGATGTTAAGAAAGTTAAAGAAGATACTGATGATGATAAGAAAGTTAATGTTGATAAGAAAGTTAAAGAAATTAATGATGATAAGAAAGTTAAAGAAATTAATGATGATAAGAAAGTTAAAGAAATTAAGAAAGAAGATGTCGAAAATTACGAAAAATTTCATGCAAATTATCTATGTTCAAATGTAGATGTTGCTGAAAGACCAAATAAAAAAAAAATTAATATTGAGACTAAACTAATAGATTTGTTAAATGATAATAGTATTGTTCCATCACAATTAGAAGTAATAAATAATGATATTGAAGATGTTGAAGAAAAATTATATTGTCATTTAAAATTAATATCTACAACAGGTAAAGATATAAAAAACAACATTACATTTATTATAACACAACTCATTAAATTTATCGAAAATTTTAATATTCCTGGTGCTAAAAAAAAAGCATTGATTATTTCTACTATCCATAAATTTTTAATTGAACAAAAGGTTGACCAAGAAAGTATTGATTATATCATTGATAATCTGTGTCCTGAAATGATTGAAATGTTAATTTCTGTAGATAAGAGAAAAGTGTCAATTAAAAAAAAATCAATGTTACCATGTAAATAAAATTAATTTAAAGATTGGAAATCTATATACAAATATGATTGACAAAAATATTGGAATTTCAGTTGGAATTGATCTAGGGACAACTTATAGTTGTATTGCTGTATGGCAAAATGATCGTGTTGAAGTTATTGCAAATGATCAAGGACAACGTACAACCCCTAGTTATGTCGCTTTCACAGATAATGAAAGACTTATTGGAGATTCAGCAAAAAATCAAGTAGCAATGAACCCAGAAAACACTGTATTTGATGCGAAGCGTATGATCGGTCGTAAATATAACGAAATTAAAAATGATTTGAAACACTGGCCTTTTAAAGTATATTCAGGAGAATATGAAAAACCTGTAATTGAAGTAAATTATCTAAATGAAGTTAAAAAATTTTCACCTGAAGAGATTTCCTCAATGGTTCTTATTAAAATGAAGGATATTGCAGAAAAATATCTAGGTCAAAAAGTTGAAAATGCTGTTATAACAGTGCCTGCATATTTCAATGACCAACAAAGACAATCTACAAAGGATGCAGGTGTAATCGCAGGGTTAAATATTTTAAGAATTATTAATGAACCTACGTCAGCAATTTTAGCATATGGTTTAGAAAAAAAAGGTAGTGGAGAAAAAAATGTTATAGTATTTGATTGTGGAGGTGGTACTCATGACGTGTCGTTAATATCTATGGACGATGGTGTTTTTGATGTAAAAGCAACCGGAGGCGATACTAGATTGGGTTAAAATATGAAAAAATGCATTAAATGTGAAATTATTAAAGATAATCAATTTTTTTACAAAGATGAACGAAAAGTAATAAAGTTGATAATAATCTTATAAAAACACAATTAAAAAAAGCAGAATATTTCTTGGCTCAATTAAAAGAGGGTGAATTGCGGGAACTACCTAAAGTTTTAGATACTAACTTATCATAGTAATATAGATAAGGGCTGAACTAATTATTCAGATATAGTAAAAAGTCTAAAAATGTAACAATGGTAAATCCGCAGCCAAGCTTCCTAGTTTAATTTAAACGTCGAAAGAGGAAGAAGGTTCAGAGACTAGGTAAAGTATCCTAAGTTCCACGTGAATATGGAAAAATACCCACGAGTGCCCTCCAGAATCTTTATGTAAAGATTTTGAAGATATAGTCCGAACTTACATGAAAATGTAAGAAGTTAAGATAAAGAGCTTAACGATAACAAATTGGGAGAAGATTTTGATAACCGTATGGTTGACTATTTTATAGATGAATTTAAAAAGAAATACAAAAAAGACCCTTCTGAAAATAAGCGTTCTATTAGACGCCTTAGAACAGCTTGTGAACGTGTGAAAAGACAACTATCATCATCTACACAAGCATATATAGAAATTGATGGATTTTATGATGGTATTGATTATACAAGTTCAATTTCACGTGCATCATTTGAGAATATTAATGCTGATTTATTTAGAAAAACCATGGAACCTGTAGAGAAAGTTTTAAGAGATGCAAAAATGTCAAAAATGCAAATTGATGAAATTGTTTTAGTTGGTGGTTCAACACGTATACCAAAGATCCAAAGTTTACTTATTGAATTTTTTAATGGAAAGACCTTGAATAAAGAGTGTAATCCAGATGAAGTTGTTTCACAGGGTGCCGCAATTCAAGCAGCTATATTAAGTGGAAATATGAGTTCAAAACTTGAAGATTTATTATTATTAGATGTTTGTCCACTAAGTCTTGGCATCGAAACCTCTGGTCAAGTAATGACTGTTTTGATTCCGCGAAATACTACAATCCCAACAAAGAAAACGCAAACTTTTTCAACATATAGCGATAATCAACCTGGTGTTGAGATTAAGGTTTATGAAGGAGAACGTGCAATGGTTAGAGATTGTAATTTATTGGGTTCTTTTAAACTGGAAGGTATTCCACCACAACCTAGAGGGGTTCCCGTAATAGAAATTACATATGATATTGATGCAAATGGAATTTTGAACGTATATGCAGTTGAAAAATCAACTGGAAAAACTCAAAAAATTACTATTACCAATGATAAGAATCGAATGTCTGCAGAAGATATTGAAAAACTTGTAAAAGATGCAGAAAAATTTAAAGAACAAGATGAAATAATTAGAAAAAAAATTGAATCAAAGAACAAGTTAGAAAATTATGTTTATAGTTTGAAATCATCAATACTAGATGAAAAGGTAAGTTCATCCTTATCACAAGATGATAAGGATATTATTAACAAAGAAATAGAAAATACTTTAAATTGGTTAAATCAAAATCCTAACGCAGAAATAGAATCTTATGAAAATAAACAAAAAGAATTAGAAAAAATAATAAGTCCAATCATGACTAAATCAGGAACAACTTCTTCAGAAGGAATGGACTTTTCTAATATCCCAGGAATGGAAGAAATGATGAAGAATACTACAAAACAAGACTCTGATGTAAAAATAGAAGAAATAGATTAATCTTGATTGTATATAATAATACCAGTCCTGGTATTATTATAACATATATTAATTACGATTTAAAGAATGGAACGGATATATTATAAAAAGAAATGTCCGAAACTGAAAAATATTGCACATCTTGTAAAAAAAACTTGAATATTATTGAATTTACTTTAGAAGGTAAAATTTTCAAAACATGTAATATCTGTAAACAACAAAAAATAAATAAACGTTCTCTTAAAAATACATGTGAAGAATGTGGTATACAAGCATGTTTTAATTTTTCTGGAAAAAATATCAGAATTAGATGTTCAAAACATAAAGAAATTGGTATGATTAATGTCAAAAGTAAAACATGTGAACATGAAGGTTGTAAAATACAACCAACTTATAATTTTGAAGGAAAATTGAAAGCGAAATTTTGTAGTGAACATAAAGAAATTGGTATGGTTAACGTCAAAGATAAAACATGTGAACATGAAGGATGTAAAACACGACCTAATTATAATTTTGAAGGAAAAATAAAAGCAAAATTTTGTAATGAACATAAAGAAATTGGTATGATTGATGTGAAAAATAAATCTTGTGAACATGAAGGATGTAAGACACTACCTAATTATAATTTTGAAGGAAAAATAAAAGCAAAATTTTGTAGTGAACATAAAGAAATTGGTATGGTTGATGTAAAAAATAAATCTTGTGAACATGAAGGATGTAAAACACAACCTAATTATAATTTTGAAGGAAAATTGAAAGCGAAATTTTGTAGTGAACATAAAGAAATTGGTATGATTAATGTTAAAAGTAAAACCTGTCAACATGAAGGATGTAAAACACAACCTAATTATAATTTTGAAGGAGAAATAAAAGCAAAATTATGTAATGAACATAAAGAAATTGGTATGGTTAACGTCAAAGATAAAACATGTGAACATGAAGGATGTAAGACACTACCTAATTATAATTTTGAAGGAGAAAAAGCAAAATTATGCAATGAACATAAAGAAATTGGTATGATTAATGTTAAAAGTAAAACCTGTCAACATGAAGGATGTAAAACACGAGCTAATTTTGGATATATAAATCAAGTAGCTGTTAGATGTACACGACATAAACTCCAACTTATGTTTAAAAATAGAAAATCTGAATGCCAAGAAGAAAATTGTTTTGAAATATCTGAATATGGTATTGAAGAACCTACATATTGCTATCTACATCAAAAAAATAATCATTTATGTTTGTTAGGACAAAAATGTAAAAAATGTAATAGAGATAATGAATTATGTAACAAAGATCAAATATGTTTAACATATTGTCGACCTACAGAATTAAGCATAACTGCAAAGAAAATTATAAAGAAAAAAGAAGGATTGGTTTTAGCTTATCTTGATAAATACATTAAAACTGATATAATTCCAGTAGATGATCGTATAATTGATAATTCATGTGTAAAAAGAAGACCAGATCGTCTTTATGATTGTGGTTCTTATTTTATTGTAGTGGAAATAGATGAAAATCAACATAAAAATGGATACTATAATGGTTGTGCATTTGATTTAAAAAAACAAGAATATCGTCGTATGGCTCAAATTCTTGAAGCTTTAAGTCTCCCAGTAATTTTTATTCGATTTAATCCAGATTCTTTTAAAATAAAAGGAAAAAAACAAACAGTAAATATGCAAAAAAGACTTGATATTTTAGAAAAATGGGTGTCGAAATGTATAAATTTGAAATGGATTTTAGCAGAAAATGAATCTTCTATAAGAATCAAACATCTTTTTTATGATGAATACAATGATGCTGATATAAATTTTGAAGAACCCAAAGATATTAATGATTTTGTGTAAATCTATTATATATGTTGTTCGTAATGACTTTTACCAGCTAATTTCGAACCAACCAAATTTGAAAAGGAACCTTCAGAAACAAAAAGCAATGTTCATATTAAGGAAGTACATGATATAATAATACCAATTACTGGTATTATTATAACAACAATTATAATTCATTCTTTATTAAAGTTATTTTCTTTGCTGACCGATCATCTAACTTAATAATGTTATTTATATGCCTGATTTTATTTTTATACGATTCAACCGTTAATTCTGTTATATTTTTGTGAATATTATTATACGCATATGATATTTTGTTAAGTTTAAACACAATATAAATGCATACGATTGTAATAAATGCATTAAAATATATTTGTGAATAATTTATCATAACATCATGTAAATTGTTGTTATTATTATATAATTCTAAAGACATTTTATAATTTTTTATAGAAAATTAAAAAATATTTTAAATTTTATATTTCGCAATAACTTTTACAAAAATACAAATGAATTCCCAAAACTTCGAATAATAGATGCAAAAATACTCCTATAATGAAAAATGATACAAAATCATTACACATACCATTTAATAAATTATAAAGAATGAAATACAGTATACCTTCACCTATCGAATCTAATATTAAGTTTTGTAGAATGAAATTATTACAAACAATATATCTTGAACAGTAATATTTTTGTAAACCTATAATACCGCTAATGAAATGTTTAAAAAAACCAATGATAAATGGATTAAAATTAGAAAAAATAATATACATTAAAAGACTGTAAAATCCTACAAACAATGATTCTAATAAAATCATAAATTTACTTTATAAAAATATAAATAAAAAAAATATATTTATAATTACTAAATGGAAATCAATACTTTTAACATTTTCTTTATTATTTCTTTATTGTTTTTTATTATTATGAATCCGATGTTAGTGATTTTATTTATTATGATTTTATCTATAGTTACAATAACTGAATATATTACACGTAGTAAATACGAAAAAATTAACCTTAAAGTCGAGAAACTTAAAAATAAAATTATTTATCTAGAAAATCGTATTGCAAATGATCATAAAGAATATATTGATAATGTAGAAGCTAATGATAAAGTCGATGATGATGATGTTGATTACGAAGTTGATGATTACGAAGTTGATGACGAAGTTGATGACGAAGATGTTGACGATGATGTTGACGAAGATGTTGACGATGATGTTGACGAAGATGTTGACGATGATGTTGACGAAGATGATGATAACAAAGTCGATGACGAAGATGATATTGACATTGAAAATATTTTACATGAGAAAGAAGATGAAGATGATTTTAAAATATTAGATGAATTTGCAAGTTCTTCGATATTATCTTCTTTTGTAAATAAAGCATTGATGTAATATACATATTTAAAAATTTTAAAAATTTATATTAAAATGGAACTTAATATAAATTTAATAACAGTTGGTAAATACAAAGATAAATATTTACAAGATATGCTGAAAGATA
>Ga0209990_10002163_pt1 | contig 15681 bp, 10 predicted proteins | sample NOAtaG_6_FD_187304 | JGI IMG/M metagenome (GOLD analysis project Ga0209990, IMG submission 187304) | Freshwater lake microbial communities from Lake Erie, under a cyanobacterial bloom - NOAA_Erie_Diel5S_2200h metaG (SPAdes) (version 2) | ecosystem: Environmental > Aquatic > Freshwater > Lake ...
CCCCAAATTCCTTAACATTATCTAAAAATCCTGGTTTATCTTTTTGAAAATCCTTCGCCAAATTATTTAATTCTTCTTTATCTGCCGCACTTAGGTTTGGATCTTGATTAGCTTTTTGCAAAACTTCATCGATAGTTTTTGGTTCAGGCTCAGGATTTTTAGGTGGCGGCGGTGGGCCATACCCCCCAGCGTTGCAGCTTTCATCGCGGCAAGGCTGCGGGCCGTAGGTGTTATCGTTAGCAGTGTTATCATTGGCCGCATTAGGTTTATCTTTCGGTTTATGTGCGCCTTTTGGTTTTGGCTTGCTGTTGCCGCCAGTGCGGCTTTCTTGTGCTTCTTCTTCCTTAGGCCGCTTTGGTTTATAGTTTTGCTTTGGCTTCTGCGGTTCTTCTGGCTTTTCTTCCCCTTGTTCATTGCCAGCAGCAGGTTTATCTTTAGGTGCTGGCTCTTCTTTTTTTGGCTTTGGCTTCAAGAAGGGTAATGATTCTAAAAGCTTATCAACTACCCAAGACCAACCATCTTTAATCGCCCCGCCGCCCCAGATATTTATCTGCGGCGCTACGACATCCTGCTTCATAATATGGATCAACCCGCCCGCCAACACACTTTGGATACTGCGCTTTAATTTGAATGACCATTCTTCGTACCACTTCTTCGCTGGCTCTTGCCCCAAATCCATCGCTCTATTAATCTCTTCGCAAGCCTCAACCAGCGCCTGCATGTATTCCTTATAACTCGCGGCAAACTCAAAAGTTTTTATCTTACGACAGTCTTTGTAATTTATATCGCCCAAAGCATCGATGAACTTATTCGCCGCAAGAACCAATATCAATGGTGCGCTAACCATCACAACCTTAGTGTCAAACTTGCCATGCAGCCGCATCTTCAGCAGCTTCGCCGTCTTCGGCACACTTGCCGCGATCTTCGCTATTTTATTTTTGGTTTTTTTTAATTGTGTTTTAAAATTTGATTTTTCTAGCAAGACGAGAACTCTTTATCTAAATCTATTTGATCCAATTCTAATTCATTTAATGGTATTCCCATTATAATAGCTTGATTTTTTATAGTTGTTAGCATTTCATAATATGCTAACATTTTTCCTTCTATAAATCTTTTCTCTTCTAGGCTAGAAACCGTTGAATACAATTTTTTCGAATCATAAGCATCTTCAACTATTAGTTTAATAGTAAAAGCTAAGTAGTCTTTCAACGACTCATAATCTTTCATAGCGTTCATTTCCCTTTACAATTTATTAATTATTTTATTTAATGCCTTAACTTGATTGTCAAAATTATATATCTCTTTTTGCCATTTACCTAAAAGACCTTGCCTTTGAATTGATGACATTTTTTCCCAATCTGATACGTATTTATGAGGATTTGCAATTTTATCTTGGTGTAAATCCATTTGTTTGCGTATTGAATTTATTGATCTATCAAGCTCTTGTTTACTACGATTTTCAGAGTATTTTTTAGCCCAATCTTCATATTTCTTTTCCCCAGGCTCCCAGTCATGATCATCAGGATCGGGCATAGGGGCACTGCCGCCAGCTTGCGCGCGGAAGTCTCGATTCCTTTCCTCTTGTCTATCATTATTTCGCCTATAGTCAAACTCTTTTTGCTGTTGCGTTGCTGCTTTTTCTGCCGCCTTCAGGCCAATAAAAAGGCCAGTACCGACAGCTAAAATCGCCATCAATTTTTCAATTGCAAAGCCACCAATAATAATTGGGGCGGCTGCATTTGCGTCAGCCCCTAGACTAAAGCTTGGCAACTTATCCCAAAATTTTTGAGCCCAACTTTTATTTATCTCTCCATCTACTGCTGCAAATATCTCACGCCATTGATTCAATTCTAAATTCTGCAAATTCTCTAATAGAATCTTTTTATCTTCTTCATTATGAACATGCTTATCTATTAAATTCTTCGCTTTTTCCCTGAATGCTGCTTCTGCTAATACTCTGCCATGGTCAGGATTGGTACTGCTTTCACCACTATTATACCCCCCAGCGTTGCAGGTATCGTCACGGCAAGGCTGCGGGCCGTAGGTGTTATCGTTAGCAGTAGGCTTGTCTTTAGGTTTATGTGCACCTTTTGGTTTTGGCTTGCTGCTAGTGCGGGTTTCTTGTGCTTCTTCCTGCGGCCGCTTTGGTTTATAGTTTTGCTTTGGCTCTTCTGGTTTTTCTTCCCCTTGTTCATTGCCAGCAGCAGTTTTATCTTTGGGCGCTGACTCTTTCTTTGGATTAGAGCTATGCCAAAATTTCTCAAAAAGCCACGTAAACCCTTCCTTCAGTGCCCCGCCGCCCCAGATATTTATCTGCGGCGCAACCACATCCTGCTTCATGATATGGATCAACCCGCCCGTCAACACACTTTGGATACTGCGCTTTAATTTGAATGACCATTCTTCGTACCATCTCTTCGCTGGCTCTTGGCCCAAATCCATCGCTCTGTTGATCTCTTCACAACCATCAACCAGCGCCTGCATGTATTGCTTATAACTCTCCGCAAACTCGAAGGTTTCTATTTTACGGCAGTCTTTGTAATTTATATCACCTGCATTATCGATGAATTTATTCGCCGCCAATACCGCCATCAATGGCGCGCTGACCTCTTTAACCTTAGTGTCAAACCTCCCATGCAGCCGCATCTCCAGCAGCTTCGCCGTCTTTGGCACACTTGCTGCGATCTCTTCTACTTTATGACCCAACCTTGCCACACTGCGATCCAATACTTCTCCACTCTTAACACCACCTAAAATTCCATGTAGCCCTGCGTCAAATGCTCTTGTCGCAAAAAAACCACCCATACCAATACCGCCAGCAGCATAACCCATAGCGCCTGAAGCTACACCAATGCCATAGTTCATGCCGTCATTCTTAAATCTCTTATTCTCATCTTGAACTATCTGCCTGGTTTCGCTCAGTATACTACTACTATATTGATTACTATTCAACACTTTTTCTGCTACATGTATCCGCTTAAATGCCTCATTATAATAACTAAATAACCCATCAACCCGTCGCCATGCCGAGGCTTCTAAATTGCCCTTATTCTTATCTACCGCGCGGTCAGCCGCCTTGGTTAACAATGGCTGCACTCCCATCATCAAGCCTTGCACTGCAAAACCTTTGAGTAGCATACTAGTTTTCAACATATTTTCGGTAATATGCAAGCCTTTATTAGCCATTGCTTCCACTTGACCTGCCCAACTTCCTGGTGACCAACCCGCTGCTGACCCTATCCCCGCTAGGGTAATGGTTATTGCATAGCTCATCGCTTTTGCTTTTAGATAAAATTCTAAATCTATTGGCGTTTTAGTAGCAAATGATTGAATACTACTTAGCACATCCCCAATCCCTGAAAAGATTGTCCCCATACCAACCATCTGCATAAATGGTGAGGGTATACCCATCATATATATACCAGCAACAATCTGCAAAACACCTAAAACTCCAACTAACACAGTTTTCCACCAGTGCTTCTTTGGCTCTTTTAAATCATAAAGCTCAATTTCAAAAACCATTACCCCCATATTCGCTAGCTCCGCCGTTATCAGCGATTTGCTCTTTAGCTCCAAACTATTCACCAGCTCCATGATATTATGGCGCGTCTCATTTGTTAGGTCTTTTAAGCCAAAGGTTTCTTCAACTGCACGGGTGATATTTATACTATCAGCCATAACTTCAATATCGATGTTTCTTCCTACCCTGATCATCTGCTTGCCGTTGTTCTCTTCAAGCTTTAGTAAATTATTAAACAAGGTTTCGTTGAGTTTCTTATATAGCTCAATCTGGCCAATTAGTTGTAGAGTTAAGTCCGTATCCATGTATGCAAGGCCATTAACCATCATGTAGTTTAATTGCCCTTGATAGTGTTGAACAAGATCACCGTTCAGCGCTTCTAAGGCAGCTTGCGCGTCATTATTAAAATTAGTCATTACCTGCACGGCTTTTTCACCTTGCTTTAAATGCCATATGCCGCGCCCATCTTTAATTAGGCGGATAAAGCTGAGGGTATTGTATAGCGCAAATTTAGAGTATGTATCCCCCAATGCTAACTCTTTTTCAAGAAGTTGAACCGCAAGCTTCATAGGGTCTTGAATTAAATAATTACCATCGCTTTGCTGCCAATCGCTAATAAAATTAAGCTCGCTTTTGAATTCTTTGAGATAATCATAGTAATTTATATAATTTTTATATTTTAAAAGATGCGAACTAAAAGCTTTTTTTTCCTTTTGGTCTAACCCTAGCCGTGCTTTTTCCATTTGCATCTTATCTTCGACTGACAATAAATGCCAAGCTTTGTATATTGTATAAGCAGGGTTTTGTAATAATTTACCATTTGTATGCCAATCACTAATTTCTTTTTCAAAGCCCGTAAACAACTGCTGCCACTCTTTTAGTTTATTCTCCGCTTTACTGCCAAAAAGGAAATTCATCCCTTTGCTAAATAGGGTACTTTGCGTATCACATTTACCTGGATCATAACTCATTACCTTATGCTCAAACAGCCAATGCGCAAAATGCTCATTAATCTGCATAATTTCATATTCTTTATGATACAAGGCCCGATCTTCCAACCAAGCAGCATAGTAATAAGCTATTTTAACTCTTGCTAGTATTTGCGGTGAGATTTCTTTTATTGCCCCATTTTCATCCAACGGTAATTCTTCTTTTAATTTTATGTAATCTTCATCTGTTAATAATAAATCTGTTAAGTATTCTCGCTCTGCCTCTGCCCGCGGCACTGATTTTAAAATTTTATTAATTGACCTTGTCGATAAATCATTATTATTCTTTTTATCAAGATAATGTTTCGCTGCCAAAAAGAATAATTCATATTCCGTACGCAATAAGGTAATTGGGTTGTCAGTAAAACCTTTATATGCAGCAAGGAAATTTATAAGCTCATAATCCTGTTTGCTTAAGCTTGATGATGAATACTCTGCCTTACTGAACACTGCTTTTAAGTGCTTTTCTACAGTTGGCGCTAGAAAGCTGCTAAATTCACTTAAAGCAATTGTTTCTTCTACTTTACCTGCTTGATCGTTTTTAATTACATGCAGGTATAACTTGCCTGCATCTTGGTATACGTAAATACTTTTCTCATCATCAAACCCACCTCTTCCTGGTTTAGCTAAAATTAGCTTATATTTAGTTGGCGATGTCTCCGAAGTGACAAACTCCACATATTGATTAAATAATTCATCTCGCGCAAAAGTAATTGGCAATTTGCAATGTGCTAATTCTGCTAAATGTTTTGTTTCTGCTCCTGTGCGTTCCTCTTTCAGGCAAGTAATATTACCATAAAAACAATCTTCTTTATAAGTAAGCAGGGCGTCATTATTTAAAATAATCTGTACTGAGCCAGGCTCTCCCTTACGTGCAGCTCTACCAAATGCTTGCTTCTCCACCCTCTCACTTTCTGGCAAATACCCTAATATTACATGCAAGCCGCCTGCGTTAACTACTTGCTTGCTTAGCTTTAAATCCGTTCCGCGGCCAGCCAAATTAGTCGCCACTATTACATCCCCCGCTTTAAGTGGCTTCTTTACATGTTCCTCTTCAATTAATAACCCCTGACCATAAATCTTGACTTGATCCATACCAGTAAATACATATCTATCAGTTATCAGCTCAAAATATATTTTCTTAACTTCTTCTACCGTAGGCACGATAATCAATACGGCACGCCCCTCAATAACTCGCCGCTCTGCACTGCCTGCAATTAATGATAGCCAATCACTTTCGTTCCGCGCAAAAGATGTAGTAAATTCATTAGTATCTTTGTATACAAAAGTTGGTATAACACTAACTTCAACATCATATATTTCTTTCATGAACTTATGATGCTCGGCATTGCCAGTTGTGCCTGTTAAGCCAAAAATATTTCCTTTATATTTCTTAAAAAACCCTGGATATGAATTAAAGGTACTGATTAAATTTTCAGGGGTCATCGCTAATTTATGCTTTAATTGCAAAAACTGGTGCAAGCCATTTGACCATTGCATCGATGTTTGTAATGTCCCTGTGTCTTTATCTATAGGCGAAATAATCGTAATATTATTAAGCCGCCCTGAGCCATAATTATCATACACTAAATAATCAACATTTTCTCGGTTATAAAATGCCGCTGATATTAAACTATCACTCCATGCTTGCAGGTGTTCAGGCCCTTTATACATAAGGTGCTTAGGAATTAATATCTGATTACTAGCTAAAGAATAGGTGGCAAGCAAATAATCGCGCGTAAAGTTAAAACTATATTCGCCCAAATAATCTATACAGCTTCTATTTAGAAGAATTTTGGTAAACGTTTTATTAGCATCTTCTGTGACATTAAAATCTGTACTATTATACTTAGCATATATTTGATTTAACTCTTCCGTTAACTGAGTATGGTTAGCATCTTGATTATAGCTTTGGGTATCATTTAACGCCGTAAGATTTAGCAAAGTAGAGTTAAAATCTTGCCACAATATATTTTCTTCAATCTTTTTGTAACAGTTTTTTTCTGTAGCGTCTCGCTCAAGCATATCCCCAAGCCGGCCAGCCTCAAACCAACTATATAATTGCACAGCCTTAAACATATCAAATCCTGGCATGGCTGAAGCTAATTGCACCATCATGTCAGTGTTATCGATAAATAAACTATCTGCCTCGTCTACAAGTAAAATATCAAAACTTCTTCCTTCCTTAACATTATAAGTAATATCGCGAAGAGTATCGCCTACTAAATAAAGCATATCGCCATAAACTACATCTGCTTGATAACAGCGCTTTCCGCCAGCTGGTGTTGTTGTGCCATCAATATTATGAGCAACAGTAATACCTAATAAATCATAAAATTCCTTTTGCTCTTCGCTATCTCTTATTGCTAGTACTCTAGAGCTAGTTACAACATCTACCTGATGCCCAGCTATAACTTTCAACGCCGCGAAAACTGCAACTATTATTGTTTTTCCTTCGCCAGTGGCAATCTCCGCAATCCCCCCTGTTGGAGATTTAAATAATGATAATATTGATAAGAGTTGCACCTCACGTAAATAAAAACCATGCGCAATTTTAACTGCCTGGTTCAAAACCGCCAAAAACTCATCTATATTACTGTCATCTATTTTGTCTATAGTGGCCCGCCAATTTAGAAAATCTTCTTTTTGCCAATTACTAAAAGGTTTATCATGGTTTGGGAGTTCATCCTCTAATTTAAGCTTGGCAATAGCATCTAGCTTTTCCTCAAAATATTTTTCTTCTAACAGCTGTTTAATGCGAGGATTAGAGTGGTTGCTACCTTCTAATTCTTTTAATAAATTGCCCTGCTTTTTAGCAAAATAAAAGCTATTATCCCGAACTATTTGCTGCAGTTTTGGCAACCATTTATCGTTGTTAAGGTCAAAAGCCTCCCTGGCGTAACTGAATTCGTGATCATATGAAGATGGAACAATTTCATAACCAGCTATATACTCTAAACCTCCAAGAAAAGCTTGCACCTCTTTATTATTTTCCACTCTTATTTTAAGCAATTGCTCTAAAAAGCTATCAAATTGCCAGCCTAACTGCAATGCCTTATCTATGTTTCGCCAAAAATTTTTCTCTTCCGCACGAAATTTTTCTAAAGCAAAAATTTCCTCTACAGCTCGTTTTAATAATACCTTATTAACTAATGAATAAGCTTCTTTCGCACTATAGTAGCCTTTTGTAAACACAGGAAGAAGCTGATCTTCATAGAGCTGATTATCTAATACAAGGTCTAAAAAATCTAATAAATCAGGAAATGCTAAAAAATCTATTGTTTGCACTAACTCCTCAAGCTTTGGGCTGACTTGAGATAATCTATATAGCTTATTTTCTAGTAAAATCAATTCATCTTTATTTAGTACAAATCTTGAAGTATAGTCATTTTCCCAAATCTTAGCTGATTCTTGATCATATATTTTTTGGATGCTGACTGCTTTATGAGCCCAACAAGCTGTATACAAGAACTCATTCTTATATACTAGCTCATTTATACAAAAACCTGTTTTTTCTAGTAACCCCGCTTTAGTTACATTTGATCCATATTTAGTAATGAACTCCCACCTATTAAAAGTAGTTTCTGTAGCTTGCCCTTTTTTAATTTCATAGTATAAATCAAGCTTTTCTTGGTGAAGGTTATTTAATTTTTGCAGACTTAAAATAGCATTGAGCTGTACTATGGTGCGCAGATTGTTTAGCTTTAAATATATTTCAAAAAACTGCTCAATATCGCTTTCCTCTAACTGCATTTCGCGGCACATAGCATGATAATAATCAATTATTATTTCGCGAAATTTCTCTGCTTCTCCAGGTTTAAAATCATTAAATATAAATGGCAATAACTGAGCTGATAAGGTTTTTTGATCAATCAATTCTTCTCGCTCAGATACTCTTTTTAATATAAATAGCGACTGTAATATTGGCGATGATTTTAATATTTCACTCGCTTCATTTACGTTGATATTAACATTAGCCACCGTAAAACTACTTTTTGCTTTCTCACTTCCTAAAAAATCAACAACTGCTTTTTCTACCCCTGGCCATATTCCTTCAGGCAATTCTCTCGCCACAACTAGTTTTAAGAAAAATTCACTAAAATACCCAAAGCGCTCCTTTAACGCCGCCTCTAATATCATATCAGGTATTAGATACCCTTTAGCAAAAAAATCTATAAGCTTTTTATTAATATCAGCTAATAAATGTTCTTTACCTGGCGTTTCAATGATATGTTTATACATCTTCCACATACAATTTTTCGCAGGCTCACTTAGATCGGGGTTTTCTACTTCGGCGTATTTTTCAGCAAACATTAATAGCTCATCGCTTGCTATATATTCATCATTAGCAACGCCATAAAATAAAATAACCAATTTTCCTAGTTGCTCTTCACTTGTATCATGGGCTAGAGAAATTTTATGTTTTTTAAAGATGCTATCTTCAATATATATATATGCCTTATTACTTAAATGCAGCTCATTATTTGCCAATCCTCCTATGATCTTGTTTAAAAAAAATAGCCTAAAAATCTCATCAACTTCCTCTTTTTTCATTATTTCAAACAATTTTACATCCAATACACTCCCTTTATTTTGCTTTAAAAAAAAATTACCTTCGCTACTATAAGCAGAATAATGCTCAGCATGTTTAAAGTATTTTTCCAACAGATTTAGTGTCTGCTTATCAAATATGCCTTCATTTAAAAGCTTTTCAAATTTGGCAAGCAAATGGCCAGCAAACCCACTACTCGGATAATAATCTTCCCTATTCGCTAAAATCTTTAGGATTCCTGCTTCTAAACTTGTCTTCTCCAGAGGCTCAGCAATTGGGATCAATTTCTTAAGTGGTAATTTACTAATTGAATTAAGTAATTGACGGCTACATCCCAAAAACTCACCTTCGTTAAAACATTTGGTTAAATATTCTTCGATTGCCTGAGCAATGGGAGGAGATTTAATTTCGCTTCCTTTGATTATAATGCCATCTTCACCGATATAAAAAACATAAGAATTAACAACCATAATGTTGTCATATTTGTATAACGCACATTCCTTTTTGCCATTGGATACTTGATATAAATACTCAGGATGATTAGCAAAGAATTTATTAGGTGCTATACATTTTTCTAAAATTGTTTGCTTATAAGATTCATAACCCAAACCTATATCAATGCCTTGATTTTGCGTCAAATACTCAATATCAGACAATACTTCTAATAAATCCTGCGCCATATTCAATACTCCGCATAATATTCATCATTCTTTACAAAATCAGTAAAGCTTATGTCTTCTTGTGCAACTTTTTCCTCTTCTATTTTTATATCCACCTGATCAAGGGCTTTCAGTTGTTTTTCTAGATTTGATTGTTCTACAGTTAATTTAGTAACTCGTTCAAAAAGCAAATCTATATTTTGGATATTCTTGTTTAATTCATCTTCTAATTTGGCTATATTGTGCTTTTTTTCTGATATTTTGCTTTTACAGGCATCATCAGTATACGGATTAGGCGAAATACGCCAAGAACACTCCGCAGCATGATACCATACAGGATTGTGATGACCTGCAACTGATGCTGCATGACTGCCACGTGGCTCTGATGCAATATCAATGGCTTTAACTTCTTCTTTTATATATTCTATCCGCTTACTAACATTTTCTAGCTCTCGCAATATTTCTTTTTCTTCTTTCAGTAATCTTTTTCTTTCCTGAATTTTACTATTTATAGCTTTATGAACTTTGTAATTTTCTATCTTACAAATACCATAAGCATCCAAGTTATAACTAAAATAACTATTAAAACATGTGTTTTTAGTTAAATGCTTGGCCATAATTTAATTCCCAAAAATATATTCGTCATGCTTTACAAAATCGGGAGAGTTTATTTCTTCTCGCGATATTTCTTCTACTATGATTTCTTCTTCCTCTACTTCTATGCCTAACTGTTCATAGATCCTTGCTTGCTTTTCTAGTGTTAATTTCTCTGTGTTAAGAACTTGAACTTGCTCGAAAACTATATTTTTTTCTTGCTTGATTTCAGCTGCTTTCGCTTCCAACTCATTTTCTAACCCAGAATCTTGCAACTCTTTTCTTTTTGCTGATATCTTACTTTTACAAGCTTGATCTGTATACGGATTAGGCGAAACACGCCACATGCACTCACCCAAATGATATTTTTGCGGATTGCCATGCCCCGCAATTCCTTCAGCATGGCGGCCATGTGGCTCTGATTTTCTATCCTCTTCTTTGATTTCCTTGTTATAAGGCTCTATTTTCTTATAAATTTCATCTAATTCTTGTTCTAGCCTTTTGAAAACCTCCTTTTTCTCCTGCAAAAATTGTTTCTTTTGCTCAGTTATACTCTTTATTCTTTGCTGTAATTGCTCTTTCCTCTCATCTTGTTTTTGCTTAGGAAACAGAAAACTATATACTTTTTCTGGTTTATTCTCTGGAAAAAGATTCATCGCATCAACTAATGCACCAGTATCAATGATGTGTGAACCAAATATTCCATCTTTTATCCATAATTCCAGTGTTCTCTGCTCTTCTGTTAATTTCCTATCATGGACATTAATCTTTCTCTTTACAAAGCCACTGCCCGTGCTTAGATATATATCTAATTGTTTATAACTACCTTCATTTATTATTTTAATTAAATCCGCTTTCTTATCGCCATTTATATCAACAGCGATACCCGACCTATGCCTATTTACCTCATTTGCTTCATACAAATGTGTTGGCATTTGAAAAGCAGGGTTCTCTGAAATAGCTACTCCATCACCCAAGTAAATAGATAACTCGGTTTTAGCTACCTGTGGCCAGCTAGTGCCCCATGTATAATCCAGCTTCCCATCACCATTAAAATCTGCAAACAAACCTTCCATATGCCAAGAATTAACAGTAAAAACAGGCTTCCCTCCTGGCATATTACCAGTTTGTCTATAACCACTCCCAGTGCCAATGTATAACTTAGTATCTTTCTTTCCATCTGGCCAATGAGCCGCCTTAGTAAAATCTGCTATGCCATCACCGTTAAAATCAGCTATAATAGCTTCTACATGCGCACCATTATGATCAATCCAAAACTTATGCTCAGGCAGTTGAAAGCTTACCTCTTGCGCAAAGTAACCATCTTTATTACCTAAGTAAACATACTTATCAAATCCTTTATTATGACGCCCAGTCGCTTGACTGAAATCCGCAATACCATCTCCATTAAGGTCTTGCAAAAGACCAGCTATAAGGACACCATCTTTTGTCAGCTCAAACGCATGTTTGGGCAATTTTCCAGCTTTAACAAAATCACTGCCAATGCCAAGATAAACATCTAAATTTTCATGATCATTTTCGCCCTTTGCTGCCTGTGTATAATCAACTATGCCATCATTATTGATATCCTTTAAAAACCCAACTTGATAGACTGCATTGCCTATTTCTTTAAATAAAAATCCAGGTAGATTAAATGCTGCTGTATCAGCAATATTGCCATGCTTATCACCTAAATACACTCCTAAATCCAGACGCCCATTTTTCCACGCGATTGCCTCGGTATAATCTAGGTAACCATCGCCATTAATATCCTGCAAAATTCCACGCCCTGGCCACGCATGCGGAAAATTCGCCACATTTAACTCTGCATCTCCTGCAACTGCGCCCGCACCAAGCAGGCTGAATATGTTCTTCTTATCTCCTCCCGCTAAAGAGCTTAGTGTATATTCAGCTATTTTTTGATGATCATTCGCAAGTTTTGAGCTTAACCACAACTCCACATACTCTTTATTTAGAATATGCAGATAATCTAGCTTGCCATCTAAATTAAAGTCACCAGATAGCAAATGATATACGTTAGAATCAATGAAATACGTTTTGAGCGTACGAATGTCAGCCCGAGAAAAATACGATATTTGCTGCATATTATACTCTTTATTGGTATAAATTGCTCCAAACTCTAATATATCGTCAAATTAAAATCAAGAGCTTTTAGATAAATAGTTGCATTTTTAAATCAATAAATGTTCATATGCATATATTTTATTGCTGTTAATTTAACAAATGAGCGCAAATCTATATCGGCGTTATTAATAACAAAAGCCTATCTTCGCAGCTATCTATAGGCACAGCATGTATCGCCCCATCCGCTCCAGTAACATGCACTGAACCTTGCCATTTATTAGCTCTAACCCCTAAACTAGAAGTAAGTAATTTATTTATCTCATCCTCTTCGCAATTAAATTGTCCCTCATGCCCATACGTAAAAGTTGTTGTGCTTGCTAATTGCTTAAATTCCGTTTTTTGCTCTATGGTGGCATTGTAGTAAATAGTAGTTGCACCTAACAAAGATATTATATACATCTTTTGTTCAAAGGTGCTCCCTATTGGAAAAGGCACTTCTCCCAGCGCTTGACGTATCTCCCCATGGCTTTTATCAATATGCCAATATGCACAGCTATTATTGATGCTATGGCAATGATCAATACCATGAATTTTCTCTGCGCGCAGCATAATTTCAGCGTCATTAGCCATATTTACTGATAATATATTGCTTACAATCCTCACCATCAGTTTACTTAACAATGGTGCTTTTATTTGATAATCTTCTTCTGTCAAAACATCATCCAATGCATTCATAAAATATTCATATAATTTTTTATTATTAGATAAATAATAAACTTTATGAATAACCTCTTTTATTCCAATGCTATTTAATAATTCTTTTTCTTGATTTTCTAACCATAAATCATAAAAGGCAAATTCCGCAGTAGCATCTAACTCATTAGTCGCTAATGCTATCGCTTCAACTCTGCTTTGCTCATTCAAATAAGTAAATTCAAGCTCTAAGCCTTCCTCATATAAAAATTCCATAACTTACTGTTGCTCTATAATTTCACCACCCGATACAATGTCGCCTTGCTAATACCAAACATCTGGCAGATATCAGGTATCTGATTATTTTTATCTGCATATAATTTCCGTATCGCCTGTAGCTTTGCTTCATTCAACTTACTAGGCCTGCCGCCTAATCTACCTCTGGCTCGGGCCGCAGCTAATCCAGCCTGCGTTCTTTCACGGATCAAATCTCGCTCAAACTCAGCTATCGCCGCAAATATATGGAAAAAGAATTTACCACCACTGCTTTGTGTATCTATATTTTCTTGCAACGACTTAAATCCGATACCACGCTGCTGAAATTCTTGGATTTCGGCAATCAAATGCTTCAATGAACGCCCTAGCCTATCGAGTTTATACACAACCACAGTGTCTTCATGGTCACGCAAAAATTCTTTCATCTGCTGGTATTCTGTTCTTTCTAAACCACCACCACTAACTTTCTCAGCATATATCTTTTCGCATCCTGCTCTTTTCAGTGCCTCAATTTGCATATCTAAATTCTGGCCGATAGTAGATACACGCGCATAGCCAATTAACATAACCTACCTTAACTGCTCTATATGCAAATTTTCTATTTTAAGCGCAGACCAAATCTTATCAGTAGTAAAAATAGGGTAGCCAGTAGTTAATGCTAACGCCAAACAAGCGCGATCACCCAATGATAGACCAAAATTCTTTGTTTTTACTACTAGTTCCGAAGCTAAAAAAGCTAGACTGCAATTAAAATCAACTACTTCTGGCACAGTCTACTCGATTAACTCTCTCACACCTTCTTTATTCACTCCATATTTTCTAACAGCAAATGTACCAACTTCAGCAACGTTAACACTGGACATCATTGCTTTAGGCAATACTGCTGCAACTTTCTCCCAGCCAGTTTCTTGCGCAATCAGTGCTATTAATGCTGATGCATCTAAAATAACCGATCTGTAATTATTCATGATTATTCTCACATATCCGATTATATTTAGCTTCTTCTAATTGCCGCTCTTCTTCGCGCATCTGTAAAAACTCATCCACTACAGAAACGCCAGGCTTAACGTATTTTTTAAATTCCGCTTGAATATTAGCAATAGTTTTTTCTAGACTAACTAACCGCAATTCACCATTTATAGAGCGTAATACGAATGTGTCACCTGGCTTATAACCTAACTCTTTACGTAAATTAGCAGGAATTAATATTCTGCCATGAATATCCATATGCGTTCTTAATTGATTCATAGTTAGCATCAATAATATTGTCTATAATACAATTATACTGCTATATTTTTATAATACAACAATATTATATTATTTGCTATACTAAATATAATGAGCATATACTTCAATACTTATGACTTCCGCCATATAAAAACATTATGATGTAGATATAAGTTATGAGAATTTGGAGGGCGCATGACTCCCTTATTTTATGCTATTTTAGATTTAGCAAATTTGCCCTTTGGAAAAGTATCATAAACCCTCGTTTTTGAGATTAGTAAAAATCACTTTCTATTCTGATACAACTTTGTTGCCTTGCGGCTGGGAAATAAAGTTTTAAGAAAAATTATCCCTTCTTTTGTGATAACATATGGAACTAAGTAAATTTTTCCTAAACACTTTATATGCATGATTTTTTGCTCAGGATATTTTTCTTGATTATGATGCGCTGTAATATTAACTAAATTACCATTGTTAATCTCAGTAATTATTTCTTCAAAACCTAAACCTCTTTCTTTAATAAGTTGTGCATTTTTCTCAAAGTTATATTCAAATTTCATCTTCATCAAGATGTAGCGTCCATATGCAACAACATGTTGATATATGTTTGATAAGGCAACCCTCGCTTGGATGCTTTAAGTTTTATAGCTTCTAAATCCATATCACTAACGCGTATAGTGATTGAACTTTTGCGCTTGCGGTGCTCTTGCGCTACTGATTGCAATATAAACATTTCTTCTTTCAAGCTTCCAATCGGAAGTTGTTGCGAAATATTTGCTTCTACATCTTGTTCATAACGATCTAACTTGTCTTTAGGCTTCATAACTTTCACTGCCATCAAATATTTATATATTCAATTATAACTGAATGTATGTACATAATCAATACATTTAATAAAAATCACTCTCGTAAAAATACAAAGCTATTACTATAATGTATAATCTTAAGGCATTCTCATGTGAAGTAGTTGAAATTTAATCTTACAGTTGTATAATTGAGAAGACAATAACTGGAGGTTAAAAGTTATGAATTTAAATCAAAAAATAATAAAACCAAAGCTCGGATTATTAGGATTAGCCAAGAGTT
>Ga0209990_10002165_pt1 | contig 15679 bp, 22 predicted proteins | sample NOAtaG_6_FD_187304 | JGI IMG/M metagenome (GOLD analysis project Ga0209990, IMG submission 187304) | Freshwater lake microbial communities from Lake Erie, under a cyanobacterial bloom - NOAA_Erie_Diel5S_2200h metaG (SPAdes) (version 2) | ecosystem: Environmental > Aquatic > Freshwater > Lake ...
GGCGAATCGCGCTCTGTACGCTTGGAAGTATTAACTGGGGTGCATTCCGGAATCCTGAAGACATGCGCAGAGCTTGTAGAATTCTGCAGAGATCCTTGTGTAATATCCTTGACTACCAAGACTTCCTTTCAATCCAGAGCCAACTTTCGAATGACGAAATCCAGCCGCTTGGTATCGGCATTACTAACTTGGCTTACTGGCATGCCAAGCGAGGACTGCAATACGGTGATAAGGACGCTCTGGCCGAGGTTAAGTCATGGATGGAACACCAAGCATATTACCTTACTGAAGCAACTGTCGAACTTGCAAAAGAGCGAGGCCGTTGCAAAGATAGTGACCGCACCTGGTATGGTCGTGGTGTATTTCCATGGGAACGACGTAGCGCCGGGGTCAATGAACTCACGAACTTTTCACCTGAGCTAGACTGGGAACCCTTGCGTGAACAAATGAAAACACATGGCGTGCGCAATGCCACACTGATGGCTGTGGCACCTGTAGAGTCAAGTTCTGTGGTGATTAATTCAACTAACGGTATTGAAATGCCCATGAGCCTAATCTCAGTGAAAGAAAGCAAGGCCGGCAGTCTCACACAAGTGGTGCCTGAGTATCACAAGTTGAAGAACAAGTATCAACTGATGTGGGCACAAAAAGACTGCATTGGCTATTTGAAAACCGCATGTGTGCTGGCTGCTTATGTTGATCAGTCAATCTCTACCAACACATTCTACAATCCAGCACACTGGCCTGATCGTAAAGTACCTACCACATTGATTGCCCGCAACCTAATGCAAGCACATTATTGGGGACTCAAAACATTCTACTACAGTCTTATCAACAAGGCTGGTAGCAAAATGGTCAAAGAAGATGCACCTGCATCCATGCTTGAGATTGATTTTGATCTTGAAGAAGACTGTGAAGCATGTAAATTATAAATGCAATTTAATCAGTCTATACCAGTAACTGACTATCTAACATGGGAAAGCTGTGCTGATCCCAGGTTTGACTTTGATTGTCCGCCGCCCACGCCCATTGCCAATCACTTGCCGCAGTGGTTTAAAAACATGCGTGGCAATATTCGAGAATATTTGCCTGAAGGATTTGGCGCTGACCATACCATTAGACACTGTGTGGGTTTTAGAGGATTGATGGATGTTGGTTACACCATGCCCTTGCCGGTGTCAGTGGGCGGTTGGCAAACTCATTTTGCATCAGGCAATTTGCATCCTGAGATGGTGCATGGCACACCTTGGGCAGACAAGCCTGGCGGGCCTTGGAATGATCCCACCGAGCCCAATGATGGCAAGGACTACAGTCCATATCGTTATCGCATGAAGTTGTTGTTTTGGCCCTGGCGTGCACGAATGGCACCAGGGTGGCGCTTGATGATTGTGCCCAATCCCTGGGAGTGGCACACTGAATGGCAGGCCTTTGCTGGTGCACCGCGTCCAAATTATCAATTCAACAACAGCGGAACTGGTCTAGGCAACTATAGCAAATGGGATATTGTCTGTGACCCTGCTTACAATTACAGCAACATTGAAACAGTGTTGGCAGTTCATAGAGAACACGTTATACCAGCCGGCACAGTGACTTTTTGGGCGGTGCCTGTTTACGATCCTGCCACCATAGCTCAATAAATATCAACCAAGGAGATAACTGTGACAATTAAGTTAGAAAAACTTAGTGAATTCAATCGTGGACCGGTGATTCACAACCCAGATTTTTACAGCGTGGATTGGATTCCACAAGAACAAGATTACTACACATGTCCAGCTGGTGATATTACAGTGTACAATCATCCTGAGTTTGAAGGTGGTGGCACTGCTATTGGCCTCAAGTGTTTAGAAGTTATTGAACAGATCTGGCCCGGCCGTAAATTTACCAATGCCATGGAATGGGCATGCGGACCTGGCTATATTGGATTTTTGTTGCTGGGGCATGGTGTGTGTGACAACGTTACACAGGTTGATATTTTTAGACCCGCTTTACGAGCCGTAGAAAAAACCATTGCTAATTTGCCGGAAAAGTACCGCGGTCATGCAGACTGGTATCATATCCGTGGCATGGCCGATGTGCCTGAGTCACGCAAATACGATCTTATTGTGGGATCACCCCCGCACTGGGACATGAATGATCATCCCTTTGTTAATGAGGTACTGTATAACGATCGTCGCAGTGCTGACCCTGACTGGCTAATTCATAGAGAACTGTTTGCCAATGTCAAGAAAAATCTCACACTTGATGGCATGCTACTGTTGCAAGAACAGGCCTATGCTTGCGGTCCGCGAACATTTCGAAAGTGGATTGAAGAAGCTGGCCTGCGTATCATTGACACCTATTGGGAAGGTGAGGACATGCAAAATAATTTGCATTGTTATTATCTTGTGATAGGGCATGCATGAACAGTCTAGAAAGAATTTGGGCACGAGCCACAGGGCATCTCATGGGCGAAACAGATCATGATCGGCCAGATGTACCTATTTTAACTTTGAAGGAAGCCCGATTGGCCTTGTTCTTCAAGACCTTTTGGGTTATAATACATGTTGTGACCTGTGGGTTTATTATAGCAAACACCATAAGGCATTGGTAATTACATACTCACTGGAATAATAATATGAGCAAACAACAATATGATTTAAAAAAGCGTACCGACTATCTCCAGCGCAAGATGTTTTTGGACCCAGCTGGTCCTGTAACCATACAACGATTTGAAGAAGTCAAGTACAACAAACTAGCCAAGTATGAACAAGAAGCTCGTGGATTCTTTTGGGTGCCAGAAGAAATTAGTTTGACCAAGGACAGTCAAGATTTTAAAGATGCGTCTGACACTGTCAAACATATTTTTACATCAAATCTCTTGCGTCAAACAGCATTGGACAGTTTGCAAGGCCGCGGTCCAAGTCAAGTCTTTACTCCGGTCATAAGTCTACCAGAACTAGAAGCATTGGTGTACAACTGGACGTTCTTTGAAACCAACATTCACTCACGTAGTTACAGCCACATCATTCGCAACATCTACAACGTGCCCAAGGATGTGTTCAACACCATTCATGACACACAAGAGATTGTGGACATGGCATCAAGTGTGGGCAACTACTACGACGAACTACACAGAATAAATTGCCATAAAGAATTAAGCAGTGAAATGACAGGTATGGTTCGCGAACAAGAACATATCAAAGCAATTTGGTTGGCACTCAATGCCAGCTACGCATTGGAAGCATTCCGCTTTATGGTCAGCTTTGCCACCAGCTTGGCCATGGTTGAGAATCGTATTTTTATTGGCAACGGCAACATTATTGGTTTGATCTTGCAAGACGAAATTTTGCACAAAGAGTGGACTGGTTGGATGATCAATCAAGTTGTGAAAGAAGATCCGCGTTTTGCTCAAGCCAAGACTGAATGTGAAGCCGAAGTTTATCAAATGTACCTGGATGTTATTCGTGAAGAAAAAGCCTGGGCAGACTATTTGTTCAAGTTTGGTCCTGTGATTGGACTCAATGCAACCATTCTCAAAGACTTTGTGGATTACACAGCAGCCAATGCACTGAAAGAAATTGGTATCAAGTATCAAGAGCCAGCACCACGCTCTACACCTATTCCATGGTTTAACAAGCATGTGGACACCAGCAAGAAACAAACTGCCCTGCAAGAAAACGAATCAACCAACTATGTTATTGGCGTCATGAGCGACGGCATAGACTACGAGGATTTACCAAACATATGATCAACGACGAATGGTTCCAACAAGGTGGGTTCGAAACCTACAAGCACCCAACCCCTATCAAGTATGAAACAGCAACCGATAATGGTACAATAGACACACTAGAAGGTCCTGTGAACTACACAGTGGGTCACAAGATTATCACTGGTCCTAAAGGCGAGCGGTATCCTGTAAGTCCTATTAAGTTTTCAGCTTACTATGACGACAACGGTGACGGCACAGCTACACCTAAAAAGATCATGAAGGTAGCTCGACTTGCTGACCATGATGGTGTTGTCAAAGCAAGCTGGGGCAACTTAGAATACACTCGTGGCAATGACTATATTGTGAAACATGGTCCCGGTGACTATGGTGTTGTAAAAACAGATATCTTTGCCAAGACTTACGACAAATCAAAAGAAGGAAAATAAAATGAAAGCCATAGTGTGGAGCAAATACCACTGCCCATTTTGCGATCAAGCCAAATCACTGCTGACACAGCGTGGTATTGAATTTGAAGAACGCAAAATAGGTGATGGTTACACTCGAGAAGAACTGCTGGAAGCAGTGCCCAATGCCCGTACCGTACCGCAGATTTTTCTTGACGGAAAACTCATAGGTGGATTTACCGAACTCCGACAACATTTAACAGAAAGCAAAACATGACTCAAATTGCACTTACCCCAAACACAGTGTACACATTCAAAATGAATTCAGGCGAAGAAATGGTAGCCAAGGTCAAACAATCTGGAGGAGAATGGATTGTATTAGAAGATCCTGTGAGCATTGCCCCGGGTCCACAAGGCATGGGACTGGTGCCCAGTTTGTTTACAGCAGACCCCCAGGAAGAAATCCAACTAAATACTTCTAGCGTGAGTCTTGTGAGCAAAACTGACGATTCGGTGAGAATGAAATACTTAGAAGCCACTACTGGCATCAAGGTACCAGAAAAGAAAATACTAGTAGGATAACATGCCAGCCGCACAACGTCAAGGCGATACCAACAGCGCAGGTGGGGCCGCAACTGGCGGCATAGCATCTGTGCGTGTCAATGGGTCGCCAGTGGTTGTAAATGGCGTGTCTGTGGCAGCACATGCGCCTTGGGGTCGGCCTCATCGACCACATGCAGCCGCTGTTACCACAGGTGGCAACGGATCAGTACGAGCCGGTGGAGTGCCCATTGTGACAGCAGGTTGCGCAGACAGTTGCGGTCATGCTAGATCTGGCGGCTCAGGCGATGTAAGAGTGGGATAATGGCACAAGGTCAATACACACCGTTGCAACTGACCGCTGCCGCAGGATTGCTAAACAATCAAGGCCTGTTGCCGCTGCCACAGGCTCTGCGCACAGCATTAAACAGTTTCAACAGCACCACGGTCATGGCAAATTTCTTTGCCGCTGTGAGTTTTTACAAGGCACAGGCTTTTGCCAACCAAACCACATTGAATCGATTGTTGAGCATAGGAAATACTGTCTGTCCAGCCTTGGGCAACAGTGTTCCGACATCACCAGTGGGATCATATCCCAGCTTGGACAGCGCCTATTATGTTGACTACCTTACTCCCAGTATTGATGGTTCTACCTTAGACCCTTCAGGGCTGAGCATTTTTATGGAACAGTTGGGCAATGCCTATCTTGGTGATGGCGACATTGGTAAATTTGCACAGGGATTTATGGGGGTTCAAGGTTACGTCAATGCAACCAACACCTTGATCAACAGCACAGTCAACGCTCAGACCTATCTTGGACCTACGTTTACCAGCATGAGTGACTTGGTCACAAACAACTTGTCTTTGGTCAACACTGACTTACCAAAGTTTGCTACCGATCTAGCCAACCAAGGCGAGCTGACCAATTTAAAGAACATTGAATTGTATGGCACACCAGCTGGATTATTACAACAACTCAGTGCCGTGGGCAACATACAAGGCGGCACCGCACCAGCACTCAGGGAAAAGATGTTGCAACTGGGAATGACCAATCAAAACATTGTTGACTTAGTCAACAACAACCAGTTTGGCCTGTTCAATCAGCAAGGACTTGCCACCAACGAGTTTAACTCACTGCAAAAATTGGCTTATCAGGCCATGACACAAGTCACAGGTCAGGACCTGTTGGAAGTCATGGATATATTGGATGTTACCACTGCCAATATTGCAACCATGGCAGATCTAATCAATCCAACCAAGGTATTTCCCAACAGCTATCAAACCATGCAAACGCCAACGCCCAATGGTGCGCAGCCAATATACAATCCGTTGGGACAGGTAGACATGACGTTGCAGAATGTTGTTGGCATATTCTTACCAAGTCCATCGGGCTGTGATGAATTGGCCAAGATCATTCCGCCTGACCAAGCTGTGGCCAACAAAGCAGTGCAAGCCAGTTTGCAACAGATTAGCAACATTGAAAATACCACATTGCCTGCTTTGGCCGAAACCATTCAAGGATTTACTCGCTTGCCATGGGATGACACAAGAGAATACTTGGCCAATGATGTTGTGGCTGATGCACCCAGTTTTAACGGGCTTGCTCAGCTGTTGCCTGCCACACAGTTTTATCAAGCACAGGATGATGTACCTGCAGGAACTGACATTACAGATACCACATACTGGCAACCAACCACTCTAGGTGGCATCAACACCATGGCTGGCTTGCCGTTGATTGAAGCACAGACATCGGCTATAGATTCATCAGTGGCCAGCTTTGTCAACAGCAACATTGCCACTGGCACTGGGCCTGACGGGGCAATTACCACTTGTGACGTCTTGGGTCTGGCCTATGATCACAATGACTTTGCCACACGATTGAACACTGCTACCACAGCAATCAATGCGTTGCAAACTACTATAACCGCAGGATCATTTGTTGTTGGACAAACATACACAATTATATCTGTAGGCACAACTAACTTCATTGCTATTGGTGCTTCGTCAAATACTATTGGTGTTACTTTTACCGCAACAGGCGTAGGGTCCGGAACAGGAACTGCTTCTCAATTGGCTGCATTAAATACGGCCTACACCAATATATTATCTGCTGCCAATGACGCTGCGGTAATCACACAGATAACCAATGCCAATGCAGCCATTGCCGCACTCAGTGCTAGCCCTTATGTCACAACATTGAACACAGCATGGACTTACATGAGCAACTACTTGAATCTGGAACTGGGTTACCAGGTCAAGGCCGGCATTGATTACTTTTTGTTGCAGCCAGGTGAACAAACCAGTGTGTATGCCTTTGTGCAAAGTTTGAGTCAATATGGCCGTCAATGCGAGTCATGCGGTCCCAATCAGTTCTTGCAAGAAATTGCTGACACCACTGCTCTTGGAGGACAAGCCTTGGTAGGCAGTTTGCGTGAAGGTGAGAATCAAATGCAACTGGTCAAATCCAGTCTTGCCAACCCAGAAATCACATTGCCACCTAGTACTCCACCACTGGATCCAGAGTGTGCAGTGACGCCAGTAACCTAAAAACCACGAATTTTGCCAGTCATAGTGCAAATTTTGGTAAATATTACTCTATGACTATTGACGTTACGACATCAATATGTTAATATAACCTACTTCACTTTCAAGGAGAATATATGAAGAAATTACTACTCGTTTTGGCCGCAACCGTGGCTACTGCTGTCAGTGCACAGACAACTGTGTATGGTCGCATGAACGCCACTGTTGATTCAACCAAGACTGGTTCAACCACAGTAGACAGCCTGGTCAATGATCTCAGCCACATTGGTTTCCGCGTGACAGAAGATCTTGGTCAAGGCCTCAAGGCTCGTGCTGTGTTAGAAACTGCAATTGGTTCACAAGATCCTACAGGTAGCGCAGCCACTCAGTTGGGCGATCGTCAGAGCACTGTGGGCTTGGCTCATAATCTCGGTTCTGTGGATATTGGTCGTAACGTGCACAGCCAATTTTTGGCAGTGAGCAACAATGATGCTTTTGGTACATTGTATGGTTCTGTTGCTGGTGACATTCACAACCTGCGTGGTTTGCGTTTGAGCAATGGTACATTTGTTACTGTCACACCTATCAAGAACGTGACTGCAACATATGATCGCACTTACACTGCTACCGGAACTGAAGCCAGTGCGTACAGCATCTCTGGTAAGTTAGGTCCTGTAACTGGCACCGTGGCTCGCTACGAAGCTGGTGTTGAAAAGTCTACTGTGGCCGGGGCATCAGCTACATTTGGAAAAACCGCAGTTTTCTACTCACGTAGTGAAAACGAAAGTGCCACTGCTGGACAAACCAAGAAAGGTGACTTGATTGGTGTTGCACAGACCTTTGGTAAGTTCACTGCCAAAGCCAGCTATGGTGAGACTGACACCAGTGTCAAGGCTCACAGCGTTGGCGTTGACTATGCCTTTAGCAAGCGTACCTCAGCTGGTGTTGCATATCGCAATGTCAATGCTGCCACCGCAGCCGCTGACGTCAAACAAGTTGGCGTGGGTTTGACACACCTGTTCTAATGTAATACTGAAGTATTACCAAAAACCCTGCTACGTGCAGGGTTTTTCTTTGACCAAAATTGCCCTTTTTGCTATAATACACAAATAGACAGCAAGGAGCCTGTGATGCACAAGATAATTTGCGGCAAGTATGATTCACTGTGGAAGTGGGACTACCAATTCAATCCACAGGGCCTGGATCGGCGCACTCATCGTGTGCGTGGCAAATTTGCAACAGCCATGGACTATGCCCGCAAAGTTCGCGGTGGTGTTGCAACAATACAACACATTCGCAATCAACCCTGGGAAACTTGGGAACCTTTGCGTGGTTGACCAAAAATTGCCAATTTGCTATAATATAGGCATAGTGTAAGAAATAAGGAGCCACAATGAAACTGCTGATCACTACCCAAGTTTATGAGAACTACGGCGCCCATGATTGGGACGGTGCAGGTGAGTGCCCACAGTACTGGAAAGCCAAGGGCGGCAGCGACTATGTGATCCGTGATTTTGATCCCCTGCGTTATGCACCCGGCGTGATTGTGGACCTGGTGCGCCCTAAAATCGAGTCAGATTCTGAGTACTTCCGTGAGCACATCATTGACTGGTCCGTGGAGGCTGACGACTACCTTACAGAGTTCGAGCAGATGCAGTTGGACTACGAAGGCCAGATCCGTTTTCCTGTCAAAGAACTTGAATTGGCTTGACCAATAATTCCCATTCTGCTATAATACACACATACAGACACAAAAGGAGCCCAAGATGGAAAAACTCAGCACTATCCAGCAGATCAATTCTGCAATTATGTTTGGCAATCTTTCTAACGTAGAGCTCAACAGCATTGTTGATGCTGTGAAATATGCTCGTGCCCAGTTGACTAAACAAAACAAACGATCTTTCCAACTTGGCGACTCTGTAAAGTTCACCAGCAACCGCAACGGTGTGACATATACTGGCACCGTTCGCAAAGTCAAAATCAAATTTGTTCTTGTAAGCACCAATGCTGGTGTGTATAATGTTCCTGCTAACATGTTGGAGGCAGCATGACATTCCGTGCGTGGCTACAAGAAATGTGGTACGCACATCAAGATGAACTTATGGGCATAGGTCAACCACTTCCAAAATACACTTTGCAAGAATACTTTGCCAAATACAAATATTGGCTCAAACGCGAATACCGTCATCAACAAGGAGAAAACAATGGGTCTTGATCAATATGCATACGTGGCTGCTCGTGCTGGTCAGCAATCAGATTACTACGAAGGTTCGGAGTTTGACGAAGAAGCTCGTGAGTATGTAAACAAAAAAGTCACCAAGCCGCGTGAATTGGCCTATTGGCGCAAGCATCCTAACCTGCAGGGCTGGATGGAGAGTTTGTGGAAACGCAAAATGCACGAGACCAATCGCGACATTCCTGAAAGCGACTGGGGCAGTAGTTTCAATGGCATTGAGCTTGAACTCACTGCTGAAGATTTGGATGAACTAGAGCGGGTAGTGAAAAAGCACCAACTGCCAAAAACACAAGGTTTCTTTTTTGGCAACGAATCAGATCAGCACTACTACAGTCAAGATCTTGAATTCATCAAAAATGCTCGAGCCGAAATATTCATGGGCTTGAAAGTGTTCTATAACTCATCGTGGTAAGGTATTAAGTATATGAATGAAACTGATTACAGCAACGAAAGATTTGAGGGCGTAGTGGCCGCAGGCTGGGTACGCGATCTCGAAAGTTCAGACAGTCGCATTCACAAAGAGAAAGTGATTGAAAAAGCTCTGATGGCTGCAAAATTGGGCAGTGCCGATGCACAGTGTTTTTTGTTCAATTGCTACCAAGCCTACAATCCGTTCTATACATTCAATGTCAAACAGGTTCCTGAAACCCAGGGCTTGATTAACCGACCCAATCCTTGGCCACGTTTTTGGGCCTTGCTGGAAGATCTGCGCACTCGCGGTATCAGTGGACATCGTGCTCGTGATGCCATTCAAGAATGTGCTGATGAGTTTGACAGTGATGAGTGGAACGGCCTGGCGCGGCGTGTGATCATCAAAGATCTGCGATGCGGTGTGTCTGAAAAGACCATCAACAAGGTTGTGGGTCGAACTGAATACAAAATTCCCATATTCTCATGCCAATTAGCACAGGACTCAACAGATCAGCCCAAGAAGCTCAAAGGCGTCAAACGACTGGAATGCAAGCTGGACGGAGTGCGTGTGCTGGCAGTGGTGCAAGGTGCCACGGTCACACTGTACAGTCGCAACGGCAAAGAATTTTTGAACTTCCCTCAGATTGCTGACGCAATTCTTGATCAGCGCAAGGCATTCCAGCATGGTCGTGGCACCGGTGGACACTTTGTACTAGACGGAGAGATTGTGGGTGAAAGTTTTCAAACATTGATGAAACAAGCCCATCGCAAAACAGATGCCGAAACTTCAGGCATGGTGTATCACATTTTTGACATCTTGCCTTTAGATGCCTTTAAAGAAGGGCACTGGAATGCTCAACAATACAAGCGACTGGAATGGCTGGAAAGTGCTCGTAGTCAACTCATGGAAACTGTTTGTTTGCGCATCATGAACGGGCTTGAAGTGGATCTTGATGGAGCAGAAGGGCATGATATCATGCAACGCTATGCTGAAGCCTCTGTGGCTGAAGGCTTTGAAGGCATTATGATCAAGTCAATGGATGCACCTTACCAGTGCAAGCGTTCAGACTCGTGGATGAAATGGAAGCCCACAATCACAGTGGATTTGAAGATTGTGGGATTTGAGCAAGGTACCGGTCGCAATGAAAATAGACTTGGTGCTATAATTTGTGAAGGAGAAGACAATGGACGGCACATTCGTGTTAATGTTGGTAGCGGCCTTAGCGATAGCAATCGTGATGAGTATTGGGACGCCAGGGATGACTTACTTGGTCACTTGGTTGAAGTCCAGGCGGACGCAGTCACCCAAAACCAAGACGGATCATACAGTTTGAGATTTCCGCGATTTTTGCGGTTCCGTGATTTTGAAGCAGGCGAAAAAGTATGAAAATTGGACTTAGTTACAGCAGATGTGTGCGCGACATTGTGGATGGCAAGGTAGACATCAACGATGTACTAGTGTTGATCACTCGTACAGATTTTGATCCACATGATGACGAGCAGTGGGCAGGTATCTGGACTGGATACGGCGGTGGCCAAACTTTTGGCAATCCCTTTAGTAGCCCAGAATGGATGGACTATCCTGCTGAGGACGAGTCTAAGTTTCGAGACGTCAGTAAAGAACTGTGGGATTCGGGCAAACTACATCAGCCACGCAAGTTTGGTGCTCATCCTCGACGATTGCCTTATATCTGGCTTGAAACTATAGTAACAGACAGTGACCTGGAAAACTCTGCAACAGTAAAAGACGCTTGGGACAAATTTCAAATAGTTTCTGGTCTAAGAGGAACCACACTGAAAGCACACAATGAGTAAACGAGTAGGACCCATTACACTAGACAGCGAAGCCGCTGATTGCATCACTGTGCTCAATCTTAAAGAGCAAAGAGCCTATCTCAAGAAAGAACTCAGTGATTGGAAAAAGAATCCTCGGTCAGAAACCAATCCAGACGGATATTGGTTGCACCCCGAAGATGTAGCAGATAACACTCGTTTGGTGGAAGCACTGAACACAGTTATTAAGTATTTTGGCAAATGAAGAAAATTTACTATGAAAAAATTGGACGTCGGTATGTGCCTGTGAGTGAGTACGACAGTGAGTACCTGGACAGTTTTTCCAAGGGCACACACATTGTGATGTGCTACCCGGGTGGACAAAGCCGCCGGTACAATATTGATCCCAACTATGCCGCAATGATTGCGGCAGGGCGACTGGCCGAAGATGGCATTTGCGAAGCCATGCGTAAAGCCAGTGAGATGCGGCCACAGCGTACTCCTCTCACTCCGGGACAAAAGAAAGCCTGGGAAAAACTGGCAAAAGAGTTTGGTGATGATCTAGCCACACTGACCATAGGCTGTGCTCGCGATCATGCCGAAGCAGGCGTCAACGCTATGATTGCTGAAGCAGACAAACTGATGAGTCACCCTGCCGTTCGTGATGCATACGAACAGTTTCAAACTGTGTGCAATCTTGTCAAACAAAAACAAAACACTTGACAATCTCAACATGCACAGTTATAATTACTGTGCATGATCAAAGAGATGGGGTAGTCTAATGGTGGGGCGGGGTGAATCGATAACCTGGGCCTGCTTGGACCGTGGCAAGTTAGACTTAAATCCTGTAGGTTGCGACAAGGACCTCGATCTTAGGATCAAAACTGGGCTGATACCCCGGGAGTATGCCGAGAGGATAAATCTGGAAAGGTTAGTAATGACTGTCAACATTGAGGGCTCTGCGTTGAGTATCTCTGAATCACTTGACTCGCTTAAAGTAACGCCTTTGGTCATGCACCGTATTACATTTCAGATTGCAGACATCAAAACTTGGTATGCAATCATGAACGAAGCTCGTGTGCTGTATGGCAAGGACTGGCGTGGTCAACCGCATGTCAAGCGGCGAATTGAGAAAAACCGATTCAGCAACAAGCTAATCGCTGTTTGGTTTGAAGTGCCAGATCCTGCGTTTGCAACATGGATAGCCGTAAAGCATGCTGTGATTGCTGGGCCAGCGGTCGGTAAATAAAATTTATGATATTTGGATTAGCTATTCTTGCCACCGCATTATTACTGAGCATGGTGGCTGCTTATTATTCAGTAGCCGGATTGGTTGCTATATTCTCTGCTGCCACCATTCCTGTGATTATCATGGGCGGATCACTAGAACTGGGCAAAATTGTGGCCACAGTGTGGTTGCACAACAACTGGCGCAGAGTAGGCTGGGCATTTAAGGCATACCTAGTGCCGGCAGTGGCTTTTCTCATGATACTGACCAGCATGGGCATCTTTGGTTATTTGTCAAAAGCACACTCAGATCAAAGCCTAGTGTCAGGCGATTCAGTGGCTAAAGTTGCCATCTACGACGAAAAGATTAAAACTGCAAAGGACAATATTGATGCCAACCGCAAGGCGCTTAAACAGATGGACGAGGCTGTGGACCAAGTTATGGGTCGAAGCCAAGATGAAAAAGGTGCCGACAAAGCTGTTGCAATTCGAAGAGCACAACAAAAAGAACGCACAAGACTTCAATCTGAGATTGCAGCCGAACAGAAAACAATTAGTGCTCTTAATGAAGAGGCTGCACCACTTCGAGCAGAGTTCCGCAAGATCGAAGCTGAAGTAGGCCCTATCAAGTACATTGCGGCCTTGATCTATGGCGACAGTGCTGATCAGAACACTCTTGAACGTGCTGTAAGATTTGTAATCATAATGATTGTGTTGGTGTTTGATCCTTTAGCACTTACATTAATCTTGGCTGCCAACAAACAATTTGAATGGGTCAGGCAGGGTCGTGGGGGATGGGTACACAACGAGTCGGAATCCCAGGCCGAACCTGAAAGCAAGGTACAATCAGTTGATCCGCATCCACCAGGATGGATGTTTGAAGCCAAAGAAGATGAGCGCCCATGGAACGAGCGATATCCTTATCTTGCCAAACCATTTGATCATTTTAAAAATCTCAAACCCATGGTAGCCAAGCCCGAGACTGAGCCACAGGGTCAGCCTGTGTTTGTTGATATGCCAGCCTTGATTGAGGATGAAGAATTGGATGATGCTGAGCCTATCAGTGTCAAGGCAGCTATCAAGGCTTGGAAAGAGGCCAATCCTACCAAAACTCTCAAAGAACAACGTAAACTATATGCTCGGGGCGAGATTGCCGAATTGCCTTGGATGAAATTGGTTGCAGACAATGATCGATCTCAACCTACTAACACAGGATTTGGAATCAGTTTCCCACTACAGGCTCACAAGGGTGATACATTTGTGCGTGTGGATCAAATGCCAAACATGGTGTACAAATTCAACGGATCTGACTGGATTATTGTTGACAAAAATCTTTCTGATAACTATACTTACGATGCTGCCTATATTGATCACTTGATCAGCAAGTTGGAATCAGGGGAATATGATCCCGATTATCTAAGCGATGTTGAGCGTGAACAAATTGCACAACGTTTAAAACCCTTACCTGAAAAAACAAATGATCAAACCTGACTCAACAACAGATAACTGTAGTTTTTGTGGTAAGCACAAAGACGCCGTAGCCAAACTCATTGTGGGCGTAGAGGTTGCCATATGCAACGAATGCGTTGATTTGTGTACCACACTGCTGGGAGAAGATATCACAGCAATGATTACAGACACCGCAGAACCCTTGGATCCAGTCAGCATCAAGAAACACCTAGATGAATATGTAATTGGACAAGACCAGGCCAAAATTGTGCTGAGTGTGGCCATTGCCAATCACTACAAACGTATCAACAATCGAGATAAAAATACCGAAATTGAAAAAGTCAACATTCTCATGCTTGGGCCCACAGGATCAGGTAAAACTCTGTTGGCAAGAAGTGTGGCCCGATACCTTGATGTACCGTTTGTGATCGCCGATGCAACCAGTCTTACCGAAGCTGGCTATGTGGGCGATGACGTAGAAAGTTTGATTTCGAGACTGTTTGCAGCCGCAGGTGGCGACGTAGAAAAAACACAGCGCGGCATTGTGTTTATTGATGAGATTGACAAAATCAGTCGCCGCAGTGAGAGTGCCTCAATCACACGAGATGTATCAGGCGAGGGAGTACAACAAGCTCTACTCAAATTGGTAGAAGGCACCAAGTGCAGGGTCGCTCCCACAGGCAATCGCAAGCATCCTGCTGGTGACATGGTAGAAATTGACACCACCAACATTTTGTTTATTGCAGGTGGTGCATTTGTGGGCCTAGACAACATTGTGAAAAATCGCATACGTGGTACATCAATTGGTTTTGGTGCTGAAGTTACTAAAGATGCCAAGCTCAACTTGGATCAAACCAGTCCTGAAGATCTCATTAGATTTGGAATGATTCCAGAATTTGTGGGCCGTTTCCCAACTTGGGTGGCCTTGCAAGATCTCACCAGAGAAGATTTGATCAAGATCTTGATCAATATCAAACACAGTTACGTGGAACAATACAAGTGGTTGTTCAATCAAGACAGTGTGGAACTAAGATTCACCAACACTGCACTAGAGCGCATTGCCGACAACACCATTAAAAACAAAACTGGTGCCCGTGGTCTGCACAGTGAACTGGAACGTGTTTTGTTGCCACACATGTACCGACTGGCTGAATATCGCAAAAACAATATTAAGTACGTAGAAATTGACGAAAACATGGTAAATACACCCGAGGAGTTAAAACAAGTCAATGCATAAATTACGCGGTCGTAGTGTGTTGGTCACAGACAATCAAGTTGACCGAGCACTGCGCAAATTCAAGAAAAAAATTCAAGCATCGGGCATACTCAACGATCTAAGAGATCGTGAGTTTTATGTCAAGCCCACAACTGCTCGCAAACTCAAAGCCAGTGCGGCACGCAATCGCTGGCGCAAAAAATTAGCAGAAC